>Ga0070696_100001158_pt1 | contig 17126 bp, 17 predicted proteins | sample KBSK1253metaG_FD_65474 | JGI IMG/M metagenome (GOLD analysis project Ga0070696, IMG submission 65474) | Corn, switchgrass and miscanthus rhizosphere microbial communities from Kellogg Biological Station, Michigan, USA - KBS K1-25-3 metaG | ecosystem: Host-associated > Plants > Roots >... | reverse complement strand
CGAGATGTTCCAGCGTACGCCGCAAAGAGCGGCCGCGTACGCGCCCAGACCAAAGAACGCGGAGTGGCCGAGCGAGATCTGGCCGGCATAGCCGCCGGCGATGTTCCAGGCGCCCGCGGCGCAGCCCCAGATGAGGATAAGGACGAGGCTGTCGAGCAGAAAGGCGTCGCCGACGACGAGCGGTGCGAGGCCCGCGATGGCGAAGAAAGCGACGGCGCCGGCGGCGGTCTTCACATGCCGAGCGCTTCCGCGCCGCGCTCACCGAATAGGCCCGCGGGCCGCACGACCAGGATGGCGATGAAAAGCAGGAGGTAGAGCACTTCCTTCCAGCCGGTGCCGATGGTGTACGAGCCGATCACTTCCACCGCAGCGACGATCAGCGCCGCGATGAGCGCGCCGACCATGTTGCCGAGGCCGCCGAGCACGACCGCGATGTAGGCGATGAGCACGAACTGCAGCCCGACGGTCGGATAGACCGGATAGATCGGCGCGAGCAGCACGCCGGCCGCGCCGACACAGACGATGCCGACCGCCCATGTGAGCGCGTAGATGCGGTCGGTGTTGATGCCCATGAGCGCCGCCGCCGCACGGTCCTGCGCGGTGGCGCGCATGAGCTTGCCGGCGTAGGACCAACGCATGAATGCGAACAGCGCAATCGTCGCCAGCGCGGCGAGCACGAAGGCGACCGCCTGCGCGAGGTTCAGTACGGCGCCGCCGATGTTGACGACGGAGGCGTAGTAGCTCGTGCGAACGAAGCGTGCCTCGCCGCTCCACAGCACGAGCGCGAGGTTTTGCAGCACGATGGAAAGGCCGACCGTGGTGAACACCTGGACGTTGTGCGATGTGTGCACGATCGGCCGCATGATCAGCGCGTAGCTTCCCCAGCCGACGGCGAAGAAGAGAGGCAGCGCCACGAGCAGCGTCAGATAGGGATCGGCATGCAGCAGCGTGAACGCCCAGAAAGCCGCGTACATGCCGAGCATCAGGAACTCGCCGTGCGCAAAGTTGACGACGCGCATGACGCCGAAAATGAGCGTCAGCCCGACGGCGATCAGCGCATAGATCCCGCCGAGCAGGATCGTCGAGACGACGAGCTGGGAGACCAGGCTACTTACGCTGGTTCCACGGCCCGAGCGGCACCCACTTCGCCCGGTTCTTGGTGAACTCCTCCGGCCAGATGGTGACGAGCTGGCCGTTCTGCCATTGCAGCATGTAGTGCTGCACCCGCTCGTTCGAGTTCTGCCCCGTCTCGTCGAACTTCACGCCCCAGCCGTTCATCAGGCTGCCGGTGGGCACATCCATCTTCATGACCGCGGCGCGGAACTTCTCCAGCTCATCGGTCTTGGCGGCATCGAGGACCACCTTGAGGAGCCACAGCCCGCCCGCGGCGAGCTGATGGCCGCCGGCCGGTACATCGGATCCGGTCTTCGTCTTGAGCGCCTCGCGGAACGCGTGCTCGATCTTCTGGCCGTCGGGCCGCAGCTTATCGATGAGGAAACCGACGCCCGGCTCGCTCAGCGCGAAGGGTCCATTCGATTCATCGCCCAGCGCCTTGCCGAAGCCCGGATTGCCATACCCGGTGGCGCCGGCGTGCACCACCGCCTTCACCTCCAAGTTCTGCTCGCGCGCCTGGCGCCAGAAGAGGATCGCGTCCTGGTCGCGCGCGATGTGATGCAGCACGTCAGGCTGCGCGTTCTTGAGCTTGAGGATGACCGGCGTCAGATCGTTGGTCGTGTACGTGTAGTACTCGAGCGCGACCTCCTGCATGCCGAATTCTTTCTTCGCGCGCTCGCGTGCCGCCTCGGTCACGCCCTGGCCGTAGGAGGAGTCCTCCGCGATGTAGGCGATGCGCAGCTCACTGGGTTTCTTGCCCAGTCGCGGCGCCAGGTACTTGGCGATGAACTCGATGTTGTACCAGCCGAAGCCGATGCCATCGATCTCGGTGCGGAACACGTTTTTCAGCCCGCGGCGTGTGAAGCGCGGATCGACACACGAGGTTTCCCAATAGATGACGTTCTGCCGAGCCGCCGCCTCGCTCGCCGCGCCGCAGAGGATCGAGGAGAACGTGCCGGTGATGATCTTCACCCCTTCGCGCGTCGCGAGGCGCGTCGCCTCGCTCGCCGCCGCGGTGGGATCGGGCGCGTCGCCGATGACGAGCACGAGCTTGCGCCCCATCACGCCGCCGAAGCGCGTGTTGATGAGGTCGCGCATGATCTCGTAGCCCTCGAGATGGAGCTTGCCCTGCACCGCGAGGTTGCCGGTGAGCGGCTCGAGCACGCCGAGCTTGTATTCGCCTTTGAGCTGCTGGGCCTGCGCGAGGGCGACGGTGAACGCCAACGCCAGGCCGGCGCCGGCGGCGATGAGCTTCTTCATCCCTTTCTCCTCCTCCAGAGAAGGGCTAAAGGATGCGTCGAATCGTCGTTCCCGCGCAAGCGGGAAACCATAAAAAAACCTGGGCCCCCGCTTTCGCGGGGGGCCGCCGGTGTTAGCCCCAGACCTCGCGGGCGACGTCGATGCAGAGCTTGAGCTTGGCCTTTTCCTGCTCGACGGTGAGGTTGTTGCCGTGGTGGGTGCTCGAGAAGCCGCATTGCGGCGAGATGCACATGTTCTCAAGCGGCATGTACTTCGCCGCCTCGTCGATGCGGCGCCTGAGATGGTCCTTGCTCTCGAGCTCGGGCAGCTTGGAGCTCACCAGGCCCAGCACCACCTTCTTGCCTTTCGGCACGAAGCGCAACGGCTCGAAGCCGCCGGCGCGCTCGGTGTCGTACTCGAGGAAGAAGCCGTCGACATCGAGCCCGGTGAAGACGCGCTCGGCCACGAAATCGGCATAGGCGCCGCTCGCGAGCCAGGTGCTCTTGAAGTTGCCGCGGCACGTGTGGATGCACACGGTCATGTCATCGGGCACATCGCGGATCGCTTCGTTCACCGCGCGGGCGTACATCTCGGCATCTTTCTTCGGATCGTCGCCGAGCTTCTTGAAGTTCTCCTGCACCTTGGGATCGCCCCACATCGCGATGGTGGTGTCGTCAATCTGCAGGTAGCGGCACCCGGCCTTGTAGAGATCGGCGATTTCTTCGCGATACGCCTTGGTGGTGTCGGCCCAGAATTCATCGAGGTCGCGGTAGACCTGCTTCAGCGCCTCGCGGTCGCTCCGGGCATGCAGCATCGCGGGCGAGGGCATGGTGAATTTCGGCGTGCCCTTGGTGACGACGGATTTCAGGAACTTGAAGTGCTCGAGCATCGAGGGCTTGGTGCGCCGCACCTTGCTGCTCAGCTTGAACATCGGCGGCTGCTCGTCGCTCGCGTGAAAGGTGTGCTGCTTGTTCACCGTCAGATCAACGCCGTCGAAGCCGTGGATGAAGTCGATGTGCCACCAGTCGCGGCGGAACTCGCCGTCGGTGATCGCCTGCAGGCCGAGGTCTTCCTGCAGCTTCACGGCGTCGCGAATGTCCTTGTCCTGGATCTTCTTCAGCTCGGCGTCCGAGAGCTCGCCGCGCCGGTTCTTGGCGCGCGCTTCGTGCAGATCCTGGGGACGCAGCAGGCTGCCGACATGGTCGGCACGGAAGGGGGGCTTCATGGTTTCCTCCTACGGGGAAAACTAAGCTGCTTGCTTCAGCGCAAGCGCTTTATCGGTGGCTTCCCAGGTGAACTCGGCCTCTTCGCGACCGAAGTGACCGTAGGCGGCGGTCTTCTCGTAGATCGGCCGCAGCAGGTCGAGCATCTGGATGATGCCGCGCGGCCGCAGATCGAAATGCTTGGTCACCAGCGCCGAGAGCGCGTCGTCCGACATCTTGCCGGTGCCCTGCGTCGTCACCATGACGCTCGTCGGACGCGCGACGCCGATGGCGTACGAGACCTGCACCAGGCATTTCGAAGCCAGTCCGGCGGCGACGATGTTCTTCGCCACATAGCGCGCGGCGTAGGCCGCCGAGCGGTCGACCTTCGACGGGTCTTTGCCGGAAAAAGCGCCGCCACCGTGCGGCGCCGAGCCGCCATAGGTGTCGACGATGATCTTGCGGCCGGTGACGCCGCAGTCGCCCTTCGGCCCGCCGATCTCGAAGGCGCCGGTGGGGTTCACGAGGTAACTGATCTTGCCCTTGACCATCGACTTCGGCAGAACCGGCTTGATCACTTCCTCGATCACGGATTCGGAAAGCTTCTTGTGCTCGATGCCCGGCGCATGCTGGGTCGAGAGGACCACGGTATCGATCGACTCCGGCTTGCCGTTCACATAGCGGATCGTCACCTGTGACTTGGCATCCGGACGCAGCCACGGCAGGCGGCCGCTGCGGCGCAACTCCGCCTGGCGCTCGACCAGACGATGCGAGAGAAAGATCGGCAGCGGCATCAGGCTCGGCGTCTCGTCGCAGGCATAGCCAAACATCAGGCCCTGGTCGCCCGCGCCCTGGTCGAGGTCGACGCTCTTGTCGACGCCGCGCGCGATGTCGGGCGATTGCTGGCCGTAGGCGACCAGCACGGTACAGGTCGAGGCATCGAAGCCGATCGCCGGATCGGTGTAGCCGATGCGCTTGATGGTGTTGCGGGCGACTTCGTCGTAGTTGACGCGCGCGTGCGTCGTGATCTCGCCGGCGAGCACCACGAGGTTGTCCTTCACCAGCGTCTCGGCGGCGACGCGGGAAGTCTTGTCCTGCTTTAGAATCGCGTCGAGCACCGCATCGGAGATCTGGTCGGCGACCTTGTCCGGATGGCCTTCGGACACCGATTCGGAAGTGAAAAGAAAATCGCTCATTGCTCTGCGCTCGCCCCTTGGAGAAGGCCGCAAGGATACCAAATTTGCCTTTCTTCCCGACGCTCGTGCTGCGCTGGTTGGCGCGTCTGCCGCTCGCGGCGCTGCATCGATTGGGAAGCGTCCTCGGGTGGGCGATCTATGGGATGTCGCCCACGTACCGGCGGCACCTGCGAGAGAACCTGGCGGCCGCGCGCTACGGCGACGCGCGCCTGCGCCGCCAGGCGATTGCGGCGGCGGGCCAGCTCGTCATGGAGCTCCCCGCGCTGTGGTTCCGGCCGCACGACAAGGTGGTGACGCTGGTGAAGGAGGTGCGCGGCGACGACGCAGTGCTCGCCGCGCAGCGCGAGGGCAAGGCGGTGCTCTTCCTCACGCCCCACATGGGCGCGTTCGAAGTCGCCGCGCAATACGCGGCGAGCCGCATTCCGATCACGGTGCTCTACCGGCGCCCGAAGCTCGCGTGGCTCGAGCCGCTGATGCGCGCCGGGCGCGAGCGGCCGAACGTGCGCCTCGTGCCGGCCGATCTCGGCGGCGTGCGCGAGCTCTTCAAGGCGCTCGAGCGCCGCGAGGCGGTGGGCTTTCTGCCCGACCAGGTCCCCGGTGCGGGCGAAGGCGAATGGACGGCATTCTTCGGCCGTCCGGCTTACACCATGACCCTCGCGGCGAAGCTCGCCGCGCGCGACAACGTCGCCTGCTTCCTGGCCTTCGCACGGCGACTGCCCGGCGGCGCAGGCTATTCGATCCTGGTACAGCCGCTCACGCCTGCGCGCGCGGGCGAGAGCCCGACGCGCCGGCTGAACCGCGCGCTCGAAGAGCTGGTGGCGCTCTGTCCCGAGCAGTACCTGTGGGGCTACAACCGCTACAAGACGCCGAAGGGGGCGAAGGCGCCGCCTGCATGAGCCGCGTCATCCTCGCGCTCATGTGGATCGTGCATTGGCTGCCGCTTCGCGTGGTCGCCGCCATCGGCAACGCGGTCGGCACGGTGCTCTATTGGCTGATCCCCGAGCGCCGGCGCGTCACGCGCATCAATCTTGCGAAGTGCTTTCCCGCCATGGATGAGGCAGAGCGCGAGCGTCTGGCGCGCGCCGCGTTCCGCGCCTTCTGTCGGGGCTTTGTCGATCGCGCGGTGCTCTGGTGGGCGTCGCCGGCGCGCATTCAGCGCATGGTGCGCGTCGAGGGCCTCGCACACCTGGACAGCGCCGGCGCGCGTGTCATCATCCTCGCGCCGCACTTTGCCGGCATCGAGGCGGCAGGTATCCGGCTCTCGATCGACCGCGAGATGTCGTCGCTCTACCAGCGCCAGAAGGACCCGGTGGTGGATCGCCGGCTCCTCGAGGGACGCACGCGCTTTCGGCCGTACATCGTTTCCCGCCAGCAGGGGCTGCGGAAAGTGCTGCGCTGGATCAACGCCGGCATCCCGTTCTATTACCTGCCGGACCTCGATTTCGGCCGCAAGGGCACGACCTTCGTGCCCTTCTTCGGCGTGCCCGCCGCGACCGCCGTCGGGCTGTCGTATATTGCCCGCACGACCGGCGCGGCGGTGGTGCCGTGCGTGGCGCGCATGCTGCCCGCGGGCGGCTATGTCGCGCAGTTTTACCCGGCGTGGTCCGGTTTTCCGAGCGGCGATGAGGTTGCGGACGCCCGGCGCATGATGGCCTTCATCGAAGAGCGGGTGCTCGAGATGCCCGAGCAGTACCACTGGATGCACAAACGCTTCAAGACGCGCCCCGAGGGCGAGCCGAGCTTCTATTGAGAGCCGCAGTCATCGGCGCCGGCCACATGGGCCGCTACCACGCGCAGAAGCTCGCGCGCCTGCCGGGGGTGCAACTCGTCGCAGCGGTGGACGCCGATCTCGCGCGCGCGCAGGCGTTAGGCGTAAGCGCTTTTAGCGACTATCGCGCGATCTTCGGCAAGGCGGATGCGGCAGTCATCGCGGTGCCGACCGATCGCCATTACGACATTGCGCGCGACTGTCTCGAGCACGGGCTGCATCTGCTGATCGAGAAGCCTATCGCCACCACGCTGGCGCAAGCCGATGAGCTGATTGCGCTCGCCGAGTCCCGCAAGCTGGTACTGCAATCGGGCCATGTCGAGCGCTACAACCGCGCTTTCGGCGCGCTGCTCGCGCGCATGGATCGGCCGGTGTTCGTCGAAGCCGAGCGCCTTGCCGGCTTCAAGACCCGTGGTGCGGAAGTCGATGTGGTGCTCGATCTGATGATTCATGATCTCGATCTCGCTTGCGCGCTCGCGCGCGCCGAGCCGGCCGGCGTCAGCGCCTGCGGCTTCCGCGTCCTCACGCGCGACATCGACATCGCCAACGCCCGCATCGAGTTCGCCAACGGCTGCGTGGCGAATCTCTCCGCGAGCCGCGTGAGCCAGGCGCCGGTGCGCAAGCTGCGCATCTTCCAGCCGGATCTTTACGTCTCGGCCGATCTGCGGGCCGGCAAGCTGCGCTATGTACGCGAGGCGGGCGGCGTCATCGCCGAGACCGATGAAACATACGAGGGCGGCGATGCGCTCGCCGACCAGGCGGCGGCGTTTGCCGCCGCGGTTGCCGGGCGCGAGCGCGTGCGTATCGATGGGCGCGAAGGCCGCCGTGCGCTCGAGCTCGCGCTGACCGTCGGCCGGCTGGTGCGCGAGCGCCTCGAGAAGTTCGCTTAGGCTTTTAGCGTTTCCGGGTCGATCGGCAGCTTGCGGATGCGCTTGCCGGTCGCCTTGAAAATCGCCGCCGTCACGGCCGGGGCGAGCGGCGGCAGGCCGGGTTCGCCCATGCCGGTCGCGTGCTCCTTGCTTGGCACGATGTACACCTCGACCTTCGGCATCTCGTTCATGCGCAGCATCGGATAGTCATGGAAGTTGCTCTGTTCGACCTGCCCATCCTTGAACGTGATCTTGCCGTAAAGCGCTGCGGTGAGGCCGTAGACGATGGCGCTTTCGCACTGGCGCTTCACGATCTGCGGATTCACGACCTCGCCACAGTCGAGCGCCGCCACCACGCGATGCACCTTGGGCCGGCCGTCCTGGTCCACCGAGACTTCGGCCACCTCGGCGACGTAGCTGCCGAACGATTGCACGACCGCGATACCGCGGTGCACGCCCTGCGGCAACGGCTTGCCCCAGCCGGCTTTTTCGGCGGCCATTTCCAGCACGCCCTTGTAGCGCGGCTGCTTGCCCAGTAGCGCGCGGCGGAACTCGAACGGATCCTTGCCCGCGGCGTTTGCCAGCTCATCGATGAAGCTCTCGCTGAAGAAGCTGTTCTGCGAGTGGCCCACCGAGCGCCAGAACCAGACCTGCACGCCCGGCTCCTGTCGCGAATATTCGACGCGCAGGTTCGGGATGTCGTAGGGCAGGTCCTTCGTGCCTTCGACGCCGAACTCGTCGACGCCGTTCGGCGGCAGCTTCATGAAGCCCGAGGCTTCCATGATCGACGGCGATGCCACGCGCGCCGTGAACGACACCGGCGCGCCGCTCGCATCGAGCGCGCCAGTAAAGCGCGTCACCGAGGCCGGCCGATAGAAGTACCCGCGCATGTCATCCTCGCGCGAGTAGACGAGCTTCACCGGCTTGCCCGACATCTTGGAGAGCAGCGTCGCGGCGATGGTGAAGTCCGGCGCGAAGCGCCGCCCAAAGCCGCCGCCCAGCAGCATGGTGTTGACCTTTACCTGCTGCGGATCGACCGCGGCGACATGGGACAGGATGCCCTGGTTCGGTCCCTGCGACTGCGTGCCAGCCCAGATTTCGATGCCGTCCTTCTTTACCCACGCAGTGGCGTTCATCGGCTCCATGCACGCGTGCGCGAGATACGGCGCTTCGTAAACCGCATCCAGCGTCTTCGCGCCACTTGCCGAGCCGACGTTGCCTTCGTTGCGCGCCACTTTGCCTTCCTGCTGCGTCGCCTCGGTGAGCATTTTGGTCACCCCGTCGGAGGACAGGCCGGCGTTCGCGCCCTTGTCCCACTGGATCTGCAATGCGTCGCGACCTTTCTTCGCTTGCCAATAGCCGTCGGCAAGTACGGCAACGCCTTGCGGGATCTGGATCACCTGGCGCACGCCCTTCACCTGCTTGGCCCTGCTGTCGTCGACCGACACCGCCTTGCCGCCGGGTACGGGCGGCTGCGCAAGCACTGCGGTCAGCATGCCGGGGAGGCGCACGTCCATCCCGTACTTGCCGCTGCCATTGACCTTCTGCGGCGTATCGAGGCGCCGCAGCCCCTGGCCGATGATCTTGAATTGGCTCGCGTCCTTGAGCTTCGGCTCCTTCGGCACCGGCTGCTTGGCGGCGGCGGTGACAAGCTTGCCGTAGGAGAGCTTTTTCCCGCTCTTATGGACGACGGCACCTTTCTCCGTGCGGCACTCCGCGGCGTCCACCTGCCAGGTCTGCGCCGCGGCGGCGATGAGCATCTCGCGCGCGGCGGCGCCCGCCTTGCGCATCGGCTCCCAGTTGCCGTTCACCGAAGTGGAGCCGCCGGTAGCCTGGATGCCGAAGATCGGGTTCTTGAACGCCTGGTCGACCGGCGCCTGCTCGACGCGCACGCGCGTCCAGTCGGCGTCGAGCTCCTCGGCGACGAGCTGCGGGATCGCGGTATGCACGCCCTGCCCCATCTCGGACAGGCCGACGACGACCGTGACACGATCGTCCGCGCCGACGCGCAGATAGGCGTTCGGCTTGAACTCGGCGGCCGTCGCCGCCTGCGCCAGTCTGGACGCGGCTGGAAGCGTGAAGCCAATGACGAGGCCGCTCGTTTTGAGGAAGTCGCGGCGCGAAGGCTTGAATGCGGTTTTCATGGCGGTGCTCCTAAGCGCTCAGCGTCGCCGCGGCATCCATGATCGCGGCGCGGATCTGGTTGTAGGTGCCGCAACGGCAGACGTTGCCGCTCATCGCGGCGTCGATGTCATGGTCCGTCGGCTTCGTGTTCGACGCGAGCAGGGCGACCGCGCTCATGATCTGGCCGCTCTGGCAGTAACCGCATTGCGGCACGTCATGCTTGATCCAGGCGGCCTGCACCGCCTTGCCCACGCGGCTCGTGCTCATGGACTCGATGGTCGTGATCTTCTTGCCCGCCGCGGCCGATACCGGCGTCGAGCAGGAGCGGATCGGCGCGCCGTCGAGATGCACGGTACACGCGCCGCAGAGCGCCATGCCGCAGCCGAACTTCGTGCCCGTCATGCCGAGCGCGTCTCGCAGTACCCAGAGGATGGGCGTATCAGCGTCGACGTCGGCCTGGAGCTGCTTGCCGTTGACATTCAGGGTGATCATGCGGTTTTCCTCCCGGCTTGCTGGAGGCGCCACAATGTCACTTTCCGGGCGGCGTGTCGATAACCGGTCTGTTACAGGCGTAGTGCGGAGGACGAGTGCATTTGTCATTCACCAAGATGCAGGGAGCGGGCAACGACTTCGTGGTGTTCGATGCGACGCGCCAGCCTTTCGCGCTGACGCGCGAGCAGCTGCGCCGCATTGCCGACCGCCATCGCGGCGTTGGCTGCGACCAGATCCTGGTGGTTGAGCGCGCGCAGCAGACGGGCGCTGACTTTCGCTACCGCATCTTCAATGCCGACGGCGGCGAGGTGGAGCAATGCGGCAACGGCGCGCGCTGCTTCGTCAAATACGTGCACGAGCACCGGCTGACGGGCAAGCGGGAGATCGTGGTCGAGACGCTCGGCGGCCTGATCCGGCCGCGCCTGGAGGACGATGGTGAAGTGAGCGTGGACATGGGCCGCCCGGTGTACAGCGGCGTGCAAACGCTCGACGTGGACGGCGAGCGGGTCGAGCTCGCAATTGTATCCATGGGCAACCCGCACGCCGTCCAGGTGGTGCCCGATGTAGAGCGCGCGCCAGTGACGACGCAGGGGCCGCGCCTTGAGCGCCATGCGCGCTTCGCGCAGGGCGTGAACGCCGGCTATCTGCAGGTGCGCGATCGCCATCGCATCGCGCTGCGCGTCTGGGAGCGCGGCGCAGGCGAGACGCTCTCCTGCGGTACCGGCGCCTGTGCTGCGGTGGTTGCAGGAATCGCACAGCGGCTGCTCGATTCGCCGGTTCGCGTCGAGACGCGCGGCGGAGCGTTGACCATCGCTTGGGCGGGCGGCGACAATGCGGTGGTGATGAAAGGCCCGGCCGAAACCGTCTACGACGGGACGCTGGTAATAAAAGAGCCATGAACAACGACGATCTCGCCCGGTTCCTGCGCGCCAATCCGCAGTTCTTCGAGCAAAACCCGGAGCTTCTGGAATCGCTGCACGTGCCCCATCCCCACGGCGGCCGCGCGATTCCGCTCGCCGAGCGCCAGACGGTGGCGCTGCGCGAAAAGGCGCGCGTGCTCGAAGGTCGGCTGGGCGAGCTGATCTCCAACGCCGCGCAGAACGATGCCATCAGCGAGAAGGTCCACCGGCTGGCGGTGGCGCTGGTTGGCGCGCGCGACTTCCCGGCGCTCGCGCGCTCGCTCTATTTTCACCTGCGCGAGGATTTCGCCGTGCCGCACGTCGCGCTGCGCGTCTGGGGCGTGTCGGTGCCGGTCGACTTCGATGAAGCGCGGCCGGTCGCCGAGCGGGAGCGCCAGCAGGCTGCGATGATGGGCTCGCCGCAGTGCGGGCCGGCCCACGGCAATCCTTTCGTCGCCTGGTTTGGCGACGCCGCCGAGCACATCCGCTCGATTGCGCTCGTCCCGCTTGGCCACACCAGCGTGTTTGGGCTCCTCGCCATGGGCAGCGAAGATCCGAAGCGCTTCTATCCCGACATGGGCACGCTCTATCTGCGGCGGATCGGCGAGCTCTGCGCCGCCGGGGTCACCGCTCGGCTGTAGTGGATGCGCAGCACGCCGCGGACTATCTCGCCGCGCTGAAGCACCAGCGGCGCCTTGCGCCCGCGACGCTCGAAAACTATCGCCGCGCGCTCGCGCTGCTCCTCGAGCTGCACAAAGAGCCGCTCGCCAAGCTGGAACCGGTGCAGGTGCGACGCGCCGTCGCCGTCTTGCATTCGAAGGGGCTGTCGCCCCGGACGCTCGCGCTCATCCTGAGCGCCTGGCGCGGCTGGTTCCGCTGGCTCGCACGGCATCGCGGCTTCCGCGCAAACCCGGTGCTCGGCATCCGGGCGCCGAAAGCGGCACGACCGCTGCCGAAGGCATTGACCGTCGAGGCGACCCAGCGCCTGCTGGATTCCGGTGAACAAAAGAGCCCAGTGGCGCTACGCGACCGCGCAATGTTCGAGCTGCTCTATTCGTCGGGCCTGCGGCTCGCCGAGCTCGTCGCGCTCGAGGTGGGCGACGGGCGGCTCGATCTGCGCCAGGGCGAAGTGACCGTCACCGGCAAGGGCGCGAAGACGCGCACCGTGCCGATCGGCGCCAAGGCGCGCGAAGCGCTGCACGCCTGGCTCGCGGTGCGCGCGCAGGTGGCGCGGCCGGCGCAGAAGGCGCTTTTCGTCGGCGCGCGCGGCGCGCGCATCGCGCCTGCCGTGGTCGGTGCGCGGCTCGCGGCCTGGGCGCGCAAGCGCGGCCTGGCCGAGCGCGTGCACCCGCACATGCTGCGGCACTCCTTCGCGACGCACATGCTGCAATCGTCGCAGGACCTGCGCGCCGTGCAGGAGCTTCTCGGCCACGCCAGTATCTCCACCACGCAGGTCTACACGCACCTCGACTTCCAGGCGCTCGCCAAGGTCTACGACGCGGCGCATCCTCGCGCCCGCAAAAAATGATGCAGCTCAAGCGCGGCCGCGAGAAGTCGCTGAAGCGCCGCCATCCGTGGATCTTTTCCGGCGCGGTGGAAAAGATGAGCGGCAAACCGCAGAGCGGCGAGACGGTCGAGGTGCGCTCCGCTTCCGGTGAGCTGCTGGCAAGGGCGGCGTTCAGCCCGCAATCGCAGATTCGCGGGCGGGTCTGGACCTTCGATCCAAAGGAGGAGGTGGACGCCGCATTCTTGCGCAATCGCATCATGCAGGCGCTCGCATTGCGCGAAGGCCTGCCCGCCGCGAAGCACGGCAATGCCCTGCGGCTGGTGCACGCCGAGAGCGACGGCTTGCCCGGGCTGGTGGTGGATCGCTACGCCGACGTGCTGGTAGCGCAATTCCTCGCCGCGGGGGTCGAGCGCTGGCGTGAGCCGATCCTCGATGCGCTTGCCGAGCTCACCGGCTGCGCCGCAGTCTATGAGCGCTCGGACGCCGAGACGCGCAAGCTCGAAGGCCTCGGGCCGCGCGCCGGTTTCGTGCGCGGCAACCGCGAGGCCTCTCGCTGTCCGATCATCGAATACGGGCTCAACTTCAAGGTGGATGTCGAGCAGGGCCAGAAGACCGGCTTCTTCCTCGATCAGCGCGAGAACCGCCAGCAGCTACGCGCGCTCGCCGCCGGACGCGAGGTGCTCGACGGCTTCTGCTACACCGGCGGCTTCGCCCTCAACGCGCTCGCCGGCGGCGCGGCGCGCGTCACGGCGGTCGAAAGCTCCGCCCCCTCGCTCGAGGTGGCGCGCGAAAATCTCGCCGCCAATACGCTCGACGCCTCCAAAGTGGAATTCGTGCACGCCGATGCCTTCAGCCATCTGCGCACGCTGCGCGATCGCGCCGCGCAGTTCGATCTCGTGGTGCTCGACCCGCCGAAGTTCGCGCCGACCGCGGCGCAGGCGAGGAACGCCGCGCGCGCATACAAGGACATCAATCTGCTCGCGCTGAAGTTGCTGAGACCGGGCGGCCTGCTCGCCACGTTCTCGTGCTCGGGCGGCGTGGATGCGGCTCTGTTCCAGTCGATCGTCGCCGGCGCGGCGCTCGATGCCGCAGTCGAGGCCAAGATCATCGAGCGCTTCAGCGCCGCGGCCGATCACCCGGTGGCGCTGCAATTTCCGGAAGGCGAATACCTGAAAGGCCTGCTGGTCCTGCGCAGCTGAGCTACTGCGCGTCGCGCAGCAGCGCGATGAGCACGCTCGGGTCGTAGGGCTTCGCGAGGTAATAGTTGAAGCCGGCCATCTTGCCGAGGATCTGATCGGCGGCTTCCTTGTAGACGCCGCTGATCGCGATGAGCAGCGGCCGCTCCTGTCCGCACACCTGGCGCACCTTGCGCGCGACATCCCAGCCGCTCATGCCAGGCATGGAGATATCGAGCAGCACGACGTCCGGGTCGAATTCGCGCACCGCCGGCATGACGTCGGTGCCGTCGTGCACGCCTTGCGCTTCGTGACCTGCCTCGCGCAAAAGCTCGATCAACGTAAGGACGGTATCGGGCTCGTCATCGGCCACCAGCACCCGAAGGCTGCGGGCTGCGGGCCGGCGGGCCGGCTCGGTATCCGGCTGCAGGGTCGGCGTCATGGCGCGGCGGATTGTATGCGCTCTCATGTTTCACGAAGATGTTTGCGTCCCCGGCACGCTGATCGTGTGAAGCGGTAAGGGGTGGCTATCCCGGAAAACAGCGGCGTGGGGGCATGGACGCTAGAATCGCCTGATGCAAGAAGCGAACATGGTGCCCGTCACCATCCTCACGGGATTCCTCGGCAGCGGCAAGACTACGCTCTTGAACCGCATCCTCAACGAGGACCACGGCGAGAAGATCGCCGTGATCGAGAACGAGTTCGGCGAGGTCGGCGTCGATAACGCGATCATCGAAAAGGGCGACGAGCAGATCGTGATGATGAACAACGGCTGCATCTGCTGCACGGTGCGCGGCGATCTCATCCGCATCCTCGGCTCGCTCAAGGAAAAGCGCGAAGGCGGCGAGCTCAATTTCGATCGGGTCGTGATCGAGACGACCGGCATGGCCGATCCCGGCCCGGTGGCGCAGACCTTCTTCACCGACGAGGAGATCGGCAACTACTATCTGCTCGACTCGATCATCACGCTGGTCGACGCGAAGCACGCGCCCCAGCAGCTCGACGAGTTCCACGAGGCGCAGGAGCAGGTCGGCTTCGCCGACCGCATTCTGATGTCGAAGACCGACCTCGTGTCCGCGGATGAGGTCGAGAAGCTGGCGCAGCGCATCCGCAAGATGAACCCGCGCGCGCCGATCAAGCACGTGCACTTCGGCAATGCGCCGGTGAGCGAGATCCTCGATATCCGCGGCTTCAATCTGAACGCGATCCTCGAGCTCGATCCGAACTTCCTCACCGACATCGCGCACGAGCACCACGACGAGGTCGAGTCTTTCGTTTTCCGCGCGGACAAGCCGTTCGACGGCCAGAAGCTCGAGCAGTTCCTCTCCGGCATGATCCAGGTGTACGGGCCCGATTTGCTGCGCTACAAGGGCATCCTCTGGATGAAGGGCAATGCGCGTCGCGTCGTCTTCCAGGGCGTGCACATGATGATGGGCGGCGACATGGGCAAGCCGTGGGCGAAGGGCGAGAAAAAGCAGTCGCTCCTCGTCTTCATCGGCAAGAAGCTGCCGCGCGACCTGTTTGTCGCCGGCCTGCAGGAGTGCCTCGCCTGAGCGTAGAATCCGGCGCCATGCTCCGCCGCTTCGGGCGTGCGCTGCTCATCGTCGCCGTGCTGCTCGCGCAGCAGACGGCGCTCGCGCACCAATATTGGCACGCCTCGAAGCCCGCGCTCAGCGCCGACTCCAGCAAGACGCCGAAGGGCGATCGCCTGTGCAACCTGCACGATCTCCTCGGTACGGTGCTCGGCGTCGCGAGCGGCGCGGCACAGACACCGGCGTTCCTCGCCCTTGGCGAGCCCGGTTTCACGGTCGCCGCTCCGGCGGTCCGCGAAGCGACCGTTCTTGCTCCTCGCTCCCGCGGTCCGCCCCTGATCTCCTGAAGCGATAGACCGGCGCGCGCCGAATTGAAGATGCGGCGCGCAAACGCTGTCCATCCTTAGGGAGAGTCAAGATGCATCGCATTGGGTTGTGCGCTGTGGCACTCGCCACGGCGATGCCGGCAGCACAGGCGCAGCAGTCGCTGCCGGAGATGCGCGAGGAGCTGAAGAAGCTCCAGCAGCGCATCGACGAGCTGGAAGGGCGCGTCAAGGACGCGGAAAGCACCGCCACGCAAGCGGCGCAGCAGGCTTCCGCGCGGCCGCAATCGGAGAACGCGCTCAACCCCGCCGTCTCCGTGATCCTCAATGGCGTCTACGCCAACCTGTCGAAGGATCCGGCGACCTATCGAATCAACGGCTTCGTGCCGACGATGGGCGACGTCGCGCCGCCGACGCGGGGCTTCAGCCTCGGCGAATCCGAGATCGCGTTCATGGCGAACATCGACCACATGTTCCGCGGCACGCTGATCGGCTCGATTTCGCCAGACAACGACAGCATCGGCGTCGAAGAGGGCTACATCCAGACGCTCGCACTGCCGCGGGGCTTCACCATCAAGGCGGGACGCTTCTTCTCCGCGATCGGCTACCAGAATCAGATCCATGCGCACGCTTGGGACTTCACCGACGCGCCGCTCGCGATGCGCGTGTTCCTCGGCGGGCAGCTCAACGAAGACGGCATCCAGTTTCGCTGGGTCGCGCCGACCGAGCTTTATTGGGACCTCGGCACGGAGCTCGGCCGCGGACGCGCGTTCCCGGCGAGCCTGAGCGATAGCGGCAAGAACGGTGCTCGCTCGGTCAACTTGTTCACGCATGTCGGCGGCGACATCGGCCAGAGCATCGCGTGGCAGACCGGTCTGTCGCACTTCCGCACCAATCCGAGCGAGCGCGCGTTCGACGATCCCACCGCGGGCATCACCGACAGCTTCAGCGGCACCAGCCGGCTCTGGGTCGCGAGCGGCGTGCTGAAGTGGTCGCCGCAGGGCAACCCGACGTACAACAACCTGAAGCTGCAGGGCGAATACTTCCGTCGCAAGGAGGAGGGGACGCTTGTCTTCGATAGTCCCGGCGCCGCGCTCGCGAATGGCTACAACTCCCGGCAATCGGGCTGGTATGCACAAACCGTCTATCAATGGATGCCGATGTGGCGCGTGGGCTACCGCTTCGACCGCCTTGATGCGGGCAGCGCGAACATCGACACCTCGGCCTCAGGTCTGACGGCGGCGGATTTCCCGATCCTCGCCGGCTATAAGCCGAAGAAGCACAGCTTCATGGTCGACTGGAGTCCGAGCGAGTTCAGCCGAATCCGCCTGCAGTTCGCGCGCGATTACTCGCGCATGGGCGAAACGGACAACCAGGTCTTCCTCCAATACATCGTCAGCCTCGGCGCGCACGGCGCGCACACCTTTTAAGGCGCAGCATGAAAACCGCACTCATGTTCTTCCTCGGTTCGTTCGCCGCGGCGCTCGCCTGGCCTGCAGCGGCGCTCAACGTCTTCACCTGCGAGCCCGAATGGGCTTCGCTCGCCCAAGAGCTTGGCGGCGACAAGGTTTCGGTGTTCTCGGCGACCACCGCGCAGCAGGATCCGCACCGAGTGGAAGCGCGGCCCAGCCTGATCGCGCGATTCCGCAACGCCGAGGTGCTGATCTGCTCGGGCTCCGAGCTCGAA
>Ga0070696_100001156_pt1 | contig 17144 bp, 19 predicted proteins | sample KBSK1253metaG_FD_65474 | JGI IMG/M metagenome (GOLD analysis project Ga0070696, IMG submission 65474) | Corn, switchgrass and miscanthus rhizosphere microbial communities from Kellogg Biological Station, Michigan, USA - KBS K1-25-3 metaG | ecosystem: Host-associated > Plants > Roots >... | reverse complement strand
TAGGCTTCGCCGATCGGCGGGCGCGGACCTTCCATCACCTGCTTGAAGTGATGGATCATCGATTCCATGTCGCTCGTCGCCTTGCTCTTCGGCGGCAGGACCACGCGGTGGTCGTCGATGTTCACCGGACCATCCGGCAGCCGCGCGATGGCCTGCTCCAGGATGCGCACCGACTGCCGCATCTCTTCCATCCGGACCAGGTACCGGTCGTACACGTCGCCATTGGTTCCGATCGGGACGTCGAAGTCGTAGGTCTCGTAATCGAGATACGGGAAATCCTTGCGAACGTCGTACGCCACACCCGACGCCCGGAGCATCGGTCCCGTCAACCCATAGTTCACGGCTTCGTCGGGCGACATCACGCCGAGTCCCACGGTGCGTCCGACCCAGATGCCGTTCCGAGTGACGACCTTATCCACCTCCGCCATCGTCTTGGGGAAGGTGCGCGTGAAGTGCTTCAGCTGATCCACCCAGCCGTCCGGTACGTCGGCGGCCATGCCGCCCACGCGCGTGAGCGACGTGGTAAGGCGCGCGCCCACCCAATCCTCCAGCAACTTGTAGATCGCCTCGCGCTGGTAAAACATCCACAGAAATGGGGTGAATGCGCCGATGTCGATGCACGTCGTGCCCGCCCACACGAGGTGCGACATGATGCGCGACAGCTCGCAGGTGATCACGCGCAGCACTTTGCAGCGCTCGGTCGTCTCGATCCCGAACAGCCGCTCGGCCCCAAGCGCGAATGCGACGTTGTTGCCCGGCGAGTTGAGATAGTCCTCGCGGTCGGTCCACGGGATGATCTGATTGTATTGGCGGTATTCGCCGATCTTCTCGAATCCGCAGTGGAGATACCCGACGTGCGGGATACAGCGCACCACCGTCTCGCCATCCAGCTCCAGCACCAATCGGAGCACGCCGTGCGTCGCGGGGTGCTGCGGCCCGAGGTTGATGAGCATGTGCTCGCCCGTCAGATCCGGCTCGATCCCGGGAGGAGCGTCCAGCGTCATCACGTTTCCTGAGTCGTCGGTCACCAATGGGGTGCGCGTCGGGCGACCCTTCGAGTCGAGACCAGTCGTCGAAAGCTCCACATCCACGGTGCGCTTCTGCGTGGCCACGCCGCTATTCTCCGGTTTTCTCGCCGGTCGACAGGCGCCGGCGCATCTCGTCAGGCAAATCCTCGTACGCCTGCGCGATGCTCAGCTCTTCCATCGAGTACCGCGCTTCGGGATTCGCCGCCAGGGCCTGACGCAGCTGTTCGGACCGGCTGAAGCGGCCGCGAAGCGGGAAATCTTTACGAAGAGGAAATCCCTCCCGGTATTGCTCCCACATGAGGATTCGGCGCAAGTCGGGATGGCCCTCGAACTTGATGCCGAACATGTCGAAGCACTCGCGTTCCAGCCAATCGGCGCCCTTGTACATCTCCCAGACGCTCGGCACCGAAAGTGGTTGGCCCTTCTCGATCAGTACCTTGAGGCGGAGAAAGCGACGGTGCGGCAGCGATCGGATGTGCCAGACGACTTCGAGCGGCCGTCCGGCGTCGCGGAACTCGACGGCGGTGACGTCGGCCAGGAGGTCATAGCGTTGAGCGGGATCGTCGCGCAGCCAGCGCACGACTTCCAGGAAGCGCGCCTGGTCGACGATGATCGTCGTTTCGCCCCACACCACGTCGACACGGTGCACCGCCGCGCCGAACTTCTCGCGCAGCGCGTCGGCGGACGGGTTCGCGGCGCCCCCACGATTCGGGACGTTCTTCGGCGACACGGGTGCTGGCGCGCTCGGCGAGCCCGCGCCCGCGAGAACTGGCGTGAACGGAGCGGGCGCGGTCACAGTCCGGAGCGCGTCTGGTGAACCGAGTTTCCGAACGGCTCCGACAGCTCGTCGATGACGGGCGCGGGGATGTACAGCTGACTCTCGGGGTCGGGCTCCATCTCCTTTCGCAGCGACGTGTCTTTCGCGCGTTCGCCCATGACCTTCTTCTGCAACAGCATGATCCCGTAGATCAGCCCTTCAGGACGCGGCGGACAACCGGGGACGTAGACGTCCACGGGGATGATCGTGTCGATCCCCTGCACCACCGCGTAGTTGTCGAACATCCCACCTGTCGACGCGCACGCCCCCATCGAGATCGCCCACTTCGGCTGCGGCATCTGCTGCCAGATGCGACGGAGCACGGGGGCGAGCTTGAACGGAACGCGGCCGGCGCAGATGAGCACGTCCGCCTGACGCGGGGAGAAGCTCATGCGCTCCATCCCGAAGCGGGCGAGATCGTATTTGCTGGCGGCGGTCGCCATGAACTCGATGGCGCAGCACGCGGTGCCGAACGGCATCGGCCAGAGTGAGTTGGCCCGCGACCAGTTCACGAGAAAGTCGAGGCGCGTCGTCATCCAGGGCTCGTCGGAGCTCTGAACGACTTGACGGAGGTCAGGACGTGGGCTCAATCCCATTGCAGCGCTCCCTTCTTCCACACGTAGATGAAACCGACGAGCAGAATGAGGATGAAGACGATCATTTCCGTGAGCCCGAAGAACGACGTTTGGCCCGACGGACAGATGTTGTTGGCGAGCGGCGCCGAGCAGGAAAGCTGCCGGAAATGCGCGCCCCAGGGAATCATGAAGACGGTCTCGATATCGAAGATGATGAACAAGACCGCGACCATGTAGAACTTGACGGAAAACCGCTCGCGCGCGTCGCCGAGTGGGGGGATGCCGGATTCGTAGGGCGTCTGTTTCACGGCGGTCGGCCGCGACCGCATGGTGAGGTGCGACAAGAGCAGCATCATCACCGCGTTCGCGACGACGAAGCCAAGGAGCAACAGCACGGGTAAGTACGTGCGGGCCATGGCCCTCCCAACTTCGTGAAAAGTTTCACTAAGTCCGGCGCCAGAAAACTACGCCGACCGAAAACGTAGAGCAACCGAGTACCCGAGTCTGCTCGTGGTTTGTCGCGGTGGTGTGGGCTGTGGGGTTTGTGGTGGGGGCTTTAGGATTGGGGCGAGTCGAGGACTGCGCCCCACACCCCACACCTCACACCCCAGAGCCCGCGCATGACGATCATGTCCGACCGCTGGATCACGCGAATGGCGAACGAGTTCGGAATGATCGAGCCGTTCGAGGGCCGCCAGGTGCGAAGCGGGGTCATCTCTTACGGCGTGAGCTCCTACGGCTACGACATGCGTGTCGCCCGCGAGTTTCGGATTTTCACGAACGTCCTGAGCTCCATTGTCGACCCCAAGAACTTCGATCCCAAGTCGTTCGTGGAGTTCGAAGGCGACGTGTGCATCGTCCCACCGAATTCGTTCGCACTGGCTCGCTCGATCGAGTATTTCCGGATCCCGCGCAACATTCTTACGGTGACGGTCGGCAAGTCGACCTATGCGCGCTGTGGGATCATCACGAACGTCACTCCGTTCGAGCCAGAGTGGGAGGGCTTCGTGACGCTGGAGATCTCGAACACCACTCCCCTGCCCGCCAAGATCTACGCGAATGAAGGCATCGCGCAGGTGTTGTTTTTCAGGGGCGAAGAGGAGCCCGAGGTTTCCTACAAGGACAAGGGTGGGAAGTATCAGGCGCAGCGCGGGGTCACGCTTCCGAAACTTTAACGGTTCTCGGCGGCCGGTCAGAGCCGGGCCGGTGTGTTCTCGGCGCGCCTTCGGTGCGGTGAGCAGTAGAATCTCGCGAGTTACGGCTCTGGCACCGGCGCGAAGCGCCGCCGAGAACGAACCGCCGGGCGCCACCGGCGCACGGCGCCGAGAACACTATGTCGTCATACTCGCTTTCAAGTAGTCCCGGTTCATGCGCGCGATGAAATCGATACTGATCTCCTTGGGGCACGCCGCCTGACACTCGCCGAAGAGTGAGCATCCGCCGAACGATTCGAGGTCCATTTGCGCGACCATTTGAAGCGCGCGCCTATAGCGCTCAGGCTGTCCCTGCGGAAGCAACCCGAGATGCGAAATCTTCGCGGCCGTGAAGAGCGACGCTGAACCATTCGGGCAGGCGGCAACGCACGCGCCGCATCCGATGCACGCCGCGGCGTCCATCGACCGCTCGGCGCTGTCCTTGGGCACCGGAATCGCATTGGCATCCGGTGCTCCCCCGGTCTGAACGCCGATATAACCTCCGGCGGCGACGATGCGATCGAGCGCGCTCCGGTTCACGACGAGGTCTTTCACGACGGGGAACGCGCTGGAGCGCCAGGGCTCTACCCAGATCTCGTCGCCGTCGGAGAAGAGCCGCATGTGGAGCTGGCACGTCGCCGTTCCCCGTGACGGGCCGTGGGCGACACCGTCGATCATCAGCCCGCACGAGCCACAGATCCCCTCACGGCAATCGTGGTCGAAGGCGATGGGCAGCTCTCCACGCCCGGTGAGCTCCTCATTCAACACGTCGAGCATCTCGAGAAACGACATGTCCGGGCTGACGTCCGTCGCTTCGTAGCGCACGAACCGCCCCGTCGTCTCGGCTGACGGCTGCCGCCAGACATGCAGCGTGAGTCTCATGGCCGAGAAGGGACCGGTCGGGCGATTCGCGGGCGCCGAGCGTCGAGACGGGGATTCATTTGTAACTCCGCTGCGAGAGCGCGACGTTCTCGAACGCGAGGGGCTCCTTGTGCAACACGGGGGCGCTCTGGGCACCTCCGTACTGCCAGGCGGCGACATACGCGAACTGGTCGTCGTGGCGGAGTGCTTCGCCGTCGGGCGTTTGATGCTCTAGCCGGAAATGACCGCCGCAGGATTCTTCGCGGTGCAACGCATCGAGGCACATGAGCTCCGCAAGCTCCATGAAATCCGCGACGCGACCCGCGTGCTCCAACGACTGATTCAGCTCCGCACCGGATCCCGGGACGTGCAAGTCGTGCCAGAATTCGTCGCGGAGCTCCGGAATCCTGCTCAGTGCGGTCTGCAGCCCTTCGGCACTCCGCGCCATGCCGCAATGCTCCCACATGAGCTTCCCGAGCTCCCGATGAAAGGCTTGGCTCGTTCGCTTCCCGCCGATCGACAGCAGTCGTCGCGTGCCGTCCTCGACGGCCTTGACGGTCGCGACGACGTCGGGGTGATCGCTACGGACGGTCACGAGGCTCGCGGTGGCGAGGTAGTCGCCGATCGTCAGCGGCACGATGAAGTAGCCATCGGCCAACCCCTGCATGAGCGCGCTGGCGCCGAGACGATTCGCCCCGTGATCCGAGAAATTCGCCTCACCCGCTACGTGCAGGCCGGGAATGGTGCTCATCAAGTTGTAGTCGACCCAAAGCCCGCCCATGGTATAGTGAACGGCGGGATAGATCCGCATCGGGACCTCATACGGATTCTCGTCGGTGATGCGCTGGTACATCTCGAACAGATTGCCGTAGCGCTCCTCGATGGCCTGTCGTCCGAGGCGTTTGATCGCGTCGCGGAAATCCAGGAACACGCCGTACCCACCCGGTCCGACTCCACGGCCGTCATCGCACACTTCCTTGGCGGCACGCGACGCGATGTCGCGCGGCGACAAGTTCCCAAAGCTGGGATACTTCCGCTCGAGGAAATAGTCGCGATCGGACTCGGCGATGTCGTTGGGCGCTCGCTGGTCGCCCGCCTTTTTCGGGACCCAGACCCTGCCATCGTTGCGCAACGACTCGGACATCAGCGTGAGCTTCGACTGGTAGTCGCCGCTCACTGGAATACACGTGGGATGGATCTGCGTGAAGCAGGGATTCGCGAACAGGGCGCCGCGTTTGTACGCGCGCCATATGGCGGTCGCGTTCGATCCTTTCGCGTTGGTCGAGAGGTAGAACACGTTCCCGTAGCCACCGGTCGCGAGGACCACTGCATCCGCGAGATGCGGCTCGATCTTGCCGGTGACCATGTCGCGCGTCACAATGCCGCGCGCGCGGCCGTCGACGACGATGAGGTCCAGCATCTCGGTGCGCGGATACATCGCGATGCCGCCTCTGGCGATCTCCTTCTCCATCGCCTGATAACACCCGAGCAACAGTTGCTGCCCCGTCTGGCCGCGCGCGTAGAACGTCCGGGACACCTGCGCGCCGCCAAACGACCGGTTGTCGAGCAGCCCGCCATATTCCCGGGCGAATGGAACGCCCTGCGCCACGCACTGATCGATGATGTTCACGCTCACCTGCGCGAGCCGATACACGTTGGCTTCGCGCGCGCGAAAGTCGCCGCCCTTCACGGTGTCATAGAACAGCCGCCAGATGCTGTCGCCGTCGTTCTTGTAATTCTTGGCGGCGTTGATCCCGCCCTGCGCCGCGATGCTGTGGGCCCGGCGCGGCGAATCCTGAAAGCAGAACGCCTTCACCTTGTATCCCAGCTCGCTCAGCGACGCGGCGGCCGACCCTCCCGCGAGCCCCGTGCCCACCACGATGATCGTGTAGCGGCGCTTGTTCGCCGGGTTCACCAGCTTGATCTCGAATCGATGCCGATCCCATTTCCGGTCGATCGGACCGGCGGGCACGCGCGACCGCAGCTCCGTCATCGGATGACTCCCACGAGAACGGCGAGCGGCACCAGAGAGAAACCCAGCCATAGCGCGATCGCGAGGATCGGCGCAACGCGGCGGCGCAACGGGTTGGTCGATGGTCTCGCGACACCCAGCGACCGGCCGACGCTCCACACACCATGCCACAGATGAAGGCCGAGCGCGCCCATCGCGACGAGATAAAACAGACTCACCCACCAGAGGCGAAAGCTCGCGACGATGTTGCCGTAGATGTCGTATCGGCCGCTTCCATCGAGGCGATGCGCCCACTGTCCCGGGTCCACCTGTCGCGTGGTGAAATGCAACAGATGCAGGACGATGAACACGAGCAGCAACACGCCTCCCCAGCGCATCGTTCGCGAGGAGATCGTGGAGACCTGCGGATCCCGCTCGTGGTACTTCACGGGACGCGCGGCGCGCGCGCGTTGCGTCAGCTGCACCGCCATGAGGACGTGCAGGATCACGGCGACCAGTAGGATCGCGCGCATGAGCCAGAGCAGCTCCGCGCCAGGCCCGTGCAGCAGCGCGCTGTAGGAATTGAGCTTCTCGCGGCCGGCGAACGCCTGGAGGTTGCCGGCGACATGCAGAATCACGAAGCCGACGCCGATCAGTCCCGTGACCGCCATGATGATTTTCTTGCCGACAGTTGAGCGGTAGAAGCTCGCTAGCATATCGAACTGCGGAATAGAAAAAGGGAATGGGAATGGGCGCTTGGCCCGAGCCCATTCCCCTTCCGATCTCCCATTCCGCCCCTTTAGAGCTTCACGACTTTCATAGGCTCCAGCACCGCATCCGCACTCTTCTTCAACGCGGCCTTCTCGTCGCTCGTCAGCTCCACGGTGATGATCTGCTCCAGTCCCTTGCGTCCCAACTTGCACGGCACGCCCAGGAAGAGGCCCTTCATCCCGTACTCGCCCTCCAACCACGCTGAGCACGGCAGCACGCGCTTCTGATCGAAGACGATCGCCTCCGCCATCTGCACGGCGCCGGCGGACGGGGCGTAGTACGCGGATCCCGTCTTGAGATGCTTCACGATCTCGGCGCCTCCGTTGCGCGTCCGATCGACGATCGCGTCCAGCTTCGCGCGATCCATCAGCTGGGTAACGGGAATGCCGCTGACGGTCGTGTAGGAGATCAGCGGCACCATCGTGTCGCCGTGTCCTCCAAGAACCATCGCCTGGATGTCGCGCACCGAGACGTCCAGCGCTTCGGCGAGGAACGCGCGATAGCGCGCGGTGTCCAGCACTCCGGCCATTCCGATCACGCGCTCCCGCGGAAAGCCGGTCACCTGCTTGGCGACGTAGCACATCACGTCGAGCGGGTTCGATACCACGATGATGATGGCCTTCGGCGATGTCTTCTTTACTTGCTCCGACACCTGCTTGACGATGCCGGCGTTCGTGTTGAGCAGATCATCGCGCGACATCCCCGGCTTCCGCGCGATTCCCGCCGTGATGATGACGATCTCGGAACCCGCGGATTCCTCGTACGTGTTGGTCCCGATGACACGGGAGTCGAAGCCCTCGATCGGCGCCGACTGCCACTGGTCGAGGCCCTTCCCCTGCGGCACTCCCTCCACCACGTCCACCATCACCACCGTTCGGGCGAGCTCTTTTTCGGCCACACGCTGAGCGGCAGTCGCGCCGACGTTCCCGGCGCCGACCACCGTGATTTTGTTGACCATTTTGATGAAGAGGAGAGAAGACTGGGCTCGGACGCCGGAAACTAGTTTCCGCCGATCAGCGATTCAATTAGTCAGCCACCGACTTGTGAGAGCGCGCGCAGCCCACCGACTTTCAGCTGCAGCAACGCGTGCTCACGTGGCTTCTCCTCGAGCGCTCGCACGAAATACGGCCCCAGCGCCTCACCGGCACGTAGCGGCGTTCGAAGGTTCACTTCGTGATCCCCGAACAGACACGTGCGGAGCCGCCCGTCCGCGGTAAGTCGCACGCGGTTGCACGACGCACAGTACGTGTGCGTCATCGGCGTGATGACGCCGATCGACCCGACGGCTCCCGCCAGCCGATAGTACGCTGCGGGACCGTTCCCCAGCGCGGGGCCGCGCGACGCCTCCAGGGTTCCGAGCTCCGCCACTTTGGCGAGCACCTCGTCGCTTGGCACCACGTGCTCGAACGTCAGGTCGCGCATCTCGCCGACGGGCATCAGCTCGATGAATCGCACGTGCCACTCGTGTGTCAGCGTCAGACGCGCGAAGTCGATGATCTCGTCGTCGTTGATACCGCGCATCACGACGACGTTGATCTTGATCGGGTTCAGGCCGGCCGCCTGTGCCGCGAGCGCTGCGGCGATCGGGTCAAAACCGAGGTTCCGCCTCGAGATGCTCGCGATGCGGTCCGACCGCAGACTGTCGGCCGACATGTTGACGCGATCCAGGCCAGCCTCGCGATAGAGCTCCGCGATCTGCGGCAGTCTCACGCCGTTGGTGGAGAGCGCAATGTCCTCCACCTCAGGCACCGCGCGCAGCATCCGGATCAGCTCATCGAGGTTCGGCCGGATCGTCGGCTCACCACCGGTGATTCGAAGCCGCCGCAGTCCCATGGGCGCGAGCTGCCGCACGACGTCCGCGATCTCCTCGTAGGAAAGGATCTCGGACTTAGGCAGCCACTGCAGGCCTGCCTCCGGCATGCAGTACAGGCATCGAAAGTTGCACCTGTCCGTGACGGAGATGCGCAGGTACTCGATTCGTCTGCCAAACTGATCGAACGATTGGACGTCATCCTGAGGGTGGGCTACGCCCGAAGGATCTGCTCTGCTCATCGTAGATCCTTCGCTTCGCTCAGGATGACAGGAGAGGAGCTCAGAACATCAGGAGAAGGGCTGAGCACATCAGGAGAAGGGCTGAGCACATCAGGAGAAGGGCTGAGCACATCAGGAGAAGGGCTCGGAAACGGCGAATGTTCCCCTGACGCACTCTCTACCCACTCCGACCGGCCATCGACATAGTGCTCGCGCTTCCAGATAGGCAGTCGCTTCTTGAGCTCCTCGATGATGTAGCGAGACGCCTCATAGGCCTCGCCCCGATGAGGATGCGCGACCGCGATGGCGACGCTCACTTCGCCGAGCTCCAGCGTGCCGATGCGATGTTCGACGACCACGTCCGGCGTATTCCATCGCTCGACGGCTTCGCCGACGATCGCGGCCAGCTCTCTTTCCGCCATGGCGGAATAGGCCGAATAGTCGAGACCCGAGACTCGCGCGTCATCATTCACTTCGCGCACCGTTCCCAGAAACAGAACTGTCGCTCCGTTCCGATGGCCGGCGACTTCCTCGAGCAGCGCACAGCCGTCGATCGCGCGATCCACAATGGCGGTGCGCATCAGCCGCCCGCCACGGGAGGAATGATCGCCACTTCATCCGTGCCGGAGACCGGATGATCGTCGCGCGCGTATCGCTGGTTGACCGCGACCATGGGCTTGTCGGGGATCCGCTTGCCTGATGCCATCGCCTTCACGCTAGACAACACGTCGCGCACGCACGCGCCCGCGGGGAGTTCGAGGGCGAGCTCGGACGTCCCGAGGGCGTCGGCATAGGAAGCGAAAAGAAGGACCCTGACAGTCATAGGTCGTGAACCCGCATACCACAAACTAAAACTGGCCTCGCCGCACCGCGTGCGTCGAGGCCAGCTGGATCAAATCAGTTATGCGTTGGAGAGCTCTGTGGCATCCTCGTCTTCGTCTTCCAATCCGGATACTTCGATTCCGGCGACCATCGCTCGCAACTCCTTGGATGGCTTGAAGACAGGCACGGGGCGAGCAGAAACCTCGACCGGCGATCCCGTGCGCGGGTTCCGCGCCATGCGAGTCTTCCGGTGGCGGATCTTGAACGTGCCAAATCCGCGAACCTCAATGTTCTTCTGTTCCTGTAGGGCTTGCTTAATCGCATCCAAGAACGCGTCAACCACGCGAGCGCAGTCCTTTTTCGAAATCATCGGACCGGCAGTGCGGGCGATTTGTGCCGTGACGCGCTCAACCAGGTCGGCTTTCGTCATGGGGTCAGCCTCGGAGGGTCAGCGTCCCGAAAACGAGTCGGAACGTGGACACATCTTAGCGCCCTTAAACGTTGTGTGTCAAGAGTTTGGACCACTCCGCCCACGTCCTTTTCGCACCTTTTCGAGGAACTCCTCGAACATGGGCCGGGCGTCATGGGGTCCCGGAGCCGCTTCCGGATGGTATTGCACGGCGAAAATCGGAAGTTCTTTGTGCTTAAGGCCTTCGATAGTGCGATCGTTCAAATTGACGTGCGTAACGACGAGGTCCGGTGCCCCAGGCACTCCTGATTCGTCTCCGGCGACCGCAAACCCGTGATTTTGGGAGGTAATGAGGACTCGACCCGTCTCGACCTCTCTCACGGGATGATTTCCACCCCTATGCCCATAGGGCATTTTCACGGTCTCAGCACCAAATGTGAGCCCAAGAATCTGGTGTCCGAGGCATATTCCGAAGATGGGTACTCCCTCTCCCGCGAGCTTCTTCACCGTACCCGGCGCGTAGTCGACAGCCGCCGGATCTCCGGGTCCGTTCGAGAGAAAGACACCGTCGGGGTTGAGACCTAGCACTTCTTCCGCGGTCGTTTTCGCCGGCACCACAGTCACTCGGCAGTCGTTCTCTACGAACAGTCGGAGAATGTTTCGCTTGATCCCGTAGTCGTACGCCGCGATGTGGTACTTCGCGCGGGGATCGCCCCAGGTGTACGCTTCCGCCGTCGTCACTCGTGACGCGAGGTCGAGCCCCTCCATCGAAGGGCACGCGCCAAGCGCAGCCAGTACTTCCTTGGATGGCTCGGTCCCAAGCGCCAGGGCTCCGCGCATGACACCGACTGTCCTCAAGTGTTTTGTGAGACGCCGAGTGTCAACCTCTTCCAGCACAGGTACTTGTGCGTCGCGCAGCCATGAGTAGAGATCTCCCTCGGCGCGCCAGTTCGAATACGAGTTCGAAAGCTCTCGGACGATCACACCAGCGACCTGCGGCCGCGCCGACTCGGGGTCCTCGGTATTCACACCATAGTTCCCGATCATCGGCGCCGTCATGACCACGGTTTGCCCACTATACGACGGATCGCTGAACGTCTCCTGGTATCCGCTCATGCTCGTGGTGAAGACCACTTCCGCGACGGTCGTAGCCGCGGACGGATCGCGCATCGAGCCACGAAAAAGGGCTCCGTCCTCGAGGAGGAGGAACCCTGGAGAAAAGCTGGGAAATGCCACCTGATCTATGGCGACTTGGTTTTCGTCGGCGTCTTGGCGTTTCCGCCGGGCGCTGGTGTCGGCGCGGCTGGTTGGATCGGCAGCACGTTCGTGTTTGGCTGCGTCGTCGCAGGCGCCGTTTGTGCCGGAGGATTCGAGAAAGTCTGATCGAGAATCGACCGGGGCTGGTTGCGACGCGAACCCGTGAGCGAGATCAGAAACGCGAGTCCGAGGAACAGTCCCCCGCACCACCAGCTGGCTTTCGTCAGAAGATTGCCAGCTTGTCTGGTGCCGAGAATTGCATCGGCTGAGCTGGTGACGCCGCCAAAACTCGCTGCCAATCCGCCACCCTTGCCAGCTTGCAGCAGAACGGCGGCGACGAGAATCACGCTGTCGATGATGAGCAGCGTCAAGAGTATCCGGTAAATCATTGTGGGGGGCGGTGGCCTGCTTCTAGACAGGCGTTGCGCTATGTAAGCACGCAATATCGCGAGACTTACGCGGTGCGGTCAAGTGGACGCGATGGCGCTCCAGCTGCCGGCGTCCAGGCTCGCTCCACCGACGAGGAGTCCGTCGACGCCAGGCGCGCTCAGTAGAGCCTTCGCATTGTCGCGCGTTACGCTGCCGCCATACAGAATGGGAATCTCCGCTGCCGCTTCAGAGGATCCGATGAGTGCTTCGAGCTCCTTCCGGATGACATCATGCACAGCCGAGGCGTCTTGCGGTGTCGCCGTTTTTCCCGTGCCGATGGCCCACACTGGTTCGTACGCGATCAGCACTGCGCCGAGGGCTGTTTTCTCGACCATCGACAGCCCTGTTCGGAGCTGTCTCACGACCACGCTATTGGTCTCGCCCCGCTCACGCTGATCGATCTTTTCGCCGACGCAGAGCATCGGCGTGAGTGAATGCTGCAGGGCCGCCGAGCATTTCTTCGAAGTCGCGTCGTCGGTCTCGCCGAAGACGTGTCGCCGCTCGGAGTGACCTACCAGTACCAGCGTGGCTCCTGCGTCCCTGGCGATGGGGGCCGAGTTCTCACCCGTGTAGGCGCCCTTGGGCTCCCAATGGATGTTCTGTACGCCGAGCAGGATGTCTTTCCGGGCACCGAGCGCGTCGCGGGCGACTCCGAGCGAGAGCGCCGGGGGAAAGATTGCGATAGTTCGGTCGTTCCTTGGCGAATGCGAGGCGAGAAACGCCGACATGAAAGCCCGGGCCTCGCTGGGCCCGTGATTCATCTTCCAATTGGCGGCAAGGAAGGGGCGGCGGAACCCTGGCATCAGTCGCGATCGTCCAGAGCGGCAACACCCGGGAGGGTTTTGCCCTCGAGGAATTCCAACGACGCGCCTCCGCCCGTCGAGACATGGGTCATGTTCCCTTCGAGTCCGAGCTGTGCGACCGCCGCGGCGGAGTCTCCGCCGCCAACAATCGTGATCGCGCCGCGTTTCGTGGCGGAAGCCATCGCTTGCGCCACGCTGGCGGTGCCCGCATCGAACGGCGGCGTCTCGAAGACGCCCATTGGTCCGTTCCAGATGACCGTCTTGGCGCTCTCGATCTCTTTCTGAAATCGCGTCCGCGTGGCGGGGCCGACGTCGAACATCGCCTCGTCGCGCGGAATCGCGTTGCGCGACACCGGGCGGGCGCGGCCGGCGGCCTCGAGACTCGGCGCGACGACGGCGTCGTCAGGCAGAACGAGCTTTGTCCCCGCTCGCTCCAGCATCGCCTTCGCCATCTCGATCCGATCCTCCTCGACCAGCGACTTGCCCGTCTCGAGGCCCATCGCTCTGAAAAACGTGCACGCCATGGCTCCGCCGACGAGCATGCGATCCACCTTCGGGAGCATGTTCTCGATGACGTCGATCTTTCCCGAGATCTTCGCGCCACCGAGAATCGCGACGAAGGGACGTTTGGGCGCCGTCAATGCCTTCCCCAGATACTCGAGCTCCGCTTCCATCAGGAGTCCAGCCACCGCGGGCCGGAGATGATGCGCGAGTCCTTCGGTGGAGGCGTGCGCCCGGTGAGCCGACCCGAACGCGTCGTTGACGAAGAGATCACCCAATTCGGCGAGCCCGCGCGCAAGGCGAGGATCGTTCTTCTCCTCGCCGCCGAGGAACCGAGTGTTCTCGAGCAGCAACACGTCGGTCGTCGCGTCGTGCGTGGCCTTGAGAGCCTCGTCGGTGTCCGTACTCTCGACGAAGCAGACACGTTTCTTCGGCAGCAATTGCTGTAAGCGGCGGCTGACGGGCTCCAACGAGTACTTCTGCTCCGGCTTCCCTTTCGGTCGGCCGAGATGCGAGAGCAAGACGACTCGAGCACCCTTGTCCAGAAGAAACTCGATCGTTGGAAGCGCGGCGCGAATGCGCGTGTCGTCCGACACGGCTTGCCGCTCGTCGAGTGGAACGTTGAAGTCGACGCGAACGAGCGCGCGTTTGCCGCGGAGCTGGTCAGCTCCCAAATCGCGAACCGTCTTTTTGTCCATGGACGAGCTCAGTCGCCGAGGCGCGCGCCGACGTAGCGGAGGAGATCGACGCATCGGGACGAGTAGCCCCACTCGTTGTCGTACCACCCCGACACCTTGAGCAGAGTGCCATCCACGACGTTCGTGCTCAGGCCATCGATGATGCACGAGTGCGGATCGCCGATATAGTCCGATGACACGAGCTCCTCGTCGGAATAGGCGAGGATCCCCTGCAGCGGTCCGCTGGAGGCAGCTTTGCGGAAGGCGTCGTTGATCTGTTCGACGGTCACGGGCTTGTCGACGACGACGGCGAGATCGGTGAGCGAGACGTCCGGCGTCGGGACGCGAATCGCGATGCCGTCGATCTTTCCCTTCAGCTCCGGGATGACCAGCGACGTTGCTTTCGCGGCGCCGGTGGTGGTCGGGATGATCGACAGGGCCGCGGCGCGTGCTCGGCGCAGATCCTTGTGCGGCAAGTCCAGCACGTTCTGGTCATTCGTGTAACTGTGAATCGTGACCATCGAGCCCCGCTGAAAGCCGAAGTTGTCGCGCACGACCTTCACCATCGGCACGAGGCAATTCGTCGTGCAGGAGGCGTTCGAGATGATCTGATGCTTCTTGGGGTCGTACTTGGTTTCGTTGACGCCGAGGACAATGGTGAGGTCCTCACCTTTCGCCGGCGCGGAGATGATCACCTTCTTGGCGCCAGCCTCGATGTGCTTCTTCGCGGCGCTGGCGTCCGTGAATCGGCCGGTGGACTCGAGCACGATGTCGACGCCGAGGTCTTTCCACGGAAGTTTTCCAGGCTCTTTCTCCGCGAGCACCTTCATCTCGTCGCCGTCGATCGAGATGGCTCCGTTCAGGGCCTTGACGTCGCCCTGGTAGGTGCGATGCACGGAATCGTACTTGAACAAGTGCGCCAGCGTCTTCGTGTCCGTGAGATCATTCACGGCGATGAAGTCGATGTCGGCGACACCCTGAAGCTTCGCTGCGCGGACAACCTGCCGTCCGATCCGGCCAAAGCCGTTGATCCCAACGCGAATACCCATCCGAGATCTCCTCTGGTTCCCTATCGGTCGCCGACAGCGGGCGCCCGGCCAAAAGTCACGTAACTGACGATGCGCGCGCCGCCCGCGATGAGCGCAGTGGCGCACGCGTTGAGCGTAGCGGCGGTAGTCACGACGTCGTCCACGAGCACGAGGTGAGCGCTTCGCAGCCGCTCCGAAATGCGCACGCGAAACGCGCCGGAAACGTTCGCCAGGCGTTCCTCCGGTGTCAACCGCGTTTGGGTGTTCGTCGCGCGCGCGCGTTCGAGCACGTCGCGCCACGCGGGGAGGCGCCATCGCTCCGCCAGCGCGGTGGCGAGACGCTCGCTCTGGTTGTATCCGCGCTCGCGCTCACGCGACGCCGCCAGAGGCACGGGAATCAGCGCCGCGCGCTCGTCCAATACGTCTTCGGGCCACGCCAGCCGCGCCATTCGCTGTGCCATCTCGGCCGCGATCGCGTGCCATCCGCCGTACTTGAACGCGTGCACGATGGCGGGACCGGAGCCGGCGTGCATCCAGCAGACGGAGCGCACCGCGCGCACGTGCGGCGGCAGCAGCTCGCACCAACCGCAGGCGGGTTTGAGACACGGGTGGCCACAGCGCGCGCACTGCGGGAACGGCAAGCACTCCAGCCGCGCCCAGCACCGACCACAGATCAGTCCGAGCTCGCCCTCGTCCAGCGGCCGCTCGCAGGCCGCGCAAGCGGGCGGTAAGAACAGGTCGAGCGCCCCCCGCGCGGCTCGACCGAGGGCATTTGTCAGCGCCTGACGCCGATTGCGTTCCACATGGCGGTCCGATCCGGAGACGTGCCGAACCAACGCTCGAACGCGAGCGCGCCTTGCTCCACGAGCATCACCAGTCCATCCATCGCGCGCAGGCCGCGCGCTTTCGCGCCGCGAACCAGCGCGGTCTCTCCAGTCCGGTAGGCGAGATCCAGGACGGCGCTCCGATCGGGAAGCGCTTCAATCGCGACTGGAACGGCCTCGTCGCGCAACCCGATGGGCGTGGCGTTGACGATGAACGTCGAGCCACCGACGGCGGCTTCGGCGCTCGACACGACCTGGGCTGGCACTTTGAACCGTTTCACGAGCTGCTCGGCGCGCTCACGAGTGCGAGAGTACACTTGGACGCGAGCACTCGGCCATCCTTCGATCGCATGGAGGACCGCGGACGCTGCGCCTCCAGCGCCAAGCAGCGCGACGACAGCGCCCGGGCCAGGCTCGCCGACGAGCGCCTTCACGGCGGCGCGAAACCCGTCGACATCGGTGTTGTCGCCGACGAGAGCGCCGTCGACCGCGGTCCAGAACGTGTTCACCGCTCCGATCGTACGGGCCGGTTCCGTGAGACGGTCGCACGCATGGTGAACCGCATCCTTGTATGGAATCGTGACGTTGCCGGCCGCGCGCTGGCGCCGAAGCTCATCGAGGGTCTGGTCGACGGCACTCCAGGGAACGTCGAGTGCTTCGTAGCGCAGCTGAATGCCCGCGGCGGCCAGCGCGGCATTCTGAAACACCGGAGAGAGCGAGTGACCGATGGGATGCCCGAGCAGCACCAGGCGCTCGGGCCAGGTCCTCACGGCGTGCCCGACGAGCGCTCGGCCATGATGCGGTCGAACACGCGCCGTACCTCTTGCTCCAGCTCGTCCGCCGTGACGCGATAGACGTCCAGCTCTCCGCCGATGGGATCGTTCACGGGGCGGACCGTCGCGCCGCGCGATGCGAAATCCGTGAGCAGAAACCCTTTCCCTCCGCCGCCGAGGGCCTCGATGCGCTCGAGGTGATGTGGTCCCATCGCGAGCACGAGGTCGGCGTCGCGCACGAGCTCGCGGCTCAGCGTCTGCGCCCGGTGCTGGCTCAGGTCGAGACCCCGCTCCATGCCCACGAGCAGTGCGCCGTCGGACGCGGGAGCGCCGTCCCACGCGCTCGTGCCGGCGCTCTGGATCTCCACGTCGGAGAGCCCGCGCTCGATCGTCA
>Ga0070696_100001152_pt1 | contig 17154 bp, 22 predicted proteins | sample KBSK1253metaG_FD_65474 | JGI IMG/M metagenome (GOLD analysis project Ga0070696, IMG submission 65474) | Corn, switchgrass and miscanthus rhizosphere microbial communities from Kellogg Biological Station, Michigan, USA - KBS K1-25-3 metaG | ecosystem: Host-associated > Plants > Roots >... | reverse complement strand
GTGGTCATCTGCGACAGCCGGCGCTTCGACACGCTCCTCGCCATCCCTCTCTGAACGCTCGCTAGTTCTTCGCCACCTTCTCGTTGAGGTTCTTCAGCGCGAGGCGGCTCGCCTCCTGGGTGATGTCCACGAGCTGCGGGTAGAGCTTGCCCACGTTGGTGATTCCCATCACCAGGAGAGTGCTGTCGTTGGTGGTTGCTTCGACCGTGTCCTGCCAGATGATCTCGCCCTTGGCGTTGTACGCGACGACCGAGTAGTTAACATGGCCGTTCGCCAGGCCGCCGCTCACGCCCGGAATCTTCATCAGGCCGGAGACGAACACGGTGCGCTCTTTTTTCCCGTAGGCCGCCACGACCTGGATCACACCCGACAGCTTGAGCTCGCTCATCAGCTTCTGCAGCGCCTCGGTTTCCTTGCGCGGATCGAACTTCTTGTAGCCGCGCGCCACCTTCATCGTGTACATGCCTTGCGTGGACTCGCCCTTGATGAGCGCGTAGCTGCGACTGTTCTTCACCGCCGCGGGGCGCACCAGGGTGAAGTGGTTCGAGCGGCTGAGCTCCTGGTACACCACGTCTTCCAGCTGGGTGATCAGCTTCGCGTCGGCCTCCTCGTCCATGCCCAGCCCGGAGGTGAGACCGGCGAACGAAACGATGGCGAAGCGGTTGTTCGGGCGCGACAGCGCCTCCTTGTTGTAGACCTGCGAAGCGCACCCCTGGAGTAGTGCCGCCGCTGCGATGGCGGCGCCCAGCAAGACGTTCTTGGCCATTTCTTCCCCCTTTTATTGGAGTTGTTCTTGCAGGGGCGATCTTATGCGCCCGCTCGGCCGCAGGGCGGTGAGGTATTGCTCGGATCCCCCTTTTTCCTCAAGCCTCTACAATAGCGGGCATGGCTTCGTGGATTATTCCCGCGCTGAAGGCGGTCCTGCCCCACGTCAAGACGATCTACGACACCGCCGCGCCGGTCTTCACCAAGAAGAAGATCGATGCGGTGCCCGACGCGGGGCCGCTGCTGCAGCAGCAGATCGGCGAGCTGCAGCAGGCGGCGGCGCAGAACACCGCCCACGTCAAGGAGCTCGCGGCGCAGCTCCAGAGCACCGTGTCGGCGTTGCAGGAGGCGGCGCAGCTCGCCGAGCACCGGCTGCGCCGGGTGACGATCATCGCCGCGATCGCGAGCGCGCTCTCGATCGCCGCCCTGCTGACCGCGGCGGTGGCGCTGCTGCGCTAGTTCGCAGCGAAGCAGTAGATGTAGCCGTTGCCGCCGGTGCCGTTCAGCGCCTCCAGGCTGCAGCCCTTCGACGGATGCGAGGAATTCCACGACTTCGAGGCCGCGTCGTCGCGCAGCCCCTCGCGGTCGTGATGCCCGACGAACGCCGAGCCCTCGCCGCTGCTCGTCCAGTTCTTGCAGGTGGTGTCGCCCTTGTCGGCCGGAAACGCGCGCCCGTCGGCCTGCGAGCCGGTGAGGATGTCGTGGTAGTTGGGCTTCATCTTGCGGCTGTTCACGTGCTCGCCCTTCTCGGTCAGCGCGGTGTCGAAATTGATGTTCGGATTGTCGTGGAGATCGTCCACGCTCTTCGCGACCACCACGCCCTTCTCGTTGCGCCAGGGTCCCTTGCCGATCCGGTCGCGCGCGTTGACCGCGGCCTGCCCGCCGGAGGCGGGCGTGCTGAGATACGCGTGCCACGTTCCGCCCGCCCCCGCCGCCTTCGCGAGCGACTGGCAGCGCGCGTCCGCGCCCTTGAGCCCGCCGAGGTCCCCGCCTTTCCCGGTATTCGCGGCGAGGAAAAAGCTCATCTTGGACTGTTGCGCCTGCGCGGCGCCACCCGCGGTCATTGCGGCAACGCAAAGCGCGGTCAGAAATATGCGATTCATGGAACGATCCTCATGGGTTAAGGGGTGCTCATAGAACACCCGCCGCTTACCAAATAGTCCGTATTCGCTCGAACCGGCACGCGCGCCGCGGCACCCGCTCCGGCTATTGCCCACGCTCGTGCGATCCCGAGCCAAAACAAAGGCTTGTTCCAAAACTGCCACGCATATCTTGGCTGCAAGTGTCATAAGGCCTTGAGCAATTTGTCGAAGTAGCGGCCGCCAGTCATGATATTCGGCAATGTTTCCGACTATTCGTAGTAGGTGTAGAGGCAAACGTGAGAACTATTAAAACAATCTGCGTCGCGCTAGCTGCGCTAACACTGTCCGGGTGCGAGGACGCTCGTGATAGTGCAACTGGCCAGGAAATTAAAGGCGAGACGCTTAAAGCAGTGAATCTTTCCACAAACCCCGAATTGAAAGCGATTCAAGCATCCCTTATCGACGGAATGACGTCGTATATGAAGAGCAGCCGGACCCAATACGGGCCAGCTGACATAAAAAGGTGTGCGCAGATTCTTGATGAGCATCTAACGGCCATGCAAACCGCAAGGAACCGAGAAGAGGCATTGTCCGCAGTAAAAACCACGGTTCTCAGACTGAATCAGTTGAATAAGCAAAGCGGCTCGGATCTGATCGAAACCGGTCAGCGCGAACAGATTGCAGCGTTTATCATCAAAGCCGGTGCTCTCCTTGGATTCAATAGTGAGCATGAGGATGTCACCGAACAGTGGCGCGAGTGGTAAACAGCGTCATCAAAACCTCATCCGATAAATTGGAGAAGCCCAACATGTTCCAGGCACGGAGTGCATGCGCGACGCTCGCCTCGCTGGACGGCAAAGACGGCAAGGGCCATACCGTCGTCAAGTTCAGCCCGGACGGAAAGGTGCTTATGACGCTCGGCCGGACGGGCGTCGCCGGAGAGACCAACGACACCTTCAACCGCCCTTCCGCCGTCGTTACCGGGGCCAATGGCGATATCTACGTCGCCGACGGCCATGGCGGCAGCTCCAACGCGCGCATCGTGAAGTTCTCGAAAGACGGGAAGTTCATCAAGACCTGGGGACGTAAAGGCACCGGGCCGGGCGAATTCGGCGAATTGCACGCCATCGCGATCGACTCCGGCGGCCGCGTATTCGTAGGCGACCGCGGCAACAATCGTATCCAGATCTTCGACCAGGACGGCAGGTTTCTCGCGCAGTGGACGCAGTTCGGCCGTCCGAGCGCGATCTATATCGATGCGAACGACACGCTGTATGTCGCGGATCATCAGTCCTCCGCCAAGCTGAATCCCGGATTTCGCCGAGGCATCCGCATTGGCAGCGCGAAGGACGGCGTTGTGAGGGCGCTGATCCCCGGCAGCGGTCCGGAGCCCGACAAGGAAAACGTGCCCGAAGGCATCGCGGTCGACGCGCGCGGCAACATCTACGCCGCGGAAGTCGCGCTGAGGAACGTCACCAGGTACGTCAGGCAATAGAACAGACTGCCCGGGCAATGCAAATTCCCATCAGGCTGGCCGCGTTCTTCTCGCTCGCGTTTGCCGGCATCTGCCTGTGGTTTGCGCTCGACGGGTTCACGTCGCTCCCGGACGCGAACCCGGACCAGGCCTCGGGCGGCAGGAGCTTCGCCTGGTTCTGGACCTTTCTCGCCGGGGTGGGTTTCGCGATGGCCTGGCTGTCGTGGAAGCTCGGCGACGCGCCGACGGAAGATGAGGATGCCTGATCCGGCGCTCCGGGCAATCAACGGCAATCTCCTCGTGCGCGCCGCGGCCGATACGGCGCGCATGGAGTGGGCGCCGAGCCCGAGCGGCTCGGTCTGGCGCAAGCGGGTCCATCTGGTGGGTCCTCCCGAGTCCGGGCAGGTTACCTCCGTGGTGCGCTACGAACCGCGCTCACGGTTCCCGGCGCACGATCATCCCGAGGGCGAGGAGATTCTGGTGCTCGAAGGCGTGTTCTCCGACGAGCACGGCGACTGGCCGGCCGGGACGTTTCTCCTCAACCCCGAAGGATTTCGCCACGCTCCCTTCTCGGAGCCCGGCTGCGTCCTCTTCGTCAAGCTGAGACAGTTCCCGGGACGCGAGCGGCGCCATGTCGTCGTCGACACGCACAAGCGCGCATGGGAAGCGGGCTCGACGCCGAAGGTGGCATGCAAGGCGCTCTACGAGCAGGCCGGGTTCTCGGACCTGATCCGCCTCGAGCGTTGGCAGCCCCAAGCCGATCTGGGCACAGTCTCCTACGAAGAGGGCGCCGAGCTGTTCGTACTCGAGGGGCAGTTCACCGACGAAGAGGGCGCGTACTGCGCGGGCTGGTGGCTGCGCCTGCCCCGCGGCTCGAGGCATCATCCTCGCTCCGCGGAAGGCTGCACGCTGTACGTCAAGCGCTCCGGGCTGCGATATCTGAGGTCGGCCACCGCGTCATGATTGACCGGTAGGCCATGCTGAAGCGGGCACAGGCGGGCGTTCTCGAGGTTGCCTACGAAGAAAGCGGCCCCGCGGGCGGCGCACCCGTCGTGCTCCTGAACGGGTTTCCGTACGACGTCCACGCGTCCCTGGCGCGCCAGCGTTCGCGCTGAACCTTGATTAATTGAGGGAAAGTGCGGAAATAGTCGCTAGCAAGACGGCGCGCGGCTTCGTATGCTGGGCTCCTCGAACAACCGGGAGGCCGCAATGGCGACCCCGAACCAGAAAGCCCCGCAGGCGCCGCTCCAGGCGGCGCTCGCGCAATTCCTGCCGCTCGAGAAGACCTTCAAGGACGCGATGAAGCTCGCCGAGCGCTTCCAGAGGGCGGAGGGCTTTCGCGAGTATCTGCGCCGGCGCGCGGCGTTCGTGATCCCCGCGGTAGCGCTCTTCGTCCTGATCAGCGTCGCCTGCGCTGCCGCCACGGTAATCCTGCTCGCCGAGCGGCACCCGCTGCTCGCGCTGCCCGGCATGGTCCTCGCGCCCTTCGTGCTCGTCGGCAGCTTCTTCGTCGAGGCGTTCGTGTTCTTCTCCTGGATCGAAGGCCGTGCGCTCGCGCAGGCGCTGGGCCGGCGCAGCAATCAGCCCTTCAACTTCGGCCCGATGCCGCGCGTGCCCTGGGTGCTGGCGGCGCTGTTCCTGGTCTTGCCGGTGATCGCCCTCTTCGCGGTTTCGGGGACGGCGGCGCTGGTATTGATCCTGCTTGCGGTCGGCATCATCGGAGCCATCGCACGATTTGATCGATAGGACATGCTGCCAACGCACGACGTGCCCTGCCCCAGCTGCGGGCGCGCGCTCTACTCCTCGGTTTCGCTGGACGACGGCGTTGACGCCGGCGCTGTGGGAAGCCCCAAAGTCGAGCACGACGCGCACGGCGACTACATGAAGTGCCCCCACTGCGCGAAGCGCGTCCCCATGGCGCGCATGACCGCGGGCAACGCCGAGGCCTGGAGGAGGCCGGCCAAGGCGTAGCCGGGGTTTGTTCGCGTATCCCGCGCCCGTTACACTGCGCGGGCGACGAGGAGCTCCGATGACGGACGAAAGAATCAAGCTGCGCACCGAGAACGGGCAGCTGATCGAGGTCGTGGTGCTCAACAAGCGTGCCGACCTCATCGAGGTGGTGATCGGCGAAGGCGTGCATAACGTCAGGTGCACGCTCACGCCCACGCGCAACGGCCTCGCCTACGCCGGAAGCGTGATGGGCCGCGAGGTGATCTACGAGCGCAGCCGCGGCCAGGTGCAGGCCGACATCGACCGGCTCAATCCGACGCTGCGCAAGCCCCGGGGACGCTAGGTGAGAGCGCGAATGATCGCTGCGGGGATCCTGCTCGTGTCGGGAGCGGCGAGCGCCGCGCCGCGCCTGGACGAGGTGTCGGTGCAGGCGCTGACCGGCAAGGGCGGCAACGACGTGGTGATCTCGGTATCGATCGAGCGCCCGTCCCTGCTCGACCTCGAGTGCGACGCCGCGATCGACACGGGCGACGGCGGCCGCATCGCGCTTTCCTGGAGCATCGGCGACAGCCGCACCAAGACTGCGCGCTACGAGTACAAGCGCGCGGGAGCCTACCGGGTGAAGGTCGCCGGGACCGGCAAGGCGGCCTGCGCCGGGCAGCGGGAGACGACCATCAACGTGGGTTCCCCGCGGGCGGAAGGACGGGCGAGCTCGCCGCGCTGCCCGGCCGGCTGGACGCTGGTGGACGAATCGGTTCAGGGCGCGCGCTACGCCTGCCGCGCGCGCCCGCCCGCGCAGCCGCTGCGCTGTGCGGGCGGCACCAGCTACTTCGCCGAGGGCGGCGAAATCGGGTGCAGATAGGCCTCCTACTTCCCCAGCAGCTCCTTGCAGCCCGCGCGCGTCGCCCAGTACTCCCATGCCCGCCAGGTCTCGGGCGAGTGCGGCTTGTAGCCGGCGTTGCGCGCCTCGATCTCGCCGCGCGAGAGCGGCTTCACCGCGCCGAGCTGCATCGCCGTCATCTGCACGCGCGCGTTGCGCGGCACGTAGATCGACATGCGCACCACCTCGATCAGCGAGCGCGCCGCGGCGACGAAGCCGTGGCCGCGCATCAGCGCGACGTTGTTGGCGGCGAGGCGTCCGGCGAGGTCGCGCCCCTGCGGCATGTTGGTGACGAGGAGGTTGGTGTCGCCGAACTTGTCGCGGATGTCCCAGACCGGCACCTGCTCGCCCATGAAGCTGCCCGAATGGATCACCGGGCGCAGCGGCGCGCCGGTGATGCCGAAGGGCAGCACGTCCTCGGCGTGCGCGTGCACCACCGCGATCACCTCCGGCCGCGCCTCGTACACCGCGCCGTGGATGAAGCGCTCGAGGTAGGGCTGGCGCGGGTCGCCGGCGGCCGGCGTGCCGTCGAGCTCGAACTCCATGATGTCGGCGCGCTCCACCATCTCCGGGCTGAGCGAGCGCGCGAGGAGGTAGCGCGACGGGTTCTCGGGATGGCGCACGCTGACGTGGCCGTAGGCATCGACGATGTTCTCGTGGGCGAGGATGCGGTTGGCGATCACCAGATCGGCGAGCGCTCGGTCAAGATCGGTCATTTCGATAATCCCGTGTAACGTGGCTGTGCGATCGTAGCGGATGGCCCGAATCCTTGTCGTGTGGCTGATCAATTCCCTGGCGCTGGCCGCGGTCGCCTACCTCATGCCGTCGGTGAGCATCGCGAGCGCCGGCGCCGCGGTCGCGGCGGCCCTGGTGCTCGGCCTGGTGAACACGCTGATCCGGCCGCTCCTCGTGCTCCTCACGCTCCCGGTCACGCTCCTCACCCTGGGTCTTTTCATCTTCGTGATCAACGGGCTCCTCTTCTGGGCGGTCGGCTCCATGGTCCCCGGCTTCACCGTCGCCGGGTTCTGGGCCGGGGTGTTCGGCGCGATCATCTTCAGCCTGCTCTCCTGGCTCCTCTCGGCCCTGGTCCTGAAGTAAGGGCGAAGCTAGCCGAGCGGTAAGCCGAAGCTAGCCTAGCGCCTTGGTGGAGGCCTCGGACAGAAGAAGCTTCTCGAAACCCGCGGCATCGAGCGGCGGGCTGAAGTAATGGCCCTGCCACTCGTCGCAGCCGAGCGCGAGCACGCGCGCGAGCTGGGACTCGCTCTCGATGCCCTCGGCGGCCACCGTGATCCCAAGGGTCTTCGCCAGCACCGCGATCGCGCGCACGATCGCCTCGTCGGCGGCGTGGGTGTCGATCGAGCGCAGGAACGAGCGGTCGATCTTGAGCTTGTGCACCGGCAGGTGGCGCAGGTAGGCGAGGCTCGAGTAGCCGGTGCCGAAATCGTCGATCGCGATGCGCACGCCGAGCGCGCCGAGGCGCCGCAGGGTCTCGCTGTTGTCCTCCAGGCTCGACACCAGCACGCGCTCGGTGACTTCGAGCTCGAGGCACGAGGCCGGGACCTGGTTCGCTTCCAACGTGCCTTTCAGTTTTTCGATGTAGCCATCGCCCTGCGCGAGCTCGGCCGCGGAAACGTTGACCGCGATCCAGGTGCGCCCCGGGGCGGCGCGCTGCCAGGCGCCCGCCTGCGACAGCGCGCGCTCGAAGGTCCATTCGCCGATCGGGCGGATCAGACCGCAGTCCTCGGCGAGCGGCACGAACTCGTCGGGCAGGAGCAGGCCGCGCTCCGGGTGCTGCCAGCGCACCAGAGCCTCCGCGCCCACCGCCAGGCGCCGGCCGCGGACCACCGGCTGCCAGTGCAGGATGAGCTCGCTTCTCGCGAGCGCGCCGCGCAGCTCGTTCTCCAGGCGCAGGCGCTCGACCGAGCGCGCGTGCAGCGCCGGCTCGTACAGGCGCCAGGTGCCTCTGCCGCTTTCCTTCGCATAGTACTTGGCGGCGTCGGCGTTTCTGAGCAGCTCCGCGAAATCGCGCGCGTCGTTGGGGTAGATGCTGACGCCGATCGACACCCCGACGTTCAGCGTGCGCCCCTCCACCGTGAACGGCCGCGCCAGCACGCCCAGGATGCGCTGCGCGAGCCCGGCCGCCTGTTCCGTGCTCTTGATGTCCTGGATCAGGACGAAATCGTCGCCACCCAGGCGTGCGAGCGTGTCGGCGGGCAGCAGGCCCTGGAGGCGCTCGGCGAGCGCGCGCAGCAGGGCGTCGCCGGCCTGGTGCCCGAGCGATTCGTTCACCAGCTTAAAGCGGTCGATGTCGATGAAGAGCGCCGCGAGCTGCGTGCGGTTGCGCGCCGCCTGCAGGATCGCCTGGGCGCCGCGGTCGGCGAGCAGCACGCGGTTGGGCAGCCCCGTGAGCGCGTCGCGCGTCGCGAGCTGCTCGATGCGCGCCTCGGCCTGCTTGCGCGGGGTCACGTCGGCGGCGGTGCCGCGATAGCCGATGAAGCGCCCCGCGACATCGCGCACCGGCACCGCGCTCAGCGACTGCCAGATCACGCCGCCCGTCTTGGTGACCGACCGATGCACCAGCTCGCGGAACGGCTGGCCCTCGCCCGCGTGCTTCGCGAGCCATTCCTGCACCACGCGCTCCTCGCCGAGCGGCATGAACTCCTGCGGCCTGCGGCCGAGGAGCTCGGCGCGGCCGTAGCCGAGCACGGCTTCGACTCTCTCCGAGAGATAGCTGTAGCGCCAGGCGGCGTCGGTCTCCCACAGGTACTCGCCGGAGGCTTCCGCCATGTCGCGGAAGCGCTGCTCGCGCTCGGCGAGCGCCTGGCGCGCCTGGCGGCTCTCCGTGACGTCGCGAAACACCGTGAGCTCGATGGAGCGAGCGCGCCTTGACAGGGTCGACGAAGCGCTCTCGACCACGATCTCCGTGCCGTCCAGGCAGCGCATGCCGAGCGCCTGCGGCAGCACCAGCTCCTCGCGCTTCATTCCGACGAGCTCGCGCGGCGAGCGCGCGCGCAGGATGCGCGCCGCGCCGCTGTTCGCGAACTCGATCACGCCTTCCGAGGATGCGAGGATGCCGTCGGGCGTGAGCTCGACCAGCGCGCGGTAGCGCTGCTCGTTCTCGCGCAGCGCCTCCTTGACGCGCTTGCGGTCTTCGACGTCGGTCACCGTGCCCGCGGCGCGCGTGGCGCGTCCCTGCGCGTTGCGCTCGGTCACCTGCCCCTTCGCTTGAACCCAGCGCCACGCTCCGTTTTCCGCGCGCACGCGGCACTCGACCTCGCAGACGGTCTTCTCGCCCTTGAGGCCGGCGACCAGCTCGTTGCGCACCGCGGGCCGGTCGTCGGGATGCACCAGCGCGTCGACGTCGACGCCCCGCATGGTCGCGGCGACCGGGCGGCGGCCGAGCAATCCGGCCCAGCCCGGGCCGAGGTAGATCGCGTTGGACTCCAGATCGAAGTCCCATTCGGCGCTGTTCGCCGCGCCCAGCGCGAGCTCGAGGCGCTCCTTCGCCTCGGCCAGCGCCTGCCCGGCGCGGCGTTGCTCGGTGATGTCGCGTCCCACGCCGCGATAGCCGAGAAAGCGGCCGTCGGCCCCGTTGCGGCACTGCCCGGAGATGATGTGCACCTGCCGCGCGCCGCGCTCGTCCGCGCGCACGATCTCGAGATCGAGGAACGCTCGCTGCTCGCGCATGCCTTCCTGCAGGGCCGCGAGCGCGCGGGGCTCGAGCTGCACCCCCGGGATCTCCCAGAAGCGCTTGCCGTAGGTCGGCGTGCCGCCGAAGAAGGTCGCCACCGGCGCGCCGCCGGAGATCCAGGTCACGCAGTGCGAGGCATCGGTCTCCCAGAACCAATCGGCCGAGAGCTCGGTGAGATCGCGGAAGCGCCGCTCGCTGCCTTTGGCTTCCGCGAGCTCCTTGGAGACGCGGCGCGCGCGCAGATGCATCGCCAGGTACACCACGCCGCACGCGAGCACGACCGGAAGCAGTACGTCCAGCACTTCGCTAGTGGGTGTCCGGATCGCGCACGGGCGGCGCGAAGGCGTCGCGCACCGGCGGCGCGACCTTGAGGATCTCGTCCACGGTCGTGAAGCCGGCGCCGACCTTCATCGCGCCGCTGATGCGCAGGGGCTTCATGCCTTCCTTGAACGCCTGCTCGCGCAGCGCCGCGAGGTCCGCCTTTTCCGCCACCAGCGCCTTGATGGCGGAGGAAAAGACGAGCGTCTCGTAAATGCCGACGCGCCCCATGTAGCCGGTCATCCGGCAGTCGAGGCAGCCGACCGGCCGGTAGACCTGCCTGGGGCGGTTCGATTTCCACGGCGCGACCAGCGCGTCCCAGCCGGCGTGGTCCTCGGCGCGGTTGAATTCCACCTTCTGCTTGCAGTGCGGGCACAGCGTACGCACCAGGCGCTGCGCCATGACGCCGTTCAGCGTGGCGTTGAGCAGATAGGGCGGCACGCCGAGCTCGAGCAGGCGCGTCACGGCGCTCGGCGCGTCATTGGTGTGCAGCGTCGAGAGCACGAGGTGGCCCGTGAGCGCCGACTGGATCGCCATCTCCGCGGTCTCCAGGTCGCGGATCTCGCCCACCATGATGATGTCCGGGTCCTGGCGCATGAGCGCGCGCACGCCTTCGGCGAACCCCAGCTCGATCTGCGGCTGCACCTGCATCTGGTTGAACGCGGGCTCGACCATCTCGATCGGGTCCTCGATGGTGCAGACGTTCACCTCCGGGGTGGCGAGGCTCTTGAGCGTCGAATAGAGGGTGGTGGTCTTGCCCGAGCCGGTGGGCCCGGTGACCAGCACGATGCCGTTGGGCCGGTCGGTCATCTCGTGCCAGCGCTTGCGATCGTCATCGGAGAAGCCGAGCTCGCGGAAGTCGCGCACCAGCACCTCCGGATCGAAGATGCGCATCACCAGCTTCTCGCCGAACGCGGTCGGCAGGCTCGAGATGCGCAGCTCGATGTCGCCGGATTCGGGCGTGCGCGTCTTGATGCGCCCGTCCTGCGGCCTCCTCTTCTCGACCACGTCCATGCGCGCGAGGATCTTGATGCGGCTGGTCATCGCCGCGAGCACCGCGGCCGGGATCTGGTAGACCTGGTGCAGCACGCCGTCGATGCGAAAGCGCACGATGCCCTGGTCGCGGCGCGGCTCGACGTGGATGTCGCTCGCGCGCTGCTCGAAGGCGTACTGCCACAGCCAGTCGACCACGCGCACCACGTGCGCGTCGTTGGCGTCGAGTTGTTTGTCAGTCTTGCCGAGCTCGACCAGCTGCTCGAAGTTCGACAATCCGCTGACCGCGGCGGTCTTGCTCGCGCCCTTGATCGATTTCGCCAGGTTGTAGAACTCGACCTGGTAGCGCTCGATGTCGAGCGGGTTGGCGATCACGCGCCGGATGTCGCGCTTGATGATGCGCGCGAGCTCGGCCTCCCATTCGCGGATGTTGGGCTCCGCCGTGGCGATCAGCGCTTCCTTCGCATTCACCGCCACGGGCAGGATGCGAAAGCGGGTGGCGTAGGCCGAGGACATCACCTCGGTCACGCCGGAGAAGTCGATTTTCAGCGGATCGATGTGCAGGTATTCCAGGCCCACGCGCTTGGCGAGCCACTCGCCGAGATAATCGAGCGTCAGCAGCGCCGCGCCCTTCTTCCATTTCTGCTCGGCGACGATGCACAGGGGATGCAGATTGCCGCGGTAGTAGCGCCGCTCCTTCCTCAGCGCCTCGGCCGCCTCCCGCGGGGCGAGGCCGTCCTCGACCAGCCAGTCGAGGAGCTCGGCCAGGCTCAGTCGCGCCTCTTTCGTCCCGGTCTTAACTGCTTGTTGCATCGCGCCAAACTATACCGGAAAGCGAAAACCGCACCGTGCCAAAATGCCGCGTGCCCCGCGCCCTGGCCTCCGACGTGCGAGTTCGCGAGGCCTGGGCGTGGAGCATGTACGACTTCGCGAACTCGGGCTACACCACCGTCGTCATCACGGCGGTGTTCGGCGCCTATTTCGTCGCCGTGGTCGCCGGCGCAAAGCCCTGGGCGACCTTCGCCTGGACTGCGGCGCTGTCCGTGTCCTATGCGTTGATCCTGCTCACCGCCCCCCTCATCGGCGCCTGGGCCGACGCGCACGCAGCGAAGAAAGAGCTGCTTCTTTTCTCCACCGTCGGCTGCGTGTTTTTCACGGCGCTGCTCGCGCTCGTTTCTCCGGGCGAGATCGCGCTCGCCCTCGCCCTGATCGCGGCGTCGAACTACTTCTTCGGCACCGGCGAGAACCTGATCGCGGCCTTTCTCCCCGAGCTCGCCGACTCCCGCGCGATGGGCCGCGTGTCCGGCTGGGGCTGGGCCTTCGGCTATCTCGGCGGCCTCGCCGCCCTCGGCCTTTGCCTTTTCTACTTGACCTCTTCGGGAGAGGAAGCGCGCCGCGCAGTGCCGGTCACGATGCTGATCACCGCCGGGTTCTTCGCCGTGGCGGCGACGCCGACTTTCCTTTTCCTGAGGGAGCGCGCGCAGCCCCAGCCGAGCTTCGAGCACCCCTGGGTCCGGGTGGCGCAGACTCTGCGGGACGCCCGCAAGTATTCGGACCTGCGCAGGTTCCTCGTCTGCATCGTGTTCTACCAGGCGGGCATCACCGCGGTGATCTCGCTCGCCGCCATCTACGCCGAGCAGGTCATGAAATTCACCATGCAGCAGACCATTACTCTGATCCTCGTGGTGAACGTGACCGCGGCGGCGGGCGCCTTCGGCTTCGGCTACGTGCAGGACGCGATCGGCCACGTGCGCGCGCTCGCCATCACGCTCGCGGGGTGGATCGTGATGGTCTGCGTCGCCGGTTTTTCACGCGACGTGATTTCCTTCTGGATCGCGGCCAACCTCGCCGGCCTGTGCATGGGATCGTCGCAGGCTGCGGGCCGCGCCGTGGTGGGCTATCTCGCGCCGCCTGCGCGCCTCGCGGAGTTCTTCGGCCTGTGGGGCCTGGCGGTGAAGGCGGCGAGCCTTTTCGGCCCGCTCACCTACGGCGCGGTCACCTGGCTCTTCGCCGGCAACCACCGCCTCGCCATCTTCGCCACCGGCCTTTACTTCGTGATCGGCCTTGCGCTCCTCAGGGGGATCGACATCGAACGCGGCCGGCGCCACGCGCTTGCTTAGCAGATAGAGAGATAGTCAGGCGACGTTAAGGTGCCGGCAAGCTTGGCGCGCCCCTCGTGGTGCCGATGTTCACCGTGATGATCGCGGCCCTGGTCTATCCGATCGGCGCCGAAGTTCTCTAGCGCCGCATGCGTTGCGCCGGGCGCAGGCGCGTAAATTGCATGACCCGTCGCACCATGCGGCGTAGCGCAGCCCTCCTCGCCTTCGCGTTTCTGACCGACGCGAGCGCGCAGGGCATTTACGGCCATCTTTACGAGCCCGGCGCTTTGCCCCTCGACGAGATCATCGGCATGGAAGTGCTCACGCCCGAGGGCCGGCCCTTGGGCAGGATCACCGATCTCATCGTCGAGCGCGCGACCGGCACTGTCGAAGAGGTCGCGGTCGGCGCGACGCGCTACCCGGTACGCACCCTGATTTCAGGCGACACGCCAGGAAGGCTGGTCGTGCTCGAGCTGCCGCAGGCGGCCTCCGCCGGCGCAACCGCCCTACTGCCGATTTCCGCAGGTAGCGAGCGCCATGGCGGCCAGGGCCATCCCCGCGCGAGCCGCGACCTCGGCACTCCCGAGAGCTTCGCGCTCGACCTGCGCGAGGGCCGGGTCCGGCCCGTGCAGTAGCGTTCTAACCTAGGGTTGCCGCCAGAGCTCGCGGATGCGCTGCGTCGCCTCGGCAAGGGTGAGGCGGTGCCATGGCCGGCGCGCGCCGCGCAGCCGCAACGCCCAGGCAAGCGCGGCGAGCACTTATTGGCCGCGCTGGTAGACGAAGTCGCTGCGGCGGTTCTGGGCCCAGGAAGTCTCGTCGTGTCCGAGCGCCTTGGGCTTCTCTTCGCCGAAGCTTACGGCCTCGATCTGATCATCCTTGGCACCCGAGAGGCGCATCATCTGCCGCGCGCTCTCCGCGCGCCTCTGGCCGAGCGCTAAGTTGTACTCGCGGCTGCCGCGCTCGTCGCCGTTGCCCTCGATCGTCATCCGTGCCTCCGCGTGCTCGCGCAGGTAGCGGGCGTGCGCTTCGACGGCCGGCCGGAACTCGGGCTTGATCTCGTAGCGGTCGTAGTCGTAGTAAACCGAGCGCTGATCGGGGCTGCCCTTCGGCGCGGCTTGTCCGGCCGGCACGGAGCCCGTGCGCTGCCCGGGCGACTGCTTCAGCCCGGCCGAGCCTTGCGCGCTGCCCGGTGTGCCGGAGGCCGCGCCGGGTGCCGCGTTGGTGTCCGCGGGCGGGTTGTCGGTGGCGCAGGCTGCCGCCAGAAGCGCGGCCGCCGCGAGTGCGAAGCAGGTTTTTCTTGTGGCTCGAGTCATGGTTGATTCTCCCTTTGAAAGGCTGGCAGCGGATCGCGAGTCACTTCGAAGTCGAATGTAGAGGACGCGATGTTGGCGGTACAGGAAATAAACCCGGCCGCAGCGAGGTCGGTGCTGGGGGATGGGCGCAGATCCGCGCCGGCTCGGGCGCGCCGAGGCGTGTGCATTATTGCCGCTCTCTCCTGGAGCTTTTATGAAGCGCATGATGCGCCCGCAAAACTTAAGGCTGAATTAAGGCCGGGCCGGGCGAGGGCCGGCTGCCAGCACGCCCGGGGCGCCTATTCGCTCGGCGCGCCACGCAAGCTCGAGCGCCTCGCGGCGCACGAACGGCGAATCGGTCATGCCCCAGGCGAGGCGCGCGTCGAGTTGCGCCTGCGCCGCGAGCTGCAAGGCCCTGGCGCGGTCGTTCGTCTGCAGGGCGGCGCGCGCCCCGTCGAGCTCGGCTTGCGCCATGTCGAGTTGCGCCGCCGCGTAGGCTGCGGTGGGAGGCTGGGCGCACACGCCGGTGCACGCGCCGAAGAGCCCGAACAGCACGACTAGTGGGGACCCGAACGCCCGCACCGACACGATCACCTCCAAGGCGTGGCGCTCGCCGGCGCGATTGCGGCAGGTAGCGAAAGGGGAGGAACTGGCCCGAAGCAAACCCGCCGGCGAGGCCTGGGCGCAATCATGCGGCGCGCAGCCTTAAGCGAGGCTTATGGGGTTGCGGGCTAGAACCGGTCAAACCGGAATCTGGTTCTCCGGGCCGACGCCGGCGCGCCGCCGCTCGGGCCGCGGCGGGAAGTGGCGCAGCCCGCGCGAGATCGCCGCGCGCAGGAAGGAGTCCACCCACCAGAACACGTCCTGCCTGCGGATCGAGCGGCGCATGCGCCGCATGCGCGCTTCGCGCTCCTCCGCGGGCATCGCGTGCGCCACGCGGATCGCCTCGGCGACGCCGCGGATGTCGTAGGGATTGACGAGCAGCGCGCCGCCGCCCAGCTGCGCCGCGGCGCCGGCGAACTCGGAGAGGATCAGCACGCAATCCTCCTCGATGCTGCACGCGCAGTATTCCTTCGCCACGAGATTCATGCCGTCCTTGAGCGGCGTGATGAGCGCGATATCCGCGGCGCGGTAGTAGGCGAGGAGCTCCAGGCGCGAGAGACTCCGGTACTCGTACCACACCGGCACCCAGGCGCCCGGACGCGCGAACTCGCCGTTGATGCGGCTGACGAGCTGCTCGATCTCGGTCTTCATCTCGCGGTACTGCGGAATGTCCTCGCGGCTGGGCACCACCACCTGGATGAGCGACACCCGACCGCGCATCTCGGGCTTGCGCACGAGCAGGTCCTGAAAGGCGCGCAGGCGCAGGGCGATGCCCTTCGTGTAGTCGAGCCGATCGATGCCCAGCACGAGCTTCCGCCGGGGCAGCAGCAGATGCAGCTCGCGCGCCTTCGCGGCGACGTCGCCTGCGGCGGCGCGGCGCACGAAGGCGTTGTAATCGATGCTGATCGGGAAGTGGCCGGTGCGCTCGGGCCGCGCGTCGCGGCCGAGCGCCTGGGCGCAGGCGAGGAAGTTCTTTCGGTCGCGCGCGGTCTGGAAGCCGACCAGATCGTACTCGAGCAGCGCATCGAGCAGCGGCGCGCGCCAGGGCAGCTTCATGAAGACGTCCGGCGCCGGAAACGGGATGTGAAGGAAGAACGCGAGCCGCAGCCGCGTGCCGAGCGGGCGCAGCTCGGCCGCGAGGCTCATCAGGTGATAGTCGTGCACCCAGACGAAGTCGCCGGGCCGCGCGCGCCGCTGCACCGCGCGCGCGTATTTCCGGTTCACCTCGCCGTAGGTGCGCCAATACGCCGGGTCGAAGTTGCAGAGCGAGGGCAGATCGTGGAACAGCGGCCAGATGACCTCGTTGGAAAATCCCTGGTAGAAGCCGCGCACCTCGGCGGCGGTGAGCGGCACCCCCGCGAGCCGGTACCCCGCGTCCGCGGCCGGGAGCGAGCGCGCCGGCGCGCTCGCTCCCGGCCAGCCGATCCAGAGGCCGCCGCGGTCGCGCAGCACCGGGAGCAGCGCCGTCACCAGGCCACCGCTGCCGGGCTGCGCGCTCCAGCGCCCGCCTTTCGCGCGCGCGAAAACGAACGGCAGCCGATTCGACACCACGATCAGGCGCGAACCGCGGCGCGCGCGCTTCGCCGCCAAGCCTACCGTCTCCTGCGGCGCGAAAGATTCTTGTCGACGATTCCGGCGAGGATCAGCATGAACCCGACCACCCTGAGCAGATAAGTGTAGCCGACGCGCTCGTCCGCGGCGCCCAGCCACTGCGCCAGCGCCTGGTTGAGCGCAAGCAGGAAAAAGGCGGTCGCGAACGCGAGGAACAGCCGATCCGAGGTGCGGCGCCAGAAGCGCAGGAAGAACACCGCGGCGATGATGAACCCGAGCGTCACGGCGCCGGACAGGAACTCGATCACTCGGCCTCCCAGATGAAGCCGTACAGCAGGAAGAGCAGCCCGGCGAGCGCGCTGAACAGGCGATAGGGCAGGAGATCGATCTCGGGAAAGACCACCAGATCGAGGAACAGCAGCACGTTGCTGACCGAGAGGCCGACGAAGCACAGCG
>Ga0070696_100001151_pt1 | contig 17156 bp, 13 predicted proteins | sample KBSK1253metaG_FD_65474 | JGI IMG/M metagenome (GOLD analysis project Ga0070696, IMG submission 65474) | Corn, switchgrass and miscanthus rhizosphere microbial communities from Kellogg Biological Station, Michigan, USA - KBS K1-25-3 metaG | ecosystem: Host-associated > Plants > Roots >... | reverse complement strand
GGCCGTGGCGGCACGGAGCCGACGGTGACCGACGCCAATATCGTCCTGGGCCGCCTCGACGTCAGCAATTTTCTCGGCGGCGCCATGCCGCTCGATCGCACCGCCGCCACGCGAGTGATCGAGCAGCTCGCAGTCAAACTACAATTGTCCAAGATGGAAGCGGCCGAGGGCGTGGTGGCGGTGCTCAATGCCAACATGGCGAACGCCATTCGTGCCCGCACCGTCCAGAAGGGCATCGATCCGCGCACCTACTCGTTGGTAGCGTTCGGCGGCGCGGGACCGCTGCACGGCGTAGAAGTCGCGCGATTGTTGGGAATTCCAGAAGTCATCATTCCACCATTCCCCGGAATTAATTCGGCGATCGGGCTCCTAACGACTGATTTGAAGTACGACATGGTCCGCACCGCGTTTCTGGTGTCCGAGAGGGTGGACCTCAAGCGCATGAACGCGGACCTCGCCGATATGGAAAACGCGTTGCGCACGGAGTTGCGCGCCGATGAGGTGGATCTCGAGAAGACGCTCTTCGAACGTTCGGCCGACGCACGCTACGTGGGGCAGGGCTATGAATTGCGGCTGTCACTGCCGACGGGCGAGATTGCCGACGACGTGCTGCAGTCGATCATCGCGCGTTTTCACGAGTTACACGGTCAAGAGTACGGGCATCACTTTGCCGGCGTGCCGGTGGAGCTGGTGAACCTGCGCGTCACCGCGATCGCGAAGGTGCCCCGCATCGGCTCGCCTGCGAAGCCGGCGGGTGGCTCGCTCGCTGCTGCGCGGATTCGCGTCGACGAGACCGTGTTCCGCGTCGGACTCGAGCTGAAGTCCTTCGAGACCACCTTCTACGATCGCGACCGGCTGCCGGTGGGTAAGGTGTTCCCGGGGCCGGCCATCATCTTGCAAAGGGACTCGACGACCGTGGTGCCGCCAAAATGCAATGCCATATTGGAAGAATCCGGGGCCATCGCCATACGCATCGGTCAGTAACGTCGATTGGATTGATAAAGCATTAGGAGAGAATCGTGGATGTACGCGCGCTGATTGGGATGAATTTACTGTTGTTCATGGCTTCGACTGCTGCGGTTGCAGCGGAGGAAGCCGACGGTCTGCAGGAGATCACCGTGACCGCTACGCGTCGCACGGAGAATTTGCAGAACGTGGCCAACTCAGCGACCGTGTTTTCAGGAAATGACATCGCCAAGCTCGGTATTCTCGAGCCGCGTGACCTCGCGGAACAGACGCCGGGCATGCTGACCAAGTTCGGCCCGAATGGACTCGCCACCGTCGGCTTCTACATTCGCGGCGTGGGCATCAACGATTTCACCGGCACGGTAGACCCTTCCGTCGGTATCTACGTCGATGAGATCTTCCTGCCGACCCCGGACATGTTGAATTTCTCGATCTTCGATATGGAGCGGGTCGAGGTGCTGCGCGGACCTCAGGGCACGCTGTACGGCCGCAACAGTACCGCCGGCGCGGTGAACTTCATCGTGGCGAAGCCCACTGCGGAAACCACCGGCTACATTCGCGCAGGGTGGGGCAGCTACGACACGAGTACCGCCGAGGGCGCCTTGAGCGGCTCGCTCACCGATACGCTGCGCGGGCGCATCTCATTCTCAGGCACCACGGCACCTCGCGATCGCGGCTACTCTTACAATCAGTTCGATGGGAGCCGATTGGGACGGACCGACTCCATCGCGGTGCGCGGCCAGTTGCAATGGCTTCCGACCGAAGACTTCAATGCGCGGTTGAGCTACACCTATGGCGTGAAGAAAGCCGACCAGCCCATGCTTCTGCATGTCGGTGCTCGCAATCCTGCGGACTTGGGCGCCATCTGCGCACCGGTCATTGCGGGCCATCGATCCGAAGGCGCATGTGTGGACCTGCTGGGCTATTCCAACCCAAGTGGCGACCTTTTCACCGGCTCGTCGGATTTGGATCCCTACCTGTCGATGCAATCGAGCGACGTCGCCTTGGCTCTCCAGTGGAAACTGCCGTTTGGCACGTTGAATTCGATCAGCGGTTTCGACGATTTCACCAAGCGTCAGAGTCAAGACATCGATGCGTCGCCGCACGCCGCTGCCGACAATCGCACCTTTAATCACGTGAAGAACTATTCGCAGGAGATCCGACTCACATCGAATGACACATTGCCTTTTACTTGGATCGTGGGTGCCGACTATGCACATACCACCGTCAACTGGTTCCAGACGCTGGACCTCACCGATCTCCTCGCATTGCAAACCAGCAACGGTGCCAATCAGACTACCGAAGCGACTGCCGCATTCGGCCAATCTACCTATGCCTTCAGCAAGCAGTTTGAATTCACGGGCGGTGTGCGCTACACCGACGAGAAGCGTAAATGGGAGGGCGGTACCTTCGTGGGCAGGTTCGCCGATCTCTCCTCGGCCTTTGCGGGCGGCGCACCCTATCTCTCGGCTATTCCGTTGCCGTCTACCGACCCTAATAAAGGCGGTCCGCTCGATTTTCCGGATAGTCTTGCAGAGCATCGTGTCGACTACTCCGCGGTGTTTCGCTACAAGCCTACGGATGACATCATGGCTTATGTGAGCACTGGACGCGCATTCCGCAGCGGCGGATTTTCTTCAGCCGTCATCTTCTCCCAGGACGCGATGGAACCCTACAGCGCGGAGACGCTGACCTCGTACGAAGTGGGTTTGAAAATGACGGCGCCGGAACTCCGTATGCGTTTGAATATGAGCGCTTTCATGTACTATTTCGATAATTTCCAGGCCACTTTCGTCCGGGCCACGGAAGCCAACGCACGCTTGCAGAACGCCGGCGACGTGCACGAGCACGGCCTCGAGACCTCAATCGACTGGTTTCCGATCTCCCGCTTGACGGCCAACCTGGGGGTGAGCCTTCTGCACACCGAAATCGTTCGGTCCGATGTCGTGCTCTCGCCGCTCGATGGCTCGCCGGCCGCCACGATCGTTGGAAATGAGATTCCCAATGCACCTCATTATACGTTCAATGGGCGCGTCCGCTACGATGCGCCCATCCTGCCCGGTTACAACCTGGGACTGCAGACCGATTTTGTGAAGGTCGGCTCTCACTTCCTCGAACCGAACAACCGTGCAGTGCTCAAGAATCCGGGTTACTTCCTGGTGAATGCGCGAGTCTCCCTCTCACCCGCCAAAGGCCCATGGGAAGTGGCCGTCTGGGGCAGAAATCTCACCGACGAGGTGTACTACTCGGCGGCACAGGATCTGATCCAATCACTGGGATTCGCCGAGATCGTTCTGTCTCAGCCGCGCACGTGGGGCGTAGAAGCCGAGTATCACTTCTAAGACGAAAGGCGCGCGGTGGTAACATACGGAGATTGTGCGCGGATGCGCACACAGCTGGCGATCGATGTGATGGCGACTCGAGGATTAAACCGTCCGCAGCGAAAGCGGCGTGCGGCTGGTACGGTAAAGGAATGCATACAACCGCGTGCATTGCGCACGCGGGCGCTTTTGAAACGGGCGACGCTCGCAACGCTCAATGAGAAAGGCTTCCACAGTCTTCGCGTCCAGGATGTTACCGAGAAGGCAGGCGTGGCGAATGGCCTGTTCTACCGTTACTTCCAAGATCTCAATGCGGCGGTGGCCGAGGTATGCAGCACGTTCTTCGATGAACTCGTGGCGCATGCCGAGGAACTGACCGACTACAGCAATCCTTATCGCTGGATTTATCTGGCGCATCGGGAAGCGATCAAAAGCTTCTCATTGAATCCGGGGGTGCTTGCGTGCCTCTTCGGACTTGCGGGTGACCACACCGAGTTCGATGAGATCTGGAAGCGCAATGTGCATATCTGGAACCTGCGAGTCGGCGCCTTTTTACGCAAGGCTGCAGGTTTTTCGCCTGCGGTAGCGGATCGAATGGGATTCGTCTTGGGAGCCATGACCGAAGGAGTCATTTATCAAGAGCTGATTCGACGTACGGAAGATCTGGCGAAGCTCGGGCGAAGGCCGGAGGACATCGCGGACGTCATCGCGACCATGTGGTATAGGGCGATATTTCTCGCCGACCCGCCGTTCGATCAACTACGCGCGGCCGGCCGCAAATTATTTACGGCCAAATAATCCTATCTTAGAGGTATGCGCATCCGCATGAGCAACATCAACGTAAATCGAGACCGCCTGTGGGGCACGCTCATGGAAATGGGAAAGATCGGCGCCTTGCCGAACGGCGGTTGCAGCCGGGCCGCCCTCAGCAGCGACGATAAGCGCGGCCGCGATCAGTTCATTGCTTGGTGCCGCGAAGCGGGCTGCGGCATCGCCTTCGATGCCGTGGGCAACGTTTACGCCCGGCGCCCGGGGCGCGATGGGCGGCGCCCTGCCGTGGCGACGGGCAGCCACCTGGACACCCAACCGCACGGCGGCAAGTTCGACGGAATCTATGGAGTGCTAGCAGGTCTTGAAGTGGTTCGCGCGCTCAATGACGCCAGGATCGAAACCGGGGCGCCGCTCGATGTGATTTGCTGGACCAACGAGGAGGGCGTTCGCTTTGGGCCGCCGCTCGCCGGATCGCTGGCTTTTGCGGGCCTCGTCGATGTTGACACCGTTCACCAATCTCGCACCACCGATGGCTCTACCGTTGCCGAGGATCTGCGCGATTGCGGCTTTCTGGGTAATGAAAAGCCGGGCAGCCGAGCGCTTGATTGCTTTATCGAAGCGCATATCGAGCAAGGGCCGATACTCGAGGCGCGCGCCAAGCAGATTGGTGTCGTCACGCACATCGTGGGTATTCGGTGGTCAATCGTCGAGTTGACCGGACGTGATTCTCATGCCGGTACGACTCCCATGGACAAACGCCGCGACGCGCTGTTGGGCGCTGCGCAAATGATAACGGCGCTGAATAAAATTGCGTGCGGCGAAGACGAGTTCGCGCGCCTCACGGTTGGAAAAATTCAGATTTCGCCGAACTCCGGGGCGACCATTCCGGGCCGAGCGACATTTGTCTGCGATCTGCGGCATCCGGATCCACAGGTTCTCGATTCACTCGAGACTCGCATGCATGCCGCGATGAAGAAAATCGCCGCGGAGCTGGGGTTGCAGATCGCCATCGAGCGCTCTATCAACATCGCCCCGCTTAAATTCGCGCGCGAGCTCATCGACACGGTGCGCGCGACGGCCAATGAGCTGCATTACTCGAACATCGATATGCTCAGCGGCGCGGGGCACGACGCGATGAACGTCGCGCGCGTGGTGCCGACGGCCATGATTTTCGTCCCGTGCAAAGACGGATTGAGCCACAATGAGGCGGAAAGCGCTGCGCCGGAGGACCTCGCGGCGGGCGCGCATACGTTGCTGCATACGCTACTGTCGCGTGCGCGATAAGGTTTGGACAGCCCTAAACCGCGCTCTGCGTGCAAACCGGTCGGGCAAGGATGACCGGTACGCATGGATAGCATGAGAAATAATCGGATTTTCTTTGATCCTCAAACGCGTATAACGAGCCGATGAGCGAGGCTTCTCGGGTTCTGCATGCCCGGGAAGCCGATCGGCTTGTGATGCTAGCCGGCAATAAGGCCGTCTCAACGATATGAGGTGACTTGAAGCATGAAAATGCCCGATCCCATCCTGATTCGCCCTGCCCAGATTGCAGTACAGCAGCTCAGGATACCAAACCTTAACGAGCTCGATTTTGGTGCGCTCCGCGCAGGCCGCACCCGCCGCATGCAGGAGAGCATGCGGCGCAATGGGGTGGCGATTGCGCTGTTCTATAACCCGGCAAATATCCGCTATGCGACGGGCACGGACATGATGGGCGTGTGGTCCGCGTCGACACTAGAGCGACATTGCATTTTGCCTGCCACCGGTGAGCCGATCGTCTTTGAGTACCGTACCGCACGCCACGTCACGCAGAAGATAGTAAAGGACGTTAGACCCGAGATTAGCTGGCAAATGGCAGGTCCCGTCAGCGCCGAGATCGCACGCGGTTGGGCCGCGGCAATCAAGGACGTCATGTCGGAGCTGGGATGTAGCGGCGAGGTGCTGGCGGTCGACAAGTTGGATCCGTTCGGATTTCTCGCGTTGCAGGAGGCCGGCATCCGGATCGTTGATGCCGGCCCTGTTTACGTCGAAGCTCGCGAAGTGAAAACGGCGCAAGAGATCGAGCTTTTCACGATCAACGGCGCCATCGGTGATGCGATGCTGGCCGATTTTGACGCGGCCGTTCGGCCGGGCATTCGCGAATATGAACTTCTCGCGGTTCTATCCAACACTCTGCAACGGTTCCACGGCGAAAGTGTGTTTGCTCGCCTCATCGCCTCCGGTACCAACACCAATCCTTGGATGTCCGAGGCTCACGACAAGATCATCCAACCCGGCGACTTGGTGGGCGTCGATACTGACGCGAATGGCTATGAAGGCTACGTCATCGATGTATCACGGACCTTCCTGTGCGGCGATCATGCTATGCCTGGGCAGAAAGAGGCCTATCAAATAGCCTATGACTGCGTGAATGGCATGGTCGACCTCATCCGGCCCGGCATGACTTACGGTGAGTTCATTCGCCGTGCGCCTGAATTGCCCGATGCCTACAAGGCCAACCGGTATTCGATCATGGGCCATCAAGCGGGGTTGGAGGATGAAGGCCCACTGATCCCATATATGTATGGCGAACACAATGTCCCCCAGGGGATACTTGACTGGGAGATCAAGGAAAACAGCGTGTTTTGTTTCGAATGCTACGCCGGCAAAGAAGGTGCCCCCTACGGCGCAAAACTGGAGGAGCAGGTGCTGGTCACCAGGCAGGGCGGTGTCCGGCTATCCGTGTATCCGTTCGAGTCAAAATTGCTTTAGGGGCGGCCGTGAGTTACGGGTCGTTGGCTTGCCGCGTCTCGGGCGTAGATCAATGCACAAGGGAAAAAAACGATGGGCCGAAGGTCTCCACGGAGGGCTCTACGCCGAGTCCTGGAGCATGACCGACGGTGATGGTGCCGTGTTCGACGGGCGGAATGCCGCGAGCATTCGAGACGGTCACCCAATTGTGGAAATCGCAGGTGTGGAATCTTTGCTGCTCGGGCGTCGACAGGGACATGTGAACCATCGCCGCCGTATTGATCTCGGCGCCGCCGGTATCCTCCACGGTGACCGCGAGCCCCATTTCGACGGCCACATCGCGAATCAACTTCGCCCGGGTGATTCCTCCGACGCGCGCAATTTTTACCGTAATAGCATCGGCTGTACCGTCGGCGTGTGCTTGCAGGAGTGCTTCAAGACTGGTGATTGACTCGTCTAGCACCAATGGACGGTCACAGTTAATGCGCAGGGCGCGACATTCCTCATACGTTGCGCAGGGCTGTTCCAGGTAGTAATCCAGGTGTCGGGTCGCTCGCAGGAACCGACGGGCCTGATGCGTGGACCAGCCACCGTTTGCATCTGCGATCAGCACAATATCGGCCCCCAGTGCGGCGTGCACTGCCTCGATGCGTTCGATATCCTCATCTGGGTTTAACCCTACCTTGACTTGAATGCGCCGATAGCCCTCGCCTTTGTAGGCGCGTGCGCGCTCACTCATGCGCTCGGGCGTATCCTGAGCAATGGACCGATACAAGTCGACGCTCGTCCCGTAACGACCGCCCAGGAGTTCCGCGAGGGGCAGGCCGGCCCTTTTCCCCAACAGGTCCCAGCATGCCATGTCGATGGCCGACTTGGCATAAGGATGTCCTTTCAAGTGAAAATCCATGCGACGCCCAAGCGCTGCAACCTGCGTGGGATCCTCTCCCAGGAGGAGCGGTGCGAGTTCGACAAGCGCGGCTCGCGCGCCTCCCGCGAAGGCAGGATCATAGAAAGCACCTAGTGGTGCCATCTCGCCGTAGCCTTGAAATTGTGTGTCCGTGTCGAGGCACACAACTAGACTGTCGAACGCGCTTGCCGAGCGCCCGCCCGAACATCGGTACAGACCGTCGCGCAACGGCAACGTGAGTCGATACCCTGTCACACCCGTGATCCGCAACGTCGTCTCCTCCGGCCGGTGGGCCACTATTAGTCCTTGGTTTTGTAACTGAAACGCAGCCCTATAGTTCGTGGGCGAATGACCGTCTCCGTCTTGACGTACGTGGCAAAACTCTGAGGACCCGCCCGAGTGTCAGTCAGGTTCTGGGCATATAGTTGAACCGACCAGGCGTCCCGGGCAACGCCAAAGGAGCCCTCGTAAGTCGAGTATCCCGGTTGATCGTAGGCAATCGAGTTGCCCCGTAAATCCACGCTAAGCCGATCGGTCGTGGCGTACGAATGCGCTTGATGCGTGCCCCCGACCTCCCAGAACGCGTTGTAATCGTTGACGTTAATTTCGTAACGAATACGCAGATTTGCCTGGAAAGGCGGCGAATTCGACAGCGGGGTTCCTTGCATGCCGAAAGGATTCACAGCTAGCGGGTGCCCGTCGTTGCCGATGAGTACGGGAGCGTTCACCAGCGAACTGCTGTTCCACGCAGCCGAGCCGCTCACGGTTAACCCGCTCACCACTCGCGCAATAAGCTGAGTTTCCACGCCGCGCACCCGGTAGTCGGGACCATTCGTCGTAAAGATGAGATTGCCCAATATGCCCGGGTCGTAGAGGGCAATTTGGACGTCTTTCCAATCTTCTTGATAGATCGCTGCGTTGAATTGAAGGCGGTGATCGAACCATTGAGTCTTCCAGCCGAGTTCATTGTTGGTCAATGTGTCCGGTCCGTAAGAAATCGGATCATTGTATGTGCCAAATACCGGAGAAGTGCTCGATATGTTCGCGACACCTCGATTGTACCCGCCCGGCCGAAAGCCTTGTGACCAAGTGTAGTACAGAAGATCGTCCTCGGTGATTTTCCAACTGACGTTCACGCGGCTCTTGAATCCCGTGTATGTGTGACGCAGGTCCAAGGCATTGAGGTTGACCGCGCTGTAGCCGTCCAGGCACGGATTTGGTACGGTAACGCCGCTGTAGATTCCACCCGGGCGGCATCCGTAGCTTCCGACCTTCGCGCCTTGCTCAAAGTCATCGATGCGGTAATAACGCGTCCCGGCCGTGAGCGTCAGAGTCTTCGGGATCAAATCCAAGTCCACCGACGCGAAGGCCGCCTGCTGCTTGTAGCCGCGTTTGATGTCGTCGAAGAAGGCGTCGTTCGCATTCCGCACGGACGGATTAGTGACGGTGGCGCCGGTGGGTGGGACAATGGGGTTGAACCCCGCCTCGGGATCCTTGTACAGAAAGTCCGTGTTGTCGTGAATCGTGTACTGTTCCCAGAATAGCCCGCCGATCGCGCGCAACCGCCGGTCATCCGGCGTAGTCAGGCGCAGTTCATGGCTCTGGTGCGTATTTTTGTCGTGATCCGCCCAGGTCGCGCTCGGCGAAAAGCACTTCCCCGGGTTGTTCGGATTTTGGGCCACGTAGTCGACGAACGGAGATCCAGCCAGCATGCATTGGTAGTAGTCGGTGTACTTGCCGCGTGAATAGTTCGTGTAGTCCTGCACTTGGTCGACGGCGCGCGACAGATATCCGCCCGTGTAAACCAGCTTGAGCTGGTCAATGCGTCCGTTGATTGTCAGAGACGTATTTTCGAACCGGTCGTGGTCATACGATGGGTTGTATTGCTGTGTCGAGAGATCAGGAAGCGAAGCCCCAGTCGACGTCGCCAAAGTCTCGGCGAACACGCCGCTTGCCCGCATATCCTGATACGACTGCACGACCAGCGCGTTCCAGTCATCGTTGAACTGGTAGAGAGCCGATGCGCGAATTCCTTGGTACACCACCGGGTTGATCGCGTCGGCAACCAGACTGTTATTGTTGATCGACGCGCTACCGGGAGGCACGGTGCCGGGTGCGACGACGGTGTTGCCGTTCACGACACCGCCGAACAAATACGCGATGCCGACGTCGTTATCGGACCGTGCAAAGGTGCCCGGGACATTGTTGATGTATCCGCCCCGGGAATCGTTGTAGATTGCCGCGCGTACGGCGAGCTTGTCTTCGATCAACGGCAGGTTGATCGTAGCCTCGACATTCGAGCTGGGGTCGCCATGCGCCGTCGTCGCGTAGCCGGCGGTGACGTTGCCCTCCGTGATATTAATTTTCGGCTTGTTGGTGATGTAACGGACGACGCCGGCCTGCGCACCAGCCCCGAATAGGGTCCCCTGTGGCCCCTCCAGTACCTCGATACGCTCCATATCCGCGGCATAAATGTCGAGATTGTGCCCCGGCATTTGTACGGATTGATCATCGAGATAGACTGCGACACTGGGAAAACTGCCGGTTGCCGCGGAGCCATCGAGAGCCTGCGGAGTAGTCGCGAGACCGCGCATGTATAGCTCGCTTTGGCCCGGACCGAAGCCGCTGGCGCTCACATTTGGCAAGTACCGAACGAAATCATCAAATGTGGAAATGTTCAGTTGAGTGAGCGTATCGGCGGTCAACGCCTGAATGGCGATTGGCACGTCCTGCAAGTTTTCGGTGCGGCGCTGCGCCGTCACGACGACTTCGCCGAGCCTATCGGTGGAGTCGGGGCCGGTATCCGCGGCTGCCCATACGAATCGAGGGGTGTTTACGCCAAGAATTACGGCGATGGCGTATGACAACTTCCAATCTGCATGCATGGTTCATCCCCGATTGCTTTTCAAACGTCAATCGCGTCCACCGGCGTCAATTGGCAGCGGCTAGCGGACGCCGTCAATAGCGTCTCGGTCAACCATACTGGCTCCGAACTTCAATGAAAACGAGATTTTTTCGCATAGAACCCATGCATCCTAGTCATGTAAAGGCCGGTATTTCGGCGTTCCATGCATCTCGTTGGTGACTACGATACATCGGTGGCGGCCATGCGCCCGATGCCTTGCATCGCCCATCGAGTGGAAATAATTGCGGCACTGGCCGCGACGCCGAGCGCTCAGGCTTGTATTCGAAACTCATCAGCTGGGCGTAGCGAGTTCGACGGGGCGGCTCGGGTCAATGAACAACCAGGCGGCGGCGCTGGCCAGAGCAAAGCCAACGCCGATTAAGAAGGCCGTATTCCATGCGCCGTGGCCGGATAGGTAGGCGACAATCGGTATACCGACGACGCCGGCGAGGCCGCCGCCCATGTTCAAGACGCCGCCGACTGCCATGGTATTACTGCGGCCGATCGTCATCGCGGCCGCCCAGAAAGATCCTTCGGTCAGCTCGACGAATCCGAAGCACAAACTGAGCATGCCGACTGCCGCGTACGCGTTGTCGGTGTGCACGGCGGCGAGCAACAGCAGGCCGGCAGAGGGTAGGGCACAAATAGGTATCAGTCGCAGGCCGATGCGGCTGCCCAAGCGTGCGTACAGCGCACTTGCCAGCGCCCCGCCGAGGCCGGCACCGAGACCGGCGGCGATGGGCGGTGCCACTGCGAGCCAGCCGCCTTCGATCACCGAAAAATGACGTTCCTGGATCAGATACAGGAAGCACCAGTTCCCGATCAAATAGAACATATAATTGGAAGAAAAATATGCCAACGCGAGCAGCAGCACGTGGCGATCGCAAACAATGCCCCACATATCGGTCAGTGTGACGCGATCGTTGATCTGCTCCGAGGCGGTATCGCGCAACAGGGCCAGCTCGTGTTCCGATACGGACTTATGCTCACGAGGGCTGTTGCGGCCGTACCAACCCCACCATACGCACAATGGAATGGCCGGTAGACCCGTCCACAGGAGTGCTTGCTGCCAGCCGATCGTGGTCATGAGCGCGGCGACGAAAGGCGGGGCCAGGGCGGCGCCGAAGCCAAGCCCCATTGTTTGTAGTCCTTGCACCAGCGCCCAGCTGCGCGGCTGAAACCAGCTTTCGAACACCCCGGTTGATACAGGAAATGTCGGTGCTTGGACGGCGCCGAGCAAGAACTGCACGACACACAGCAGTGCAAAAAGTGCGGTGCCGGCGAGTACTGCCGGAGCCAAAACAGTCGAGGCGATGCAGACGACGGACAGCACGCCCATGCCGAAAAACGTCCAGCGTGCTCCCCATCGTTGGCCAAGTACGCCTCCGGGTATCTGACACAGTGTATAGCCGACGACAAACGCCTGTTCCACCCAGCCGATCTGCATCTGGCTGAAGTGGAGAGCTGGAATCATGCGTTCTGCAGCAATCGTCAGGCCACGCTGCTGCAGGTATTCCAAAAAACCAATAGCAAACAGAAAGAAGAAGATCCGCCAACGGATCGGGATGACGTGGGTTTGAGGCCGCGTTTGCGTCAACGAACGGCGACGGCAGTTGCTTCGATGAGATAGCCAGGGACCAGACGTGCTTCGACGGTTACTCGAGCCGGCGTGTTCTGCGCCGAGACCCACTCATCCCAGACAATATTCATTGCGTCGAAGTCGTTGATGTTTGCGAGCCACAGATCCACTTTGAGAAGTTTGGTCTTGTCACTGCCGGCTTGTTGAAGAATCAAATCAAGTTTTCGCAGAACCTGTTTCGTCTGATCGCCGATATCCAAATTCGTATCATCAGCGATTTGCGCGGCCATAAATATCAAATCGCCATAGGCGACAGCCTGACTGAATCGAGGCCCAATTCCATATCGTTGGACAGAGCGCATGTGACTCCCGTTTGACGTCTCAGAATGTGCAAAATCAGGATGCGGCCCTCGACGGGACTCCGCTGGAACTTGCCAAAGGCGCCAATGCCGCCCGCAGTTCCTTGACATACCAACGAATGAATTCGCGCGTGCCAACTTCGATCGATTCCGAGTACGGTCCTGGCCGATAAGCGCTACCGCGGATTCCCAGTTGGTTGTTTTCCGCGAGCGTCTTATCTTGGTCATTGGTCGTTGCCCAGATTTCCTTCAATCGGTCGACGTCATAGTCGACGCCCTCTACGGCGTCACGATGAACCAGCCATTTCGTCGTCACCAAGGTCTCCTCCGGACCGATGGGGAGAACGCGGAAAGTTACCGCGTGGTCCGCCAGGATGTGATTCCAATTGTTGGGCAGGCTGAGTAGCTGGACACTGCCCAGATACGCATCGGTCAAGTCGCCGAGTAACGTCGTGCTGGCGGACTTCCCATCTGCCGTCATCGATGCCTTTCCATCGACGAACGGCATTCGTACAACTCGGTAGCGATGACCTCCATACTTGTGTGCGTAGGGAAGGCCGAGGGCTCGCCATTCCGCCGTTTTGCGTTGTAATAGAGCTCTAAAATCGGGCTTCATGCGCGGGTCGGACGGGTCGTCGAATTCGGAAATAATCTGCATGAGTTCGGGGTGCGAACGGGAGCAGTGAAAGCACTCGCGGTTGTTCTCGATGACCAACTTCCAATTCGCCTTTTCGAGCAAGGTCTGGGTGTGAGCAACCTTGGCATGCTCGAGCCCATGCGGTTTAATATAGGGCTCGACATCCTGCTGAAATGGCGTGAAATCCGGCGGAACGGCCGCAAAATTCAGGTAAATCAAGCCACCTGCGAGCCGCACGGCCACGGGACTCAAACTGAAATCAGCGTTATTGAAATCTTCGCCCATCAGGCGACTGCCTACCAGTTGCCCGTCCAGATCATATGCCCACTGGTGATAAGGACAAACCAGACGATTGGCATGACCGCGCTCCTCCAGGCAGATTCGTGAACCTCGGTGCCGGCAGGTATTGTGATGGGCGCTGATACTGCCGTCCTTGCGCCGGGCGATGATGACGGAGTCACGTCCCATATCGACACGCAGCCAATCTCCCGTATGCGGGATTTCGCACGCGAGGGCTGCGAACAACCACTGCTGTTTGAAAAACAGCTGCATTTCAAGGTCGAAGAAATGGGGGTCGGTATAGAAGGACTGATCCAAACTCCAGTCCGGCTTACGCTGAGAGAGTAGGGCGAATGCCTGATCAATTGCGTGCTGTTGCACAGATAGCTCCTTACCTGCTTTTGAGCCTGGGTAAACGGCGGACATCGGAAAGTGCGCACCTGTCCGGACGTTCGCCGTATGCCAAGACGTAAGACTCCTCCGGCGCCAGATCGACCAGCGTAGCGGTGGTAATCGTCATCCCGTAAACCTCGTCCGACGTTGCAGTGACGATTGCGTATTTTTAATTGAATCGACGATCTAGGTTTAATATACACTCGCAAAAAGTAGCAGAAAACGAGATTTTTCCGCATGCGATCCATGCTTTCTGATCATGTAACCGGTGATGTCGCTTCGTCCGTACTGCCGAACCGCTTGCCGCCCTTACGCGCGGTCGAGATTTTCGCGCTCGCAGCCCGCTGCGGCACGTTCGCCCGTACGGCCAAAGAATTGCGGGTGACCCAAAGCGCGATCAGCCGGCAGGTGAAGCTGCTCGAAGAGTATCTGGGACTGACGCTGTTCATCCGTCATAAGCGCGGCCTGCGTTTAACGCCGGCGGCAGAGGCGTTGTTACCGATCGTTGAAGAATCGTTCACGCGGTTGACGCGCACATGCGATAGCCTGAGGAACGAGGGTCAAGTGTTGACGTTGCGTATGCCACCCACCTTCGCGCTCCGGTGGTTTCTGCCGCTACTCCCTTCGCTACGCGCGCTCATGCCGGACGTAGATGTGCGCGTGTCGACCGACGATTCCCGTGAGCCGCGGTTTGAAGACAGTGACGTGGACGCAGCCATTATCTACGGGCGAGGAAACTGGCCGGGCCTCGAAGCCACCCATTTGATGCCCGAGAGACTGACTCCCGTGTGCTCCTCCGAAGTGGCAAAGCGGCTGACCGCGCCTGCGGACCTCGAGCACACGCCGTTGCTGCAGTGTTGTCCGGTCCAAGCGTGGAATCGTTGGCTGGAGGGTGCCAAGGTCGGCTGGATGACGTCGCGGCTGGGGCAGACATTCGATACTCTTGAACTCGCTCTATCTGGCGCGGCACGCAGCCAGGGAGTGGCATTGGGCGACGTGAATTTGTTGAAAGAGAGCTTACGAGATGGCGCTTTAGTTGCGCCTTTTGATTATATTCTTGATCAGGGAGTTTCCTATTATCTGATTTATCCTTCGCAGCGTGAGCAGTTGCCGAAAATCCGGGTGCTGCGCTCTTGGTTGTTGACCGTGGCGGCTGCGACGGTTTGATGCGGGCCACCGCACCGGCGTTATCTGAAACGCCGCTGGAGGAAGTGCCGAAAAGCCGTGATTTACCGCGTCTGGCGGCGGTCAGCCGGCGTTATCTGCAGCACTTTCCAGATGCGCTGCAACCTTCGGTACGATTGGAAGCCTTGCATTCCGACAGGGTCACAAGGTTTGTGCTACGTGGGACGGTGGGTCCACTCCGACGAGATAACTCTCGATAAAATTGACAGCGGTTGCGATGTCGTCGGCCAGCGGCCGATCATCCGCGTATGTCCTTACTCTTTCACGAAGCGCTTGGTGCAATGCCGAGGTGCGCGACGCCGGGGGCGTTTTCGTATCGAGCAAATCATAACTCTGACATGCGGCAAGCAATTCGATCGCGATAATTATCTGCACGTTGCCGATCACATCCAAGGCCTTGAGTGCGGCCGGCGTCGCATGACACAGCATGTCTTCTTGCAGCCCGGAAGTAATGCCGCCATCAAGGCTCGCGGGCGCAGCCAGTCGCCGATTCTCACCAACGAGGGACGCTGCGGTGTATTGGGCTATCATGTAGCCTGATGCGGTGCCGCCTTCGTGGGCCAGGAAAGCGGGCAGTCCGCTGACTAGTGGGTTCACCATGCGATCGAGCCTGCGTTCGGAGATCATCCCCAGTTCCGCCATGGCGATCGCCAATTGATCCATGGCAAGGCCCATAGCAGCTCCCACGGCGTGCGCCTGTGAATAAGCATGAGGATGGTCTTCTGAGCCGACTACGGCAGGATTATCTGTGCCACTCAAGAGTTCGCGTGCAACGACGTTGGAAACGGCGAACCATGTGTCCCGTACGGCTCCATGTACCTGAGGAATCGCTCTAAGACTCAGCGCATCTTGAGTCTTGCGGCCCGCGGCCGACGCAAGAATGGCCGAACCTGCCAGAAATTCGCGGAGCGTCGCTGCAACGGCGCGCAGGCCGGGCGACGCGTGCAACGCCATGGCTGTGGAATCGATGGCGCTCAGTTGGCAGCGTTGGGTCTCGAAGCTCATCGCCGCAATCGCATCGGCCCAGTCCATGACGCGCTGCGCTCGGTCCAACGCCAAACACGCGAAGCCTAGCGCGCATGGAGTGCCATTTACTAAAGATAGTCCTTCTTTGGCCTCCAACACGAAGGGCTCGAGCCCCAAATGACTCAACGCCGCGGTCGCGGACATCTGCACGCCCTTCATTCTGACTCGCCCCTGCCCGATCAAAACTAAGCCGATGTGCGCTCGATGGCTGATGTAGCCTACCGACCCCTGGCGAGGTATATGTGGTAAACAATCGGCGTTCAACAAATCAATAAGCCGCTGAACCACCGAAAGTCGCACGCCGGAAAAGCCTAGCGCAAACAAGTTGACGGATGCCGCCATGATCGCGCGCGTCTTGGCGTCGCCCAGAGGTGGACCGACGCCAACCGCGTGACTCATGAGGAGTTTTTGCGATAGAGTGGACTGTGCGTCGCGAGGAATGATGACATCCGATAATGCACCCACTCCAGTATTGACACCGTAAGCGCGTATATTTCGATCAACGATCGAGCGGACTAGCGCACGTGCGGCATCGATCCTCTTCTCGGCCGCTGGCGACAATTCCAACGACGCTTCGCCGGACGCAATCGCCGCTACTTCACGCCAAGACAACGGTCCGTCGAGAACGATTCGATGCGATGAACCCTCGCGTTGCGTCAGCATGGTTGGCCTCGTAGTAAACCGTTGATTGCCCGTTTCATCTCCGCAACGTACCAACCGGCGGAGTCACGCGTACCTTCGTCGATAAATTCAGAATAGGAGCCAACGCCGCCCGTCCGAATCGCCCCGCTCCACATCATCACGATTCCCGCAAAAATGCGGATGCGCGACCTGCATACGCCTCGAGCAGCGCGATCGTTTGGGTCGACACGGGAATGCCAATTTCGTGCGCCCGACGCGCTGCGAGTCGGCGCTCCCCGGGTAATCGAACGGTAGATTCGCTCTGGACTGCGGTGAGCATTGCCTCGACACGCGCAGAAAATGTGCCACCGGCGAAGCGCACCGGATCGATCGCGATCACAAACTGCCCGGTCCGCGGCGGACCGCCGTTGCAATCGCCGAAGGAGGAGGCTTCGTAAGAAAAATTCGAGGCGGCTA
>Ga0070696_100001150_pt1 | contig 17166 bp, 14 predicted proteins | sample KBSK1253metaG_FD_65474 | JGI IMG/M metagenome (GOLD analysis project Ga0070696, IMG submission 65474) | Corn, switchgrass and miscanthus rhizosphere microbial communities from Kellogg Biological Station, Michigan, USA - KBS K1-25-3 metaG | ecosystem: Host-associated > Plants > Roots >... | reverse complement strand
ACATGGCCGATGGCTTCTGGACGATGAGCGAGCGGGCGCTCGAGCATTACCGTGGCGTGGATGGCTCGGCGCACCTCATTGATCGTATCGATATCAGCACGCGGGATTTTGCCGCTGACCTGCGCAAAATACGTGTGGATCGACAAGGCCGGGTCTGGTTATTTGCCGACCCCGGGTTGTGGCGCTATGACCCCGGCACACGCCAGTTCAAGAAGTTTGGCGCACCGCAGGGTTTGTCGAATGCGCAATTCTCCAACGGCTCCACGGATGTTTCCACCGATGGCATGTTGTTCGCCGCCAGCAACGGTGGCGTCATGGCGTTCCAGCCAGAACAACTGGAACACATGCGCCAATCCGCCGATCCGCCGTTGCTGACGCTGACCCGCGTGGCGGTCAGGCGCGATGGACGCATGCAGACGCTCGCCGTGGACAATACTGCGGTCACCTTGCGCTGGAATGACCGGGATGTGCGGGTAAGCGCGCGCTTGAGCTCGTTTATCGATCCCGCCGCCAACAAGTACCGCTATTGGCTGCACGGGTTTGATTCCGACTGGGTGGACGCGACCAGTCGCGGTGAGCGCGATTTCACCGGCCTGCGCGCAGGCACCTACACGCTGGAGGTGAACGCCGCCAATGTCGATGGCAAGTGGCACGCGCTGGCGCAGCCCTTGCGGCTGAAGGTGCAGGCGCCGCCATGGGCGCGTTGGTGGGCATGGCTGGCATACCTGTTGGTGGCTGGATTGCTGTTCGGCTCGCTATTGCTGGCCTGGCGTCGTCGTCTGGCCGCGCGCCACCATCTGCAGATGCTGGAGCAGGAACGGCAGATGGCGGAAGCCGCCAGCGCGGCCAAGACCCGGTTCCTGGCCACGCTCAGCCACGAGATTCGCACGCCGATGACTGGCGTGATGGGCATGGCGGAATTGTTGCTGAGCACGGCGTTGACGCCAGTGCAGCGCAATTACACGCGCACCATGCAGCGTTCCGGCGCCATGCTGTTGAAGCTGCTCAACGATGCGCTGGATCTGGCGCGCATCGAGGCCGGCCGCCTCGAGCTGGAACCGGTGCCCTTCAATCCGCGCGAGCTGCTCGATGAAGTGATGGAACTCGAGCGCGGGCTGGCGCAGATCAAGGGGATCGAACTGCAATTGCGGGTGGACGAGAATTTACCGCTGTGGGTCGTGGGCGATGCGCTGCGCATCAAGCAGGTGCTGCTCAACCTGGCCAACAACGCACTGAAGTTCACCGAGCGTGGCAGCGTCACGGTATCCGCGCAGCGGGTGGACGACGGGGTGTTGTTCAGGGTCACCGATACCGGGCCGGGCATTCCCGAAGCCAGTCAAACGCGCATGTTTCAGCGTTTCGAGCAGGCCGCCGGCCCGCAACAATCCTCTGGCAGCGGGCTGGGCCTGGCGATCTGTCGCGAACTGGTGAACCTGATGAAGGGCACCATCGAGCTGGAGTCGCAGGTTGGTGGCGGCAGCACGTTCCGCGTGTGCTTGCCACTCCGCGAACCGCCGGCGGCCAGCGTGTTGCCGCTGCGCCACACCGATCCCGCGCGTTGCTGCCACGTGCTGCTGGTGGAGGACGACAGCATCGTGGCAGCGGTCATTCGCGGCCTGCTCGAAGGTCAGGGGCACTGTGTCTGTCACGCCCCCAATGGCCTGGCGGCGCTGGCCGAGATGGCCCACACCAACTTTGATGTCGTGCTGCTCGATCTGGATTTGCCCGGGATCGACGGCTTCCACGTGGCGCGCCTGGTTCGCCAGCGGGAACAGGCCACGCGACGCGTGCCGATTGTCGCCGTCACCGCACGCTCCGGGAGCGGTGACGAAGTGCGCGCACGCGCCGCAGGCATGGACGGTTTTCTGCGCAAGCCACTCACCGGCGAACAACTGGCGGAGGCCCTGGCCCACGTGCTCGGGTCGGCGCCGGACCTGCGACCCGCCTGAGTTACATGTCGAACTTCTTCAGTTCGAAACCGCGTCGCTGGTATTCGCGCCAGCGCTCGCGCGAGCCCTCACGCTCGGCCGGTTCCGCCGCCACCACCTCCAGCACGCGCTGATAGTTGCCCGGCGCGCACGTCTCGCGCAGGTTGATCACCAGCGGGCGATCCGGCGTAGTCATGTCCGGCGGTACGACCAGCACCGCAGTCTGCGCGTCGTCGTCGTCGCCAGCGAGCTGGTGCGGAATCATGGCGTCCTCGTCAAACGCCCACAACAGTTCGTCCAGGGCCTCGGCCTGTTCGACATCACGCGCCAGGATCAGCGTGGGCTGTTGCGCAGCGAACGCCTTCCTCGCCAGCTCGCATACCAGCAGCAGCGGTTGCTCGCGAAAGCGCGGTTTGTCGATCAGGTAGAAGTCGGCACGCATCAGGCAAAAAGGCAAAGTCCAGGATGGGTAGTGAGTGTAACGGCTCGACGCGTGCTGGTTGGCGCGCGGCCAGCCATGCGCCGTGCCGATCGGACAGTCACGCTGGCGGTTACCTTGCGCCACCGACAGCCCGCTCCGGCGGTCGCCGATTTCCGGCGCTGCCGGGCTGGGTGGTTGCCAGGCTGAACTGCAAGGTCATTGCTGGCGTCCCTGGGTGAGTGGTGGCTGGTGCGACACGCTAAACTGGAACATTGTCGATGACGGTCCGGCGCGGGCTGGACAGGCGTGGCGCGGCCGCCCGCAGGCCACCGTGGTCGCGGCCTGACCGCCACGTTGCCATCGATCCATGCAAGCGGAAAAGTCTAGCGCATGCTCAGCATTCTCGATCGCTATTTCCTGCGCGAGCTGGCGCAAACCGTCGCGGCCACCGTCGTGGTCCTGCTGGTGATCGTTGCCGGCAGCGCGTTTGCCAAAGTGCTGCAGGAAGTGGCCAATGGCAGCTTCCCGCCGAGCGTGATGTTTCAGGTACTTGGCCTACAGACGCTGGGCGGGTTGACCAACTTGCTACCGCTGGCCAGCTTCATCGGGGTGCTGATGGCGCTGGGGCGGATGTACCGCGAAAGCGAGATGCACGTGCTGGCGTCGTCCGGCATGGGCGCTGGTGGACTGCTGCGCCCGGTGTTGCTGCTGGCGGTCGTCCTGGTCTCGATCACCGTGCTCGTCGCGTTGTGGCTGGGGCCGTGGGCAATGCGCACCAGCGAATCGTTGGTGGCTGCAGCCAACCGCTCGGTGATCGCCGCCGGGCTGGATGCCGGACGCTTTACCGAGCTGCCGAATCAGGGCGGCATCATTTTCGTTGATCGACTGAGCAGCGATGGCAGCCAGTTGGGGCGCACCTTTGTCGCCACCCAGCGCACCAGCAAGAACGGGCAACCCCACCTGAAGGTGGTCAATGCCAGTAGCGGCCAGTTGTATCAGGAGAGCAATGGCGCGGGACGCTTCATCGCTTTCAAGGATGGCTGGCAATACGACGTGCCGCTGGGCACCGACAACTGGACGCAGATGCACTACGAGCGCAATGACACGGCGCTGTCGAGCGTGCAGGCGGACGACGAGGAGGATCCGATTGCCGCGGCGTCGAGCTGGGCGCTGATCCAGTCGTCCGATCCGCTGGCGCGCGCCGAGTTTGCCTGGCGGGCGAATGCGCCGGCGTTGACCCTGGTGTTCCTGCTGCTGGCGTTGCCGCTGGCGCGGCAGAGCCCGCGCGAGCCGCGTTATGGTCGGCTGTTGCTGGCCGTGCTCGGCTTCTATCTGTACTACTCGCTGCTGGCGCTCGGCCGCGCGCAAATCGCCAAAGATCATTGGCACACCCAGGCACCGTTGTGGGTGTTGCACGTGCTGGTGCTGGGCCTGGCCTTGTGGTTGCTGTGGCGGCAGTACGCGCCGCGCAAGCCGCGTACGGCAGTGCGCGCATGACCACGTTCACCGTCAAGCGGGTGGACCGGCTGATCGGGGCGAGCGTGCTCGTGTCGGTGCTCACGGTGTGGCTGGTGTTGACCGGCTTCGACGCGGTGACGCAGTTGCTGCGTCAGTTGGGCAACATCGGCAAGCATGGCTACACGATGGTTGATGCGGTCATGTACGTGCTGGTGACGTTTCCGCGCCGTGCGTACGAGATGTTCGGCTACTCGGCCCTGATTGGCGGGTTGTTGTCACTGGGCGGCCTGGCTGCCAGTGGCGAACTGACGGCACTGCGTGCGGCGGGCATGTCGCAGCTGCGCATTGCCGGCTCGGCAGTCGGGGTGATTGCGGTGTTGATTGCCGGGGTGGTGCTGCTGGGCGAAACGGCCGCACCGTGGGGCGATCAGGTCGCGCAGTCGATGCAGTTGCGCATGCGGGCCGGCACGCTCGGCATGGCCACCCGCAGCGGGTTGTGGACACGCGATGGCAACAACATCATCAACGCCCGGGGTACCACGCTGCGCCAGCGTGACGGGGTGACTGGCGTGCAACTCACTGACGTGCGCGAATTCGGCTTTGCCAAGGATGGACGGCTGGTGCATTTCACCTGGGCGAAAACCGCCGAGCACGATGGCCAGCACTGGCGTCTGCGCGATGTGCGCAACACCACGCTGGACGCTCAAGGAACGCATACGACGGTGACCGCAACGCAGCCGTGGCAGGCCCGTATCGACCCGCAGGTGCTGGTGCAGTCGGTGGTGCAGCCGCAGTACCTGTCCATGCGCGACCTGCAACGCAATATTGGCTATCTGCGCGGCAACGGCGAGCGGCCGGGCAGTTACGCGGTGGCATTCTGGGGGCGCGCGCTGTATCCGTTAAATGTGCTGGTACTGGTGCTATGCACGATGCCGTTTGCGTTTGGCGCACTGCGTTCCGGCGGCCTGGGCAAGCGTATTTTCATCGGTATGCTGCTGGCCATTGCCTGGTATTTCATGCAGCAGGCAATGGTGAATTTCGGCACCGTGTACGGCCTGCCGCCGCTGTGGGCGAACCTGCTGCCGGCGCTCGTGCTGGCGCTGGCGGCAACGGTGTATTTCCGGCGCCGCGTATAATCCGCCTGGCCGTCCAAACGGACGTGCCGTGGATTCCGACAGGGGTAGCAATGGATACGATCGATCTGCGCAGCGATACGGTGACCAAACCCACAGCGGCCATGCGCGCGGCGATGGTCGCGGCCGAAGTGGGCGACGACGTGTATGGCGAGGATCCGACGGTCAACGCCTTGCAGCAGCGCTTGGCCGATGAGCTGGGGTTCGAGGCCGGGTTGTTCGTACCCAGCGGAACCCAGTCCAACTTGCTGGCGTTGTTTGCGCATTGCGAACGCGGCGACGAGTATGTGGTGGGCATGGACGCGCATACGTACCATCACGAAGGGGGCGGTGCGGCCGTACTCGGTTCCATCCAGCCGCAGCCGGTGGTGCAGGCCGCTGACGGCACGTTGCCGCTGGAGCGCGTCGCGGCCGTGATCAAACCGCTCGATCCGCACTTTGCGCGCACGCGCGTGCTGGCCCTGGAGAACACCTGGAACGGCCATGCGCTGCCGCTGGATTACCTGCCGGCGGCACGCGATCTGGCGCGCCAGCACGGCCTGGGCATGCACCTGGATGGCGCGCGCCTGTTTAACGCGGCACTGGCGTGCAAGGTGCCGGCACGCACGATCACGCAGTATTTCGACACCGTGTCGGTGTGCCTGTCCAAAGGGCTCGGCGCGCCGGTGGGTTCCGTGCTGGTGGGTTCGCACGCGTTGATCGACAAGGCGCGGCGCTGGCGCAAGGTCACCGGTGGCGGCTGGCGCCAAGCCGGTATCCTCGCCGCCGCCGGGCTGTACGCGCTGGATCACCATGTGGCGCGCCTGGTTGACGATCACCAGCGTGCGGCAACCCTGGCCGGTTATCTGCGCGAGATTGCCGGCCTGCAGTTGCTCGGGCAGTACACGAACATGGTGTTCATCAAGGTCCCACCGGAACGCCTGCACGCGTTGGACGTCCATTTGCAGGCGGCCGGCATTCGCATCAGCAGCGGTCACGAGCCGACATTGCGGCTGGTGACGCATTTGGATGTCGATGACGCGGGTATCGAGCGCGTAGCCACCGCGTTCCGCGGATTTTTCTCACGCGCGCAGGCATAGCCAGTACGCGCAGGCGCAACGGTCGGCAGCTGGAGCTCCTCAGCGCGCCACGCGGCGCGCAGGTTGGCGCGTGCGGGACCGGGCTGGCTTGCCGCGCGCGACCAGGCCGCCGCGCGCGTTCGGCTTGTACAGGCGATCAAACTGGCGGATGAAGTCGCGCACTTGCGGGTACACAATTTCGCGCCAGCGGCGACCGCTGAAAATACCGAAGTGACCGGCACCTTCGATGACCTGACGTGTCTGACGCCCGGCGGGAATGCCGGTGCACAGGTCATGCGCCGCCGCGGTCTGGCCCAGGCCGGAAATGTCGTCCAGTTCGCCCTCGATCGTGAGCAGGGCGCTGCTGGTGATCGCCGCGGGGTTCACCCGCTCGCCGGCCACGTCCCACAAGCCACGCGGCAACAGGAACTGCTGGAACACCTTGTCGATGGTTTCGAGGTAGAACTTCGCCGGCATGTCGAGCACGGCGTTGTATTCGTCATAGAACTTGCGATGCGCTTCCGCGTCATCCAGGTCGCCGCGCAGCAGATCCTGATAGAAATCCCAGTGCGATTTCAGATGGCGATTCGGATTCATCGCGATGAACCCGGCATGCTGCAGGAAACCCGGATACACCTCGCGGCCGCGACCGGGGTAATTCGTTGGCACGGTATGGATCACGTTGCCCTTGAACCACGCCAGCGGTTGCTGGGTGGCCAGGTTGTCCACACTGGTCGGACTGCGGCGCGTGTCGATCGGGCCGCCCATCATGGTCAGGCTGAGCGGCGTGTCCTCGCCGCGGGCCGCCATCAGGGACACGGCAGCCAGCACCGGTACGGTTGGCTGGCACACCGAGATCACATGCAGTTCGTGCGCGCCAATGTGCCGGATGAACTCCTCGACGTAGGCCACGTAGTCGTCCAGACCGAAGGTGCCAGCCGCCGCCGGCACCATGCGCGCGTCGATCCAGTCGGTGATGTAGACCTTGTGATCGTGCAGCAAGGTGCGCACCGTGTCGCGCAGCAGGGTGGCGTGGTGGCCGGATAGCGGCGCCACCACCAGCACGATCGGATCGGTCTTCATCTTCTCGATCGTGGCCGGATCGTCGCTGAAGCGTTTGAAGCGCCTGAGCTGGCAAAACGGCTTGTCCAGCGCGACGCGCTCGATGACCGCAATTTCCTGGCCGTGCGCGGCAGCACGGTGAATACCGAACTGCGGCTTTTCGTACTCCTTGCCGAGCCGAAACAGCAGCTCGTAGCCGGCAGCCAGGCGCGGCGCACCCGGCAGCTGCGCGAATGGCGCGTGTTGATCGGCAAGCAGCTGCGCGTTGGCTTGCGCGAAGTAACTCATCGGGCCAAAAAATGCGCGTTGCCATTCGTGGATTTGATAGAGCATGAGCGTGATCGCTGGTCGACAAACAATTGCCCATCATACGGGGTTTTGACGTGTTATGTTGCGCCGCCGCAACTTGCGCCCTGCCCGCTGCCCGGCGTATCGATCGAGCGGGTGGATTCGCCGACCACTCAAGGATTTGCACGCGGGCGGCAACGTGGCAACAGTTCGTCCACGCCGCAGCAAACGCGGGCGCAGGCTTGGTGCCACTCCCAGTCGGCGCGGCGCCGTGGCGGCGAGCCCGCGCAGCAGCGGCCAGGTATTGAAACGTTCCGGACCGATCAGCCCGGCGTCGGCCCACAACGCGGCGTGGAACCGATGGTCGGCGCGGGTCAGCGCGCCTGCATCCCGTTGTCGTCACCACGTGGGCCGGGCATGCCGGGATTGGACGCCGCGGGTGGGCAGTGCCGGGTGAAGTTCAGTCGATGCGGCGCAGTTCGGTGCCGGCAAGCAGGTCGTGCAGGGCGCGCCGGCGCGGATCAAACCATGCCGGAGCAAACCAGCCGACCCAGGCCAGCAGCGTGATCCACAACGTCGCGCGCAGTCCCAGCAGCGGGTTCAGCATGAGCAACAGCAGCGGTGCTGCCGCCACCAGTACCCGGATCAGCACCTGCGACCACGACGGCACACCGCCGTCGCTTCGTGTCAGCCGGATGCGCCATGGCCGCATGCCCAGCGTCTGCCCGCCGTGGCGCCACGAGCTGATGAAGTAGGCAGCCACCACCAGCCCCTGCAGCGGTCGGTACCAGAACGGAATCAGCACTTGGTCACCGGTCGTGATCAGCTTGCCGCCGGTCGCCAGCTGACACAGCAAGCCAACGACCATCACGATGGCCAGCACCGCCAGCAGGTCGTACACCAGCGCAGCCAGCCGGCGCCACAGCGGGCAGGGTGAAAAATTGTCGGACGTGAGTATTGCCATGGACCACTTGCGTCGTGGGCGCGCAATGCTCAGCATGGTGCGCATGAAAAGGGAAGCAGAGGGCGCCAGTATCGCCGATGCGGACCAGCGCAGCATTGCCGCCTTCCTGGAACGGGTGTGGTCCGAGGACGGCTTGGCCGAGCGCACGCTGGAAGCTTATCGGCGCGACCTGGAGGCGTTGGCCAAGTGGCTGACTGGCCGCGGGCGCAACCTGCGCGACGCGCGACGCGAGGATATTTCCGCCTATCACGGTGCCTGTGCCGGTGCCGTGCGCTCGATGGCGCGGCGGCAGTCGACATTTCATCGTTATTACGCCTTCGTCGTGCGCGACGCGCCGAATTTCATCGACCCCACGCTGCGCATCGAGCGGCCGCGGATGCCGCGCAGTCTGCCCAAGGCACTGGCCGAACGCGAGGTGGAAAGCCTGCTGGCTGCACCGGATGTCGACACCGCGCTTGGCGTGCGCGACCGCGCCATGCTGGAGCTGATGTATGCCAGTGGCCTGCGGGTATCCGAGCTGGTCGGCTTGCCGCTGGCGGCACTGAATCCGCGCCAAGGTGTGTTGCGCGTCACCGGCAAGGGCGGCAAGGATCGCCTGGTGCCGGTGGGCGAAATAGCGCTGCAGTGGGTCAGCACTTATCTGGCCAACGTACGCCCGCAACTCGCGCATGGCCGCCAGCCCGCCGCGCTGTTTCTCAGTCGACGTGGTACCGGTCTGAGCCGGCAGATGTTCTGGACCCTGGTGAAACGTCACGCCGTGACGGCCGGCATCAATACCGCCCGCATTTCCCCGCATGTGCTGCGCCATTCCTTCGCCACGCACCTGTTGAATCACGGCGCGGATTTGCGCGCCTTGCAGATGCTGCTGGGCCACAGCTCACTCAGCACCACGCAGATTTACACGCTGGTGGCCAGGGAAGGCTTGAAACGGTTGCACGCACTGCATCACCCGCGTGGGTAGCCCAATGGACAGCTTGCACCGTCTAGGTGTCATCTCACCACGGTGAACTATCCGGACGGCAATCAAGCCATTTACACCTATGCCAATGGTGTGGTCGCCAGCGTTGCGTACAAAATCGGCGGCACGACCGTCAGCGGCGCCAGCGCCATGACCTATCGGCCGATGGACGCGGCGATGAGCACCTGGACCTCCACAACGACCTGATCAACACCGCCAGCTACGACACCGATGGCCGCCTGACAGCGATCAGCGTGCGACTGGCGTCGGTGTATTCCAGCAGCGGAGCCCATTTGTTATAGATAAAAGCCGAGGGTAGCTGTTGGGTCACACGTCGACACGTAGGGGAACGAAACCGTCGACCGAAACAGCACTACTTACTTTGTCAGTACCCTTCAGCGTCAGCGTTGCCGATATGGCACATGCAAGTTGCACGGCTACGAGGCGAACGCAGGGTCCAGACTGGCGATGAAACCATTCACCTCGGCGCGGATGTACGGGTTGGCATCATCCTGGAAGTCCCCAGTGCGCTTTTCGTGGAAGGGTACCTCCCGCAAGAGCTTGCCAGTGGTGGCGTCGAAGATATACAGGGTTGCGGTGTAACTGATCGAGGGCGGTGTGTAATCCCCCGTCATCCTGTCGCCTTGGGTGTTGATCATGTTGTAACTGGCCACCACCAAAGGAGCGAAGCGTACGGCCAGCCGGTATGGCGTGACTGGTTTGTGCTCCTTCGCTCGTTGAGTCTGCTTGAGCAGGAGATCGTCCGACTCAACCATTCGCATGGCAATGTGCCGACGCTGTGCCCAATCTGAAAAAGCATTCTCAACGGTGAGGCAACTCATGTCACGGCTGACACATGTCAGGTCAAATGTGAAGCGCGCACTTGTGTCTGGACTGAATAGCTGAAGCGACTGCAGTGACTGCTGATCCGCCTTGCCGAGGACGGTAGTTGTCCCAACACATCCCTGCAGCATCATGGCGATGGCCACACAACCGAGGATTGCCTTCCGCATGACCTGGCTCCTGAGTAATTTTTGCGGCGGATGAGTCAATAACGACTTGTGAAATACATTGCGAATACAACGTTACTCTTGGGGTGTCGTGGCTGCTACGTCATGCTGGTCCGGTCACCGCGACTGGAGCGCTCGCGGTGAAATTTCGCTACACCGACCGAACGGAGCGCGGGTAGTAGATTCCGGATGATGTCCTTCGCCGCCCTGCGCTTTTCCCGAGTCAGCATCCTGGCAGCAACTTCACCGTGGCGCGCGATAGCCGCCGGGCACGCCGTGTGGGCTCAGTACCAGTTGCCACAATTGACTGCGGCGGCTGCGAAACGCGCCGGCGGAAGCGGCGAGGTAGTACGTCCACATGCGGCGGAAGCGTTCGTCGTAGGCGGCGGCCAGCTTTGGCCAGGCGGCGTTGAAGTTGGCCAGCCAGGCCTGCAGCGTGAGGTCGTAGTCGGCGCCGAAGTTGTGCCAGTCCTCCACCACGAACAAGTCGCGCAGGGCTTCGGTTACCTGGTTCGCGGCGGGGACCATCGAGTTGGGGAAAATGTACTTCTCGATCCAGGGATCAGGTTCCGCCGGTGCGCCGTTGGTGCCGATGCAGTGCAACAGTGAGAGGCCATCGTCCCGCAGGCAACGCTGCACGCATTCGAAGTACGCACGGTAGTTCTTGCCACCCACATGCTCGAACATGCCGATGGAATACACCGCATCAAACTTCTCGTGTATTTCGCGATAATCCTGCAGGCGGATTTCGATGGGCAGACCGGCGCACAGGGTCCGGGCAAACGCTGCCTGCTGTTGCGACACGGTGATGCCGACGCCGCTGACGCCGTATTGCTCGGCCGCGTATTTCAACGCCTCGCCCCAGCCGCAACCGATGTCGAGTATCCGCTGGCCGCGCTTGAGCCGGAGCTTGCGGCAGACCAGATCGAGCTTGGCTACCTGCGCATCGTCGAGGTTGTCGGCCTGGGCCCAGTAGCCGCAGGAGTACACCAGCCGCTGGCCGAGCATGGCGTGGAACAGGTCGTTGCCCAGGTCATAGTGCGCCTTGCCGATGGTGTAGGCGTGGTCGCCACGTTGCAGGTTGATGAAGCGCGCCTTGAGGTGCGCGACCACGGCGTCGAACGTGTGCAGTTTCTGGTCGATCTCGGCTCCCAGTATGCGGGTGAACATGCCCGGCAGATCGTCCGCATCCCACCAGCCGTCCATGTAGGCCTCGCCGAACCCCAGTGAGCCGTGATCGAACACGCGCGCATACAAGCGCTCGTCGTGCACCTGCGGATCGACGGGCTGGGTACCACCGAGCTGGATATCCGCGGCATGCAGCAAGTCGTTGACTCGTTCTCTCAGCGTGACCTGATTCATGAGCATCTCCTTGCGCCACGGCGCGCGGTGCGATCCTACGATGTGCCAAGTACTGCAAAGTCTGCTGGCGTGAGTGCGTACACCATGTCAACGCCGGCCGCGCGCACTTGCGCCAGCATGCGCTCGGCCGCGTCCTTGCCCAGCAGAAATTCCACCTTTGCCGGCAGGTCGTCAGCCAGTTCGAAGAACGCCTCCTCGCGCAATACGCCATGCCGACCAAAGCCGGCGGTGGCGCGGAACACTGAACCGCCGCCGATCCCGTCGCGTTTGGCTTGCTCCAGGAGCCATTCGGTCACCAGGATGTTGTTATAGCGCGCTCGCACATGGCAGTAAAACGTCAGGTGGACACCGTGTTGCAGCGTTGTGTCGGTCATCGGCGGCCTCCGGTTGCGGGTTGCACTATGCGTGTTGCAGCAAGCCACGGGCCAGCAGCAGCCCGAGCATGGTCATGCCCAGCGAACCGACGAGGTGGGCGACCACGTGTCCACTGAACCACAAGTATTGCTGGCGCAGCAGCAACGTGGTGGCTTCCCCGGAAAACGTGGAAAACGTGGTCAGGCCGCCGAGAAAACCGGTAAATACCAGCAGGCGCAACGCCGGTGGCAGCGTCTGGAAGTGGTCAAACAGGCCCATCACCAGCCCCATCAGCAAGCCACCGGTGAGGTTGGCTGCCAGCGTACCCAGCGGCAGCGTGGGGAAAACCGGGTTGAGCCATGCGCCCAACCCCCAGCGCAACCAGCAACCCACCGCACCACCCGCACCAATGGCAACAAATCCACCAATACTCACGTTGCGCCCCTCCTGACCCGACCAGTGCTTGTGTCCGGTTCCCGGCGGTGCAGGCACGCCTGCACCGCCGGGAACCGGGGTTGCAGGCATCATCAACCTCGTCACGTCGTGCGTTCGAGGCGGTTGGCAGCGCACGCGAGCGCGCGCCACGGGAGGCATGCCATCTCCGGGGGTGATCCTACTGGAGTGGCGCGTGGCTGGGGAACGGTCTTGCCGCGGGTAGCGCATGGCCGGTCTCGTACCATCACCGGTGCCGGCAGGATGTGTCGGGCTTGCCGGCCGCGGCTGGGTGCGCGCATGGCCTGCGGTCAGGGCGAAGTGACAGTGCCAGCAACGCGACCGCGGCCGGCGCGCGGCCTTGTCGGTGCGCGCGGGGTTGCCGAGGGCGCTGACCTATACTGCCCGCTCCCTGTTGCCGCTTGGTTCGCATGCCTTCCGCCACGCCTGTCGCACGGCGCAGCCTGCCGTGGTTGCTTGCCGCCCTGTCGATGATCGGTCCGTTTTCGATCGATGCAGTGTTCCCGGCATTTCCGCTGCTGGGCGCGCACTTCAATGTGGATGCGCCGGCGCTGCAGCAGTTGATCAGCGTGTACTTGATCACCTATGCGGCGATGAGCCTGTTTCACGGGGCGATCTCCGACGCCATCGGGCGCAAGCCGGTGATCGTGGCCGGCATGCTGGTGTACGCGTTGGCTTCGGCGGGCGCGGCGTTGTCGACGACCTATCCGATGTTGCTGCTGTGTCGCGGCCTGCAAGGCATGTGTGCCGGGGCCGGGTTGGTGGTGGGACGCGCAGTGATTCGCGACACGTACGCGGGGCCGGCGGCGCAGCGGCTGATGTCGCAGGTCATGATGATTTTTGGCATCGCGCCGGTGATCGCGCCGATGGTTGGCGCGCAGTTGCTGTTGGTGGGCGGCTGGCACGGCATCTTCTGGCTGCTGACCATCGCCTCGGTGGTTCTGGCGGGGGTGTTGATGTGGGTGCTGGACGAGAGCCATCCGCCAGCGCGGCGCACGCGGTTTGCGCCGCGACCTTTGCTGGCCAGCTATGTGTCGTTCGGGCGGGATCGGCTGTTCTGGCCGTTGCTGATTTCCAGCTCGGTCAACTTTGCCGGGCTGTTCCTGTATATCGCCTCCGCGCCGCAGATCGTGCGCGGCCTGCTGGGTTTGTCCGCGCAGGGCTTTCCGTGGTTGTTTCTGCCGGTGGTGATTGGCTTGATCTCCGGTGCGTGGCTGTCTGGTCATCTGGCCGGTCGGCGCAGCATCACCGTTACCGTGAGCCTCGGCTACGCGGTGATGCTGTTGGCGTGCGCGGCGCACGTACTGCTGGCACTGGCGTTACCGGCGCCGCGGCTGCCATGGTCCATGTTGCCGCTGGTGTTGCACGGCGTGGGCGTGCAACTTGCGTTTCCGACGCTGACGTTGTTGCTACTGGATCGCTTTCCGCACCATCGTGGCGGGATCTCCTCGGTGCAGGCGTTTGCCAGCCTGCTGCTCAGCGCCGTGGTGGCTGGCGTGCTGTCGCCGCTGCTCTCCGCCAGCATGTTGCACCTCGCGCTGGGTGCCAGTGCGTTCACCCTGATCGGCGTGGCAGCGTGGTTCTGGCATGGACGCATACGCCGTGCCCAGCCGGCAGCGCCGTTGCCGCGCGATATCGCGCTGCAGGCACAGATCACGCAGCCGCGTTGATTGCTGCCGGAGGCCGACCGCAACATCTGCCGTCCGCCACCCGGGTCGAAGCGTCTTGTTTACTCGCCCGCAAGCAGGGGCGGTGTATAAGCCCGATACAGGGACGTGTGACGTGGATGAGGCAATGGGCAGGAGGCAGTGATGAGCATGCGTTGGACAAATTCGGCGGCGATTGCCGAGTACGTGGGACAGCATTCGCGCGAGACTCCGTTGCAGGTGCGGCTGCGTGAGGAGACTGCGCGGTTGCCGCAAGGGCAGATGCAGATTGGTCCCGATCAGGCGGCTTTTTTTGCGTTGCTGGTGCGTGCGCTCGACGTGCATCGTGCGCTGGAGATCGGCACGTTCACGGGTTACAGCTCGCTGGCGGTGGCCAGCGCGCTGCCCGCGGATGGCCGTTTGGTGTGTTGTGACCTCAGTGCGGAGTGGACCGCCGTCGCCGGACGTTACTGGCGCGAGGCCGGCGTGGACACGCGCATCGACCTGCACCTCGGGTCCGCTGCGCAGACGCTGACGACCTTGCTGGCCGAAGGTGCCGCTGGCAGCTTTGATTTCGCCTTCATCGACGCCGACAAGACCGGCTATGACGGCTATTACGAGGCCTGCCTGCAACTGCTGCGCCCCGGCGGAATGCTGGCGCTGGACAACATGCTGTGGGGTGGAGCCGTAGCCGACCCGGCGCAGGCCGACCCTGACACCGTCACGCTGCGCGCGCTCAACGCCAAGGTGTACGCCGATGCGCGGGTGGAACCCGCGTTGCTGACCGTGGGCGATGGCGTGCTGCTGGTGCGCAAAGCCTGATCGGGCAACGTACCGACGGCGGTCTCTTGCCTCGGCGACACCGGTGACGGGATCGCGGCCCGCGTGGCGGTGGCGGCAGCCAGCCGCGCGCTTCAGTCACCGACGATGACCGGCGGCACGGTCATGCGCGCGTCGGCCAATGCCCGCACCAGTGCAGGCGAGCGATAACTGGCATCGGCCCGCCAGCGTTGCCAGACCGACGCATCGATGGTCTCGTTGATCGCGGTGCCGAGCACCCGATCGGCTGGTGCCTTGAGCAGCTTGTACAGCCCGTGCATGAATTCCGCGTAGGAGTTGCGTGGTACTCCGGTCCAGGCGTCGGCCACCGGTACGAACGCCGGGTTGCCGGCCAGCCCGCACGCCATGGCCTTGTATTGCAGCCAGGCCAGCGGCAGGTCGGGCAGCGGATCCGGTTTGCGCCCGGCGCCATCGCAATCGTTGCCCCCGCCGACGTCCGAGTGGGAGCCAATGAACCAGCGTTGCTCGATTTCAATCTGCTCGCGCTTTTTCGAAGTCGGCGTTTCGCCGGGTTGCAGGTTGTACGGATCGCGGGTCCACAATGTCGGCGCAAAGTCCGCACGGTGCTCGTCCAGGGCCAGCGCCTGATAGGCGTATTTGACGGTCTTGCTCAGCTCGGTATCGTGAAACCGGTAACGCTTGCGGGAGAACGGAAACCACGACGCGGTGTCCGGGATACCCAGTGCGCCGACCGTTTCCCACACGCCGATGAAATGGATGTCCACTTCCACCGAACGGCTGGCACGGTAGGCAATGGCTACCGGATCGTCGGGTTTGTGACTGGTGTCGCGGTAGAAATCGTAGGCTGCGGAGACTTCCGCCTTGCTCGGCTGCGCGCCGCCATCGGGCCTGAGCAATCCGCATTTGCGGATCATGCCGCCCAGGCTGCGCGCGGTGTACGCGCCGCGACTGAAACCGAACAGATACAGCTCGTCGCCGGGCTGCCAGGTGGCGCACAGCCAGCGGTAGCCATCCAGTACATTGCCGGCCAGCCCGTAGCCGAAGGCGCCGCCGAGCAGGTGGACGAGTCCAGGCGTGACGCCGACGCCGGGAATGTAATTGACCAGTTGCTCGACGCCGGCCGCGTCCCGCGGCGCGATCAGCTTGAGCAGGCGTTCCACGTTGGTGTTCGACTCAGGCTTGCTCCAGGTCCCGTCGAACAGCAGCACCAGGCGACGTGTAGCCATGGCGTGGGCGCGCGCCGTCTACAACGTGGGCGAATGATCGTGCAGCATCGCTGCGCGCACGATGGCAATGGGGGCGAAACCTTGCTGCATGAACTGGTCGTGGAACTGCAGCAGTTTGAAATGCTTGCCCTGCCTTGCCTGCAGGTCAGCACGCAATTTCAAAATTTGCAGCTTGCCCAGTGTGTAGTACAGGTACGTTGGATCGGCAGTGCCGCGCTTGGTTTCCACCTCACCGACCGCACGCGATTGGTAGCCGTCGCTGACAAAAAACGCGATGGCCTGATCCATCGTCATTTGTCCGGTGTGCAGCTTGATGCCGACGATGAAGCGCGCGTTGCGCAGTAGCGCATCCTGCAGCTGACCCAGGCGCAGCAGGCGCTGCTGGCGTAGATCATCCGGGTACATCGCCTGTGCCAGGCCTTCGTCCAGCATCATTTGTTCGCAGTAATGCGCCCAGCCTTCGGCGTTGGTATTGGCGCCGAGCAGTTTGCGTACGCGATCATCCAGCTTGTGCATCCACAAAAACTGGATGTAGTGGCCTGGATACGCCTCGTGCGTGGCAATGCTGGTGATGACCGGATAGCTGAACTGCGCCATGAATTCGCTCGTGCGCTGCTTGCTCCAGCCCGGGTCGGGCACGGTGACATTGAAATACGCTTCCTGGGCAACTTTCTCGTACGGTCCGGGGGTGTCCATCGAAGCGAACGTGATTGCGCGCAGGAATGGCGGGGTCTCTTCCACCAGCGGGCGCACGTCCGACGGGATGGTGATGATTTGTTTGGCACGGATGAAGTCGATCAGGTGGCTGAATGTATTGCGGAATGTGTCCAGCAACTTGTCCGGTGGCGGGTAGTCGGCGGCCAGTTCGGCCAGTACCTGGCGCGGCGTCTTGTCGGGATCAAGCTGCCTGGCTACGGCGGCAAATTCGCGCTGGTTCTGGTGCATGTTGGCGGTGTCGATGGCCAGTAGCTGGTCCAGCGGCAAGGTGACCATTTCGTCGTATTTCAGCTTGTCGCGGAAGGCCTGGGTGCCGATGCGAAAATC
>Ga0070696_100001145_pt1 | contig 17205 bp, 16 predicted proteins | sample KBSK1253metaG_FD_65474 | JGI IMG/M metagenome (GOLD analysis project Ga0070696, IMG submission 65474) | Corn, switchgrass and miscanthus rhizosphere microbial communities from Kellogg Biological Station, Michigan, USA - KBS K1-25-3 metaG | ecosystem: Host-associated > Plants > Roots >... | reverse complement strand
ACTTTGCACTTCTTCGTCGCCTTCTCCTGAACAATGTAATACTCGGTGCTAGCCGTAGACATCAGAAGTCCCCCTTTTTACTGGTCAGGATCGCGGCGGCGCGCGGTGTCCGCCCTCTATCTGCTAGACACAAGACGGAGTGGTGTCCTGCGGCCTTGAGCCCTTGATGGAATAATTGATCTCGAGGAAGCTTCGTCAATGACAATGCTGGTGCGTGTGTTGCGCTCGCGCCACGAGGAAATGACCAGATAGGCAGACGCAGGAAGGCCAATGAAGCTCATCAAGATCAGAGCGTCGATGACCGATTCGTCAGTCAGATTTCCGCACCAGTTTCCGGCAGCGATCGCAAGAGTCGGCCCGGAAGCGGCTAAGGCAAGTATGGCGGCAATTGTACGGAAACGTTCTTTCATTGCTACTGAATTGTTATTTCATGGCACCTCGGACACTCAAGGGCGAGAGGGCCGCACTTAAAGGGGAACTAAAAGCGCGGCCCCTATTTCAGCGATCGCCTTAGCAAGTCGAGCGTTGTGGCTTGCGTCCGACCAACTCGCGACCGCAAGCGAGGAGAAATCCCAGCCCCGCTCAACATCAATCATAAGTGCGCGCGGGCACTAAATTCTATGTCCGCCCAGCAACACTAAAAAAAAATTCTAGAGTTCCGCGTGTGTCAAAAAATGTATCTCGCGTGTGCTGCCCTTAGTCCGGCTAAGCCGGATGATCTTGAATGAGAAGCAAAATCATCTTGCATTGACATGGCCCGCACCGAAAAGCCCAAGGTCCAGGTCAAGCGCCAAAAGACTTCGCTCGGTTGGGCGTATCGCATCTACATCGACGGCACGTACATGGCGACGGGACTAACGCAAACTTCGGCCCGCGAGGGCGTGAAGCGAATGCTTCGCGATCTATGAGAGGACCACGGCGCGCAAGTCATCGGCGGACTGACAGTGGCTCTCAAACTCAGCGCGGCCCTATTTTTTTGTCGAAATATGGTGTGTTTGCACCGCCGCCATCCACCGGCATTGAGCTATCGTATTTGTTGGCTGGGCGGGTCAGGGGGACCGTCATGACATTGTTGATGTCGATATCTTTGCTTTCAATCGGCGCTAGCTTTGGCTTTGTGATCGCCGGCATCCTCAATAAAAGCGACGTAGAAACCTAACGAAGACAGCACGCGCAGCCATCCGAATGCTTGCTATCTACGACCGGATGAATGACGCCCGGAAGCTGTCCGCCATCGCCGCGTCGGCGAAGCACCACGTCACGTAGTCATGGTTGTTCGCGTCGCGCCGGCTGCGACCGAACCTCGGCTTGATGCTGCGCGCACGGTGCCACTCGTGCATCTTGTCCAGGCGTTGTCCAAAGCCGCCTTTCGGCACGATCATTTCCACGCGGTGCGGGAAACCGCGCTCGGTCAGGCTGGTTTTGGCGCGGCCTTTGTAGCGGATCATAAGTTCCCTTCCAGCCCTGAACCAACCCACCACCACGCCGTTATCCCACAACACATTGGCAAGGAGAAAGATATGGCACACCCGGCGACTCAAAAGCGCGGTGGCAGCCCGGACGTGAAGCATAAACCTGAACGCCAAAAGCCGAAGGATCCGATGGAACGGAAACTCGAGCAGGGGTCAGAGGAATCCATGACGGGCTCCGACCCCGTCAGCGTAACGCAGCCATCAAAAACCAAGCATCACGAAAAGAAAGAGGGCTGAGCTTGCTGAAGGCGCTTCAGAAAGAATTGCACGTGGCCGTGCTGCCCAAGTAGTTGCAGTTGATCGTGCGCGGACGATTCAGAGCGACGGCGAGGGTGTAGTGCAGATGTAGTCCCGAGATATTCTTCTTGTGCGAGAACATCGTCTGAAGTGGCTCCCCGGGCCGGATTCGAACCAGCGACCAACCGGTTAACAGCCGGTTGCTCTACCACTGAGCTACCGGGGAACAACGCCGAGCAGCGGTAGCGGCCCTATAACAAAGCCAAACTCCTTTGGAAAGGATGAAGGGCCCGACCGTCGGCGCGAAGGTTGGAGGCCGTGCCCGGAATTAAACCGGGGGGTACGCGGATTTGCAGCCCAATGAAGCGTCGCGGTTTCAACGCCTTGGCTGTAAAACGGCCTAAAACCGGCGACCGGAATCAATGGCTTCGGGTATCTTGGGCTGCGTCATTGCGGCGGCGGCTTTGGCAGGTCCGTCACCTTGTTGGTCGCCCTTGCCGCGTGTACTCGACTATTGGTCAGAAGCGAGCGAGATCGTACGACTCTTTAGATGATTGCCGAGTTCACCAAGCCGTTTCTTTTTATTCACATTCGCAAGACCGCTGGAGTTTCGCTCCGAGGTTTGCTGGCAAACCAATTTCCGGCGGGCCGGGTGCTTTTCCAGGCTCATTCCGTCAGTGGTCCATCGGAGCCCGGCGACGCAAATTTCGTTACTGGCCACGTCGGCCTTGACTACGCACGACGTTTCGCAGCTGCACCAACGATCTTCACCACGATACGCGAACCGATTTCCCGATGCCTCTCGACTTATCACTTTTTTCGAAGCAATGACGGGAATCACCTGCGCACCCTTGCGATCGAGTTGACCAACGCTGAACATGAGAGCCGGTGTCGATTTACCGATCGCGCGCGACGCTTGGGTTTGCTGGAATTTCTTGTTGAGGAAGAGTCGTTGGCGCGCGCCTGGTTATCGAACGGACAGGCTAGGCAATTGTTGGGCGGTTCATTTGCCGGACTGGCAGAGGGAGCGGACTGCCGCGAGATTGTCCGAACCTATTTGGCAGAATGCGATGTTGTCGGCATTTTCGAGCGGCTGGACGACACACTGCGGTTGCTCTCACATACAATGAATTGGGGACGGTTGGGGCCTTTACCCCACACCAACAAAACCAAACTGTACTCGGCCGATGTCGATCCGAGATGCATCGAAATCCTCCGGGCATGGAACTCGTTGGATTTCTATTTATACGAGGAGGCTTGCCGACTTTTTGAGTCGAAACTGCAAGCCATGCATGACAGGGGCCTCGATCATGCTCCTCCGGATGCAATTTGGCTGGCGACCGGGGAAAAGTTTACTCCGGACATGCCGATCCACGGGTATGGTTGGCACGAACGCGAGTATCACCGGGACAAGTGGTTATGCTGGAATTCGGCCGTCACCGCCACTCTCGACCTTCGCCTTTCGAAGCCCAGATATTCCAGCTTTCGCTGCCTGTTGTCCCACGTCATTAGCCAGGCCGCTCTGGATCAGCTCCAGATCTCGGTGAATTCCGTGCGCCTGACTTTGCAAAAGCGGGCAGCAGAAGCTGGAACGCTTTTGGAAGGTGCCATACCGGAAAACGCACTGAGCCGAAGTCCGCATCTGGCGCAGATTACGTTCGATTGCCCGGTCATGCTCAGGCCCTGCGATATCAATCCAGGCCTGCCGGATAGCCGAAACTTGGGCGTGGCAATCGGCTGGATTCGCCTTGAATAATATTGATTGGTAGCGAGACAAATTGCGCGTCCGCTCAAACAGCTCGATTCACTTCGCGGCTATTGTGGCTAGTTTCGAGGCGGATAATTGCGCAGCGGGTTTCGGCACGATGCGCTTGATCGGCAATCCGAGCCATCGGGAGTCATCCTTGCCGTGAAAACGGAGACACGTCCATCCCAACGTGCATTGACCGGATTGAGCAAGATCGAACGTGATATCTATGGTGTCAGGTCCGATCGAGATATCCTGAGCAGGTAGCGGCCGCCCGTCGACGTAAAATCGTAAACCCGCGCGCGCCAATGGCCGCTTCGGTATGCATTCAATGCTGATCCGGTGCCGCCCTTCGTTCATCCATGCCGACATCATGGCGGCCGGCTCCGACCACCGGAATCTGGTTTCGTTGTATGTTTCGATCGGATAGAAGCCGGCATTCTGCGGCGCGAAGACGTCCCAACCCGACCTTAAGTCGGCCTGTGACATGAGTGCAGGCTGCGTCGGAGCATCGCGTTGCTCCTTAAGGCAAGCCAATCGCTGATGGTCGATCAGTGCCGCGACATAGTTCTTAAATGCAGCGCTGATCCAGGACCTCGGGGCGGCCAAGATGGCAAACATCGTCACGATGCGCTTCAGGGCGACTCTTGCTGCGGCTCCTGCGAGTGCTGGCCGTTCACCGCCGATCGCAGGCATCAGCCAACGCGTTGGCGTTCTGAGGAATAGAAGTGGTTGCCTGAGGCGGGAGATCGAGGGAACCAGTATATCGTACATGGACATCCGCAGCAGCTTTTGCGCCAATCGGCGGTCCCAATTGCCTTGGCAAATCCATTCGTCGGGCACCTCGAGCAAGTGTCCGCCGGCCCCATGCGTGTCTTCCGCGAAATACCTCATCTCGCCGGTGATGAAATCCAGGGTAAACGTCCGCAATTCGGAGAGCTTGCCGAGATAGTAGTGATGAAAGCGCGCTTCCGGCAGGTAGCCTATTTTGTGTCCAAGTTCGGCATAGTTCGCGGCAAGAACCCACTCTGCGAAATGGCCGAGCTCGGATTTCAATCCACCGCATTGGTCGTAGACATCACGTCGGGTTACAAAGCATTGATCGAGAATTTTGCGCCACGGATGCCTTTTCATTCCAAATTCAATGTCGGACTCATACATATCGGCTTCGGCGGTCGAAAGCCGATTGTGTGTGATGCGTATCGACTGGCATGAAAATCCCACCCACTCAGGGTGCGTTGCGAATGCCTGCAGGCATTTTTCCAGAACGTCGGGCTCCGGCCAGCAATGCGATTCGGTAAAAAACAAGTACTGACCGTGAGCGCGCGCGGCCCCTATCGCGCACAGACCAATGTCATGCTGTTCATCCGAATACTCCAGGCGATCCTGCGGCCCGAGCAATGCCGCCAATTTGTCAGGTTCCGGGAAATCCGGCGAGACCACCAGTATTGTCTCATATTGGCTCTTTGCAACGGTCTGTGCCTGCCACCCCAGCCAGCACCGTTCCCATTGACCGCGATGGTATTCGAGCGGAACGATGACTGAAAATAACGGTTTGGTCATGTCCCGGCCCGAGCATCGTTGTTTGCGAAAGCCTGGTTCCGATTTTCTAATTCAGTGCGAGCGCGCTCCTGATGGAACACACTGAAAATTTCGGTGCACCAATCGTGCAACTCCTGAATCATAACCCGGTGATCGAGCGAATGCCTCGCCCCTTCGGCCGCGCGTTTTCCGATCGCTGACGCGATGTCGAGGAAAGCGAGCAAGCGTGCAATGGCCTCGCCGAGCCCGGTGACATCTCGAACCGGAACCACAAGCGCATTTTCGCCGTTGCGCACATTTTCAAGCACGCCACCAGCAGAGGCGAGAACTGTCGGTGTGCCGCACGCGAGGGCCTCGCAGACACTCAGCCCATAGGGCTCCTCAAGCGAGGCATGCACACAGACGTCTGCGGCCCGGAACAATTGGGCCATACTGGCAGGCGATTGCACATATCCGATCTGCCGGATCACCGCGTTCTCGCTCACGCGTTCGTCCGGTCCGGAGGACCCCACCACCAGAAGTTCGACCGGCCGGGCTTGCAGGCGTTGCGCGACCACGGCCAACGCGTTGCGTACGGTGGGAAAATCCTTGAAACGGTTCGTAACGCCGCCGTTCGCGACGTAAAGCAAAATAGCCGTGTTCTCAGAAATGCCAAGCTCGCGACGTGCCTCGCTTTTCGAGCCAGGGCGAAAAACAGCAAGATCCACTCCGCCCCGGATGCACCTCCAGTCGACGACGGCTGGGGCAAGCAATGACCGGCGCGCGCGCTGCAACATCCATTCGGACTCTGCTGAGACAAATAACCGGCAGTCGGCTAGCGCGCGACGCTTGCGGTGCCAGTTCAAGCGCGTCAAGTCGAACGGGATCGCGGGTGGCAGGTCGAGATCAGGGCAGGCGCCGCAGCCGATCTCCCATCGTTCACACCCCAGAGCCTGCGCGCAATGCCCAGTGAACAGCCAGGAGCAGAACAAGCGGACCGCCACCGGCACGGTCCTGCTGAGTGCAGCAAGCGCACGCAAATCGAAAAAATTGGGATGCAAATTGTGGCAGAGCACCAGGTCAGGAGCGGATCCCGTCAAACTGAGCACATGGTGGGAATAGGGGTACTCGAAGTCCTCCAGCCCAATGGCGCGCGAGCCGCGTCGGGCCAGTCCAAGAATGGCTCGGCCCGCGAGTCCCTGAAACGGCCCATAGTCAAAAAACGGACTGAGAAAAAACGGCACAACCCGCGGATGATCTGTCTTCTTGTCGCCCACCAATAACCAGGCATCAATGCCGCGTTCCAAAAATCCCTCGAGCGTGAGCATCGACATCCGTTCGGAGCCGCCGCCCTCGTCAGCCGTATTCACAATGATCACTTTTCGAAGTGACCTGACCGCGTTGCCCAATTCACTCAGCCCTTTTGAAATCGATTGTAAATATCGGAAGCCCGAGACATCTGCGATCGGAAGATCCAGTCCGTCTGGGGACGAGCGCTTTGCAAATCACGAGAATTCCATCGCGCGCTGCGCTGGCGAGTTCTTCGGGCAGGGCAATGATCCATACACCGGCCTTCACCGACAATGCTGATCTCGGCAGGATCGTGCCGCCAATCACTACCGCAATGAGGCTGTCGAGTGGATTGCCGCGCAGCCCGTTCGTGTCGATATGGAGTTCTAAGGCGGTGGCGTCCGAATCAATACGCAGCACGAACATCGGCCATGTCCAACGAAAGTTCCTGCTTTCGAACCGTTCCAGCGCGTGGATTCCGCCAAGGTCGCTCGGGGTCGCTGCTTCAACTGGAAAAGACACAGGAGCCGCTTGCGGCGTTCCGGGATCAAGATGGTGGCGCGTCCAATCATATTGGGCCTGAGTGACCACGCGCCGATGCGCGCGCAAAAACCGCCTCCACTGCAGCTTTGAGGTAAGAGGCAGATGGTCGATTGCAAATTCGTCCAATTTGATCAGGGCTCGTTGCAACCAACCCCACACCGACGTGCCCGCAATAGCATCCCGCAGTAGTGGCACAGCGATGGTAATGAGGGTGGGTAGATGTCGAGGATGCGACACTGCAACGAAGGCGATTGCGCGCAGCATGCGCCGTCGCATATTCCTGTCGCGGCAAAGTCTGTTGGACCACAGATCCGAGTGACCGAAATAGCGCTCAAAAAAGTCTTGCGGCTCGCTTGACCGGCACGCGATCTCACCTCTGGCGTAGTCTGCCGTGTCGTAATGGTGATCGCGAGTGGCTGCATCATCCAGATGAAGAACGGCGGCGCCCGAAATGTCATCGATCTGCACCGCCAATGTATCAAGACGGGCAGATAGCAGTGCTGGTGCGAATTGACCGTACTCGCTGACAAAACCTCCCACTCGGGCGAAGACATCGGCGCGGATTGCAAACCCGCTCCGGTGCACACGGCGCCACGTTCCCGCACTACGCCAGATGGACTGAATTTGGCCAAACCACCGATCAGCGAGGCGTGCCATCAAGTGGGCATCGCTGTGGCGCACTGTGAAATTGCCGACTACACCGTGCCCGGCAGAGATCCACTGGGCTACATGCTCAAGACATTTCGGATCGCCCAGGCTATGCCCTTCGATGAAGACGAGCCAAGGCGTTGTTGCCTTCGCAGCGCCGGCATTCCACATGGCGGCGTCGTTAGCTTGTGGCACCTCAATTAGCTGATCGCTATCGCCCAGCGGCAGTGCATGCTGGTCTGACGCATCCTCTCCCGAAGACATGACGCAAACGCGGTAGTGTTTGCGTGACAGGGTCTGCTGCTCCGTCCAAGTCCGCACGACGTCGGCCGTGCGTCCGCGAAGGTCGAACAGCGGATAGATCACCGTGATCAATGGATCGGTGAGTTCGCCTCCCAGGGCATCTCCGCGAGTTGATACGCTGGTGAGACACTCAATACTCATGACACGCTTGCTGAGGGGCAGTCTTCTACGGGCCCTCTCCTGCGACCGGGCCGGTTGTAGGGCCAGCATGCGGTTAGAACAAGTCGCCCAGCCAGGCCTGAGTATCCTCAGGATACACGCATCCAAAAGGGACACAGTGTGAACGCAAGTTGCAAAAAGCTGGGTATTGGAGGCCACGGCCGGAATCGAACCGGCGTGCACGGATTTGCAGTCCGCTGCGTCACCACTCCGCCACGTGGCCAACTTGTGAGATCAAGGCGTCGGGTCGGCCATGCCTATATAGGAGCGAAAGCCCCCCGACAATCACGTGACATTCGCATGGCGAAACTTGCGTTTTCCTGCTTGTTGCCGCAAAAGAACGCTCTTCCTGACGGCACGTCTTCAGATCGAGAACCGCGATGACCGATTTTGCAACCGCTCGCCGGCATATGGTGGACGGGCAGGTCCGCACCGCCGATGTGACCGATCTGCGCATCCTCAGCGCCATGCTCGATATACCGCGCGAGCGCTTCGTCCCGCCGGCTTCGGCGGCTATTGCTTACCTCGACCTCGATCTGCCGGTCGGCAAGAGCGGATCGCGACGGTTGCTCAAGCCGATGGTGCTCGGCAAGCTCATCCACGCTGCCAACATTGCGCCGGGCGACCGCGTTCTCGATGTCGGCTGCGCGACCGGTTACGGCGCCGCGGTACTCGCCCGTGTTGCCGGTCAGGTGATCGCGCTGGAGCAGGACGCCGACCTGGCCCGGGCCGCGCGCTCGGAACTCGCGGGGCAGCCGAACGCGACCGTTGTCAGTGGATCTCTTACCGCCGGGTGGCCGCAAAGCTCGCCCTATGACGCGATCGTGCTGGAAGGCGCGACCGAGGTGCCGCCGGAGACGTTTCTCAGTCAGATCAGGGAGGGCGGGCGGCTCGTTTGCGTTCTCGGCAGCGGCCCGGGCTCCAAAGCTATGCTCTATTGCCGTAGCGGCGACGAACTGGGAGGGCGGCCCATCTTCGATGCCACTGCCGCGGTGCTGCCTGGCTTTGCAAAGACCCCGGTTTTCGCCTTCTGATTACAGGCTTTTTCCGATCGTTGCGTAAATACGTCAGTTTCCCCCTTTTTGTAGGCGCGTGGGCTTGGGGGGTTTTAACGTTGCGTCCGGGCGCATATTGTTCGGCGTTCGATGCGTCGGCGCGAATCTGGCAGGGTACCAGTCGCGTCACGGGCTGGTTTTGGACGGGGTTTGATGGCGGGGTGGGGAGCCAGAGGCTGGGCGCGTGGGCTTGCGGCCGGTACGGTTGCATGGACCGCATGCGCGTACTTTTTGGTTCCGGCGCAGGCCGATACGCTCGAAGGCGCCCTGGTGCTGGCCTATCAGAACAATCCGTCGTTGAACGCGCAGCGCGCTGCCGTGCGCGCGATCGATGAAGGGGTGCCGCAGGCTTTGGCCGGCTACCGGCCGCGGGTCACGGCGAGCGGTTCGGTCGGCTCGCAATATTGGGACACGACGACGCGACAGTTGCCATTCGTGCCCTCGACTACGAACACTTCGCCTTACACTCACCTGTCGGGACAAATGACGCCGTATGGCGGTGGCGTCACGGTGACCCAGACGCTCTACAACGGATTTCAGACCGCCAACCGCACGCGCCAGGCCGAGGGGCAGGTGCAGTCGGCGCGCGAAAGCTTGCGCACCACCGAGCAGACGGTGCTGCTCAGCGCGGTGACCGCCTACATGAATCTCCTGCGCGACACGGCCATTCTCGACCTGCAGCGGCGCAACGTCGAAGTGCTGCAGGAGCAGTTGCGCCAGACGCGCGACCGCTTCAATGTCGGTGAAGTGACGCGCACCGACGTCGCGCAATCGGAATCGCGTCTGGCTTCCGGCCGCTCGCAGGTGCTGAGCGCGGAGGCGACCTACACTGCATCGGTCGCAACCTATCGTCAGGTGATCGGCGTCCAGCCCGGAAAGCTTGCGCCGGGCGCCCCGGTCGATCGCTTTTCGCCGAACACCTTGCCGGGTTCGGTCGACGTCGGCACGGCGACGCATCCGCAGGTCACGACGGCGCAATATAATGTCGATGTCGCCTTGCAGGCGGTGAAGGTTGCGGAAGGCGCGCTCTATCCGACGCTGTCCTTGCAGGGCAGCGCGCAGCAGAACAACGAGCAGAGTCTGCTCGGGCTCAAGAGCTTCAACGCGCTCGTGCTCGGCCAGTTGACCATCCCGATCTACCAGGGTGGCTCGGAATATGCGTTGATCCGCCAAGCGAAGGAAACGCTCGGGCAGCAGCGGCTCAATCTCGACACCTCACGCGACTCGGTACGTCAGAACATCGTGCAGTCCTGGGGTCAGCTCGAGGCGGCGAAAGCCAATATCGAGGCGACACAGGCGCAGGTGCAGGCGTCGGAAATCGCGCTCAACGGCGTACGTGAGGAGGCGCGCGTCGGCCAGCGCACCACGCTCGACGTCCTCAACGCGCAGCAGGAGTTGGTCAACGCACGTGTGGCACTGGTCAGCGCCCAGCGTGACCGGGTGGTTGCGTCCTATACGTTGCTCGCGTCGGTCGGGCGGCTCTCGCCGCAAATCCTGGCATTGCGGGTGCCGACCTATGATGCCGCCGTGCACTATCATCAGGTACGCGACAGCTGGGCCGGCGTGCGCACGCCCGACGGACGTTAAAGGCGAATCAAAGTTGCACCGGCCGGGCACGTTCGTGTCCACAACTCATTGCATGGACGCGACATTCCATCTGCCAAATCGGCGTCACTCTAGCGTATAAATGGTATGCGGTAGCGATTCGCGCGGCTGATGGCTGTGCTTTTTGCTGCGCGGAACGCGGGGAGCGTGTCAGGATTTTTAGGGGATGACGCAAACTGCGAAGGCCCAGGAGCCATCGATGGAGGAAATCCTTGCCTCCATCCGACGGATCATTGCCGACGACGACGCCAAGCCTGCCAAAGGACCAACGGGGGCGCCGGAACCCACGCCGTCGGCCAAACAGACGGCCGCGCCGGCGACACCACCGCCAGCGCCGCCCGCCAAACCGGCCGCTTTGCCGACGCCCAAGCCGGTCGCCAACAGCCAGGATGATATCGACGCCATGCTCGCGGAACTCGATGGACCGCCGAAGGCGACGCCGAAACCGGCCGCATCGCAGTCTGCCGCGCCCGATGTGTTTGATCTGACCGAGGCGATGACGTCGCAGGCGACGCCGGCGCCCGGCCCGGCACCGAGCTTCCGCACCATCGACGCCAATCCTGATGTCGTGTTTGCGAATAAGCCCGAACCGGCACCCGCGGCGTCCGATCGCGCATTGATCTCGAGCGAAACGGTGAAGGCGGTCGACAGTGCGTTCAACACGCTCGCCCACACGGTGATCGGACAGAACGCGCGCACGCTCGAGGATCTGGTGCGCGAAATGCTGCGTCCGATGCTCAAGTCGTGGCTCGATGACAATCTGCCGGGAATGGTCGAGCGCATCGTGCGCGCCGAGATCGAACGCGTCTCGCGCGGAAGGCCGTAGAACACATATTCCGCTCACCCCCGCGAAAGCGGGTGTCCAGGCAAAATTCCCAGACCACACATTGCGCCTTGGATTCCCGCTTTCGCGGGAATGAGCGGAGGCTGTCTCAATGTCTGTGGCCGAACTTATAATCCCGCTGCCCGTCTGCGCCTCAGCACGTGCGCAAACCACAGTCCGAGCGCGAGCAAGCCAGCGCCGGACATTACGAATATCGGAACTGCGCTGAAACGGTCGAAGATCGGCGCGTTGATCGCGACACCGAGCGTCTGACCAAAATAGAGTGCGGCCGAAAAAATCCCCACCGCGGTGGCGCGCGCTTCCGGCGTCATCTGCGTGGCGTTGGTCTGCAGCGTGTTGTGCAGCATGTAATAACCGAGCCCGATGCCGGTGATGGCGAAGGGCGCGAAGTAGGCATGCGGCGCAAACGCGATCGTCGCGTAGGCGAGTGCGAGCATTGCGCCACCTCCGGTGACGAGGCCGATCTGCCCGAGCCGCTCGACCAGCCGTCGTACCGACAGGCTGTAGATCAGGCCACCGATCGCGAAGGCGCCGACGAAAAGACCGACAACTGCAAAATTCACGCCGAAGCGCAGGTGCAGGTCGGCGCCGACATAGGCAAAGCCCCCGAACATGAACAGGCTTTCGATGAAGGCCATGACAATGATGGCGCGTGCCCAGGGTGAGCGCAGCACGGTGAGATTGTCGACAACGAAACCGCGCGAGCGGGTGGCGGTGGCGTGACCGGCGCGCGTGATCGGATTGCGCAGAAATTCGATCACGAGTGCGATAGTGGCGAGCGCAAACAGCGCGGCGAGGAAAAAGAATACGCGCCGCCAGCCGAACAAATCGCCAAGCACGCCGCCGGCGGCCTGGCCGAACAGCTGGCCGAGGATCTGGCCCGACAAAAAGGTGCCGAGCACCTGTTGCCGGCGCTCGTAGGGAATGACATCGCCGAGGAAGGCGAAGGCGAGCGGGATGATCCAGCCGGCCGCGAGCCCGCAGGCGAGGCGCGCGACGACTAGCATCGGCAGCGAGGTCGCCAGGCCGCAGAGCAGCACCAGCACGGTGGCGGCGGCGCAAGCCGCGATGATGCAGGGATATTTGCCGAAGCGGTCGCCGACCGGGCCGATGACAAGCTGGACCGAGCCGTGCGCGAGGGCGTAGGCGGTGACGACGATCGAAGCCGCGCCGACGCTCACGCCCATGTCGGTCGAGATCTGCGGCAACAGCGAATCGGAAACCCGCACCATCGACTGGCTGGCGAATGATGCGACCGCCAAAAGCGTGATGGCGGAGGTGGCGCTGCCGCCTGAAGCGGTTGACGAGGTGGTCAAAGTTGACTCCGGCGGGTCCGGCGGGCTTTCTACCGCGCGAGCGATTTCAAGCAAACCAAATGACGATCGATAAGACCTACCAGCCCTCCGACGTCGAGGGCCGTATCTACCGGACTTGGGAAGAGGCGGGCGCCTTCCGCGCCGGCCGGCCCGAGCGCGCTGCTGCTGCGCCTTACTCTATCGTGATCCCGCCGCCCAACGTCACCGGCTCGCTGCATATGGGCCATGCGCTCAACAACACGCTGCAGGACATTTTGTGCCGGTTCGAGCGCATGCGCGGCAGGGACGTGCTCTGGCAGCCGGGCACCGACCATGCCGGCATCGCGACCCAGATGGTGGTCGAGCGTCAGCTCATGGAGCGCCAAGAACCTGGCCGCCGCGAAATGGGGCGGGAGAAGTTCCTCAAGCGCGTCTGGGAGTGGAAGGCAGAGTCGGGCGGCACCATCGTCAACCAGCTCAAGCGGCTCGGCGCCTCCTGCGACTGGTCGCGCGAGCGCTTCACGATGGACGAGGGCCTGTCGCGTGCCGTTCTTAAAGTTTTTGTAGAACTTCATCGCGCCGGGCTCATCTACAAGGACAAGCGGCTGGTCAACTGGGACCCGAAGCTGCTGACCGCGATCTCCGACCTTGAAGTGATCCAGGTCGAGACCAAGGGCCACCTCTGGTACTTGCGCTATCCACTGGAAGGCAGAACGTTCAAGGCGGAGGATCCGTCGACCTACATCGTTGTCGCCACGACCCGGCCGGAAACGATGTTGGGCGACACCGCCGTTGCGGTGAACCCGGAGGACGATCGCTACAAGGCGCTGATCGGGACCAACGCAATCCTGCCTTTGGTTGGGCGCAAGATTCCGATTGTCGGCGACGAGATTTCCGATCCGGAGAAGGGTTCGGGTGCCGTGAAGATCACGCCGGCGCACGACTTCGGCGATTTCGAGGTCGGCAGGCGGCATAACCTGCCGCAGATCAACATCTTCAGCGTCGAGGCTAAGCTTCAACTGAAAGACAATGCGGATTTCGTTGCAGGCGTGCTGAAGTCGGCGGACCTCGATGCGACGCTGGCGATGCACGGCGCGGACCGTTTTGCCGCGCGCAAGGCGATCGTCGCGCGTCTGGAGGAGATGGGGCTGGTCGAGAAAATCGAACCGAACACACATGTCGTGCCGCACGGCGACCGCTCCAATGTCGTGATCGAGCCGTATCTCACTGACCAGTGGTACGTGAACGCCAAGGAACTCGCGAAGCCGGCGATCGCGGCCGTGCGCAACGGCAAGACCACGTTCATCCCGAAGAACTGGGAGAAGACGTATTTCGACTGGATGGAAAACATCCAGCCCTGGTGCATCTCGCGCCAGCTCTGGTGGGGCCACCAGATTCCGGCCTGGTACGGGCCGGACGGCAAGGTCTTCGTCGCGCTGACGGAAGCCGAAGCGCAGGCGGAGGCCGACAAGCATTACGGAAAGAAGACAACACTTACGCGCGACGAAGACGTCCTCGACACATGGTTCTCTTCGGCGCTGTGGCCGTTCTCCACGCTCGGCTGGCCCAACAACACAGACGCGCTGAAGCGCTACTACCCGACGTCGACCCTGGTGACCGGCTTTGACATCATCTTCTTTTGGGTCGCGCGCATGATGATGATGGGTCTCCATTTCATGAAAGAGATCCCGTTCCACGATGTCTACATCCACGCGCTGGTGCGCGATGCCTCCGGTGCCAAAATGTCGAAGTCGAAAGGCAACGTCATCGACCCGCTGGCGCTGATCGACGAATACGGCGCCGACGCCTTGCGCTTCACGCTGGCCGCCATGGCGGCGATGGGACGCGACATCAAGCTCTCGACGCAACGCGTTGAAGGCTATCGGAATTTCGCGACCAAGCTGTGGAACGCCGCGCGCTTTGCCGAGATGAACGGCTGTGCCACGGTCGCGACATTCGATCCGAAGTCGGCGAAGGAAACGCTCAACCGCTGGATCGCGCATGAAACCGCGAAGGCTGTCGCCGAGGTGACGGAAGCGATCGAGGCCTATCGTTTCAACGATGCCGCCGCTGCGGTCTACCGCTTCGTCTGGAACATCTATTGCGATTGGTATCTGGAGCTCGCGAAGCCGCTGCTGACCGGGCCGGACGGCGCAAGCAAAAGCGAGACCCAGGCGATGGTCGCCTGGGCGCGCGACGAGATCCTCAAGCTGCTGCACCCGTTCATGCCCTTCGTCACCGAGGAGTTATGGGCGGTGACCGGCAAGCATGACGCGCTGCTGGCGTTCGACAAATGGCCAAGCCTGCAAGGTCTCGCCGACGACAAGGCCGAAGCCGAAATCGGCTGGGTGATCGACCTCGTCACCGCCATCCGTTCGGTACGCGCCGAGATGAACATCACGGCGGCGATCCCGGTGGTGCTTGCCGGCGCCTCCGCCGAGAGCAAGGCTCGTGCCGAGCGCTGGGCCGAATTCATCAAGCGACTGGCGCGCGTGTCCGACATTTCATCGGCGGCTACCGCGCCGAAAGGCTCGGTGCAGCTCGTGGTGCGCGGAGAAGTGGCGGCGTTGCCCCTCAAGGGCGTCATCGATCTTGCCGCCGAGCGCGCGCGGCTCGCCAAGGAAATGCAGAAGGCCGACGCCGACATCGCGCGCGTCGATGCTAAACTCAACAATCCGAACTTCATGGCGCGCGCGCCGGAAGAGGTGGTCGAAGAGGAACAGGAAAAGCGCGAGGAAGCGCTCGCGCGCAAGACCAAGATCGCCGAGGCGCTCGACCGGTTGAAGGACGCGGGCTGAGTGAGGGCGATCCGCGAAATTGAAGCAGGCTTTAACGTCGCTCATTCCCGCGTAAGCGGGAATCCAGGGCCGCTGGTTCTGCCTCTGTTGCCCCTGGACCCCCGCTTTCGCGGGGGTGAGCGGTAGAATGATCGCATGAAAATATTTCTTGCCGGAGCGGGTGGCGCCATCGGCCGCCGGCTGACACCATTGCTGCGTGGAGCCGGACATACGGTTGTTGGCACCACGCGATCGAAGGACAAGGCCGCCGCGATCGCTGAACTCGGCGCGGAGCCGGTGGTGGTCGATGTGTTCGATACAGAAGCGCTCGCGCGCGCGGTGAAAGCAGCCGCACCGCAGGTTCTGATGCATCAGCTGACAGATCTTCCTTTCGCGCCCGGGACGTCGCGCTACGACGAGGCCCTTGAGCGGAATGCGCGGCTGCGCATCGAGGGCACGCGTAGCCTGGCGGATGCCGCGAAAGCGGCCGGCGTGCGGCGCATGATCACGCAGAGCATTGCTTTCGTCTATGCGCCGCGCGACGGCACGCGCGTCGAAGCCGATCCGCTCGATGTGGCGGCAACCGGCGCCCGCAAGCGCACGGTCGATGGTGTGGTCGCGCTCGAGCAGGCGACGCTCGAACTGCCGGAGGGCATCGTGCTGCGCTACGGTTATCTCTACGGCCCCGGCACCTGGTATCCGAACGAGAGACGGGCGAAACCCGCATTGCAGGTCGATGCGGCGGCGCAGGCTGCCTTGCTGGCAGTGAGCAAGGGGATGCCCGGCATTTACAACATTGCGGAAGACGACGGCGCGACCTCGAGCGAGAAAGCCAAGCGCGATCTCGGCTTCGATGCGGGGTTCAGGATTTGAATTTTCCGTCATGGCCGGGCTTGTCCCGGCCATCCACGTCTTGTGGTCCGAAGTAAGACGTGGATGCGCGGGTCAAGCCCGCGCATGACGCCGAAATTCGTGCTGTGCGTCTCACTTACTTAAATGGCCTGCTCAGGAACGGCGAGCCCTTCAGGCCATAGCGCCACGGCTTTTCCGCGGCCTTGGTAATCCCAATCCGCACGCCGGTCGCAATCTCGGGTCTGCTGGTGCGCGCGCGCAATTCGAACGGCGCGCGGTCGAGCGCCAGGCCGTTTTGTTTTCGCGTGACGCCTAACGCTTCACATAATTTCCCGGGCCCTGAGCACAAAGCGCGTTCATCATGCAGGCCGCGCCGGCGCCGCATCGCGCCCAGACCTTGCGTCGGTGCAAGCGCGCGGATCAGCACGGCGCTTGCGCTGCCGTCTTCCTCGCAGACGAAGTTGAGGCACCAGTGGATGCCGTAGGAGCGGTAGACATAGACGTAGCCCGGCGGCCCGAACATCACCGCGTTGCGCTCGGTACGGCCGGTATAGGAATGCGCGGCCGGATCGGTGTGGTGATAGGCCTCGACTTCCACAATCGTGCCGCCGGCGCCGTTGAACAGCAGCGTCGCGCCAATGAGCTCCGGCGCGACCTCGTGCACGGAGCGGTCGAAGAATGAGCGGCGCAGGCGAGGGGGCGCGGGCATGAGGCAAATTACACAGCGGCCGTGCCGGCGTGCTCGCATAAGCGCAAACTTTTGCACAGGGTCTTCTTGACTTTATTCCTATAGGATATTATTCACAGAATATCCCGCCCCGTTGCCGAGGGGTGTCTGTCAGCGTCTCCAGACGCGG
>Ga0070696_100001140_pt1 | contig 17238 bp, 13 predicted proteins | sample KBSK1253metaG_FD_65474 | JGI IMG/M metagenome (GOLD analysis project Ga0070696, IMG submission 65474) | Corn, switchgrass and miscanthus rhizosphere microbial communities from Kellogg Biological Station, Michigan, USA - KBS K1-25-3 metaG | ecosystem: Host-associated > Plants > Roots >... | reverse complement strand
CCGAGACCCCGGCGTCGCGAAGCGCGGAGAACTCGAGCGCGTTCCGCCCATGTGGGAGGACGCCGCCGTCGGTTCCGAACACGAGTCGCACGCCACTGCGATAGGCGCGTGTGGTGGCGGCGACCAGGGCCCGCGCCCCCGCGCTCGAGTCTCCGCTCGTAAGCGAAGCGAGGGTCGGGATGATCGAGATCCCGCGATCTCGAAGGCGGCGCGCGAGCGCTTCGTCGACATAGGCCGCGTGCGCGAGAATGTCGACTGACGCCCGCAGCGCGGCGTCGACGCCACCGGCGCTGATGTCATGCGCCACGACGAGACGATGCGACCCGTGCGCCTGGGCCACGACGGCGCGCAGCGCGGCGTCCGTGATCTCGTAGGTGTTGGGATCGCGATAGGCGTCCGCGGGCCAGCTCGAGACGCACACTTTGATGACGTCCGCGCCGGCGGTGATATTCTCCCTGACGCGCGCGACGAACGCCTCGGGTCCACCGGAGATCCCGATTCCGTTGAACTCGCAGACACCCCCTTTCGTTCCCACCCAAATGCCCGCGGCATACACGCGCGGCCCAGGAATCAAGCCGGCGTTGATCGAGTCACGCAGCTGAAGGATCCTGATGGTGCGTGCGCCGAGATCGACCACGGTCGTAAAGCCGGCGCGCAGATCGGCGAGCGCATTGTCCCTCACGCTGCCACCGATCCCCAGATGCACGTGCGCGTCGATCAAGCCCGGCATGACGGTGAGCCCCGGAAGGTCGATGACCTCTGCGCCTGGAGGAATGGTGATGCTCGACGGCGCACCGATCGCCGTGAAGCGGCCATTCTCGATGACGATCAGCTGATTCGCGAGGATGACACCGCTCACGGGATCCAGCAACCGCCCGGCACGAATCACAATCGGCTCCGCGGACGCGGATCGAACCGGCCCAAGCGCGCCGAGAGCGGCCACCACGCACAACCAGCGCCAACCGCGTCGCATCACTGCGCACCAACCATCAAACACCTCGAATGCCGAGTTCGGGAAATGCGGAGCCACGAAAAGAGTGGATTGTCGCGGTGTCGCGCGCCAGACCGTGTGACCGCACAATCATGTCGCGGGTTCTTACAAGAAGACGGCCAATCGGGAACGACCGACAGAGCCGCCCTCGTCTTCAACCTCGAGTTTGATTGGGACGCTTCTTCCGAGTGGGTTAGCGCTCGCGGGCATGGCATCGATGGCGGTCGCCGTCTTCAACGAGCGACGCATGCATCGCCATCGGCAACCCGGTGTGACGTACGCGCAGGCGACGTTCCGGAAGGACGGCGGATGGCGACGGAGCGACCTGTTCACGCCGACCGGGCTTCGGTACCAGCGGATCGCCTCGCGGTTCGGTGTCCTGGGGGCACTCCTCTGGATTCTCGCGCTGATCGTGGGCATCATCACAGCATGACAGCCGAGCACAGACCGATGCTGTATTTGCCGGAGGTCCCATGAACAGCACCGTCGCCGCCGAAGTCCTTCTCAAGTTGTACGAGCTCCGCACCGAGCCATCGCTGCGCCAGGCCAGAGCGTGGTTCGCGTTCGAGTTCCATCCCACGAGCGCGCGCGAAGTGCTCGGTACCTGGCTCGGTCCGGGACACGAGAGCGCGCCGTATCGCATGGTGACCAGCTATTGGGACATGGCCGCGTCGCTCGTCAACCTCGGCGCCATCCCGTCGGAGATGTTCAACGCGGCGAACACCGAGCATTTCGCGCTATACGCCAAGATGCGACCATTCCTGCAGGAGATTCGCGCGGCGACCAACTATCCCGATTATCTGATGAACGTGGAGCGGGTGATCATGTCGCTGCCGGACGCCGAAGCGCGAGTCGCGATCTTCTCTCGATACATGGAGCGCCAACGCAAATTCGCGGCGGAAGGAAAGCAGCGGAAAAACCTGACCGGTGATATGAACGCCGAGCTGTCGTAACGTGGAGATTCGCGAGGTCGCCACCTTCATGGATTACCTCTCGAGCACGCACGGGCGGACTCGAAAGGTCATCATGTGCATTCCGCCGGCAGAGCTCGAGTGGGCCGCCGCGCCGAACAAGTTTTCCTTCGGCGACATCATCCGTCACCTCGCCGGCATCGAACGGTACTTGTACGGCGAGACGGTGATGGGACACAAAAGCCGCTACACGGGCCACGGGAAGGAACTGGCGGACGGTTGGGACAAGACCATCGCCTACTACGATCGCCTGCACGAAGAATCAAAGGCGATTTTCGTGAAGCTCGACGCCGCCACACTGGCCGGCCGTTGCACGACGCCCGCGGGGACGCCGATCACGACATGGAAGTGGCTCCGCGCGATGTTCGAGCACGAAGCGCATCATCGGGGCCAGCTCTACATGATGCTCGGCCTCAAAGGGGTGAAGACGCCGCCGCTCTACGGGATGACTGAAGAGGAGGTGGTGGCCAGGTCGGCACACTGACCGTCCGCCCCATCGTCAGCTCTTCAGTGCGGCAAGGCGAAGGCGACGTACGTCCCCCCCGACTCGGCGTCATTCTTTCCGCCACCACACGCGATCACGACGTACTGCTTCCCGTTGACCATGTAGGTGGACGGGGTTGCATTTCCCGACGCCGGCAGCAGCGTCTCCCAGAGCAGCTTGCCGCTCCTCTTGTCGTACACGCGAAACTTCTTGTCGTAGGTCGTGGCGCCGATGAAGAGCAAGCCGTTCGCCGTCACGACTGGGCCGCCGTAGTTGTCCGAGCCCGTGTTGTTCAGTCCCTGTGCGGCGAGCGCGGGATACTCACCGAAGGGGATCGACCAGCGGATTTCTCCCTTGTTGAGATCGATCGCGTTCAACGTTCCCCACGGCGGGGTGATCGGCGGATATCCATCGGGGTCGAGAAAGATCTGAAGGCCCGTGCTGCGGTACTTGAGGAAGTTCGGATTCGTCCCGGCTTGAGCGGCGACGTCCTTGCCCGTGATCAGATAGTTCACCAGGTCGCTGATCGCACTGTTGTCCAGGATGCCGCCGAACCCCGGCATCCGCCCTGTGCCCTGGCGGATGACCTGGGCGATGTCGTCGCGCGACTTGCGTGTGCCGACGCCCACGAGGCTCGGCACCGTGGCCGAACCTTGGAGATTGTCTCCGTGACAGCTGCCGCAGCTCGAGCCGAACAACGACTTGTCGCTGCGCTCGACGAGCTTGTGGTACCAGGGCATCTCGTTCGCGTTGACGTACAACAGCCCCGTCGCGGGGTCGAACGCGGGGCCTCCCCATTCGCCACCGCCGTCAACGCCCGGGAAGATGATCGTGCCGCGCGTGTTCGGTGGATCGTACATGCCGCTCGTCTTGTACTCGCGGAAGAACTTCAGCACCGAATCGTGCGCGGCCGGCGTGCGCGTCGTCAGCATGTCTTCGGTGAGCGTCTGCCGCACGAACGGCGGCGGCGCGACAGGGTAGGGCTGTGAGTCCGCGGCCTGCTCTCCTTCCATGTGACTCGGCGGCACGCGACGATACGCGATCGGGAAAACGGCCTTGCCGCTGGCGCGCTCGAACACGTAGACGTATCCGGTCTTCGTGATCTGGGCGATGGCGTCTAGCCGACGACCATTACGAGTCAACGTGACGAGCGTTGGCGCGGCCGGGAAATCCCAATCCCACAAGTCGTGCTTGATCGCCTGGAAATGCCAGAGGCGCTTGCCCGTCCTGGCATCCAGCGCGAGCAGCGTGTTGGCGAACAGGTTGTCGCCGATGCGGTTCGCGCCGTAGAAATCGAACGACGCCGAGCCGGTCGCCGCGAACACGATCCCTCGCTTCTGGTCAACCGTGACTCCCGACCACGCGTTCGCGCCGCCGACCGTCTTCCATGATTCGGGCGACCAGGTGTCGTATCCGAATTCTCCTGGACGGGGGATCGTGTGGAAGACCCACCGCAACTTTCCGCTTTTCACGTCGTAGGCGCGAATGTCGCCCGGTGAAGACGGCAGCGCCTCGGGTACCGTGCTCCCGATGATATACAGGTCGCCGTACACCGCCCCGGGCGTGCTCGCGCTCACCGTGATCCGATCCGCAGGCCGGTCGAACGCGTTGCGCATGTCGGCGAACCCGCTGCTGTCGCCGAACGACGGAATCGGCAGACCGGTCTTGCGATCGAGCGCGTACAGTTTGTTGCGATAGGTGACGAGAACGCGGTCCCCCGTCACGACCAGACCGCGGTGTCGGAATCGCTGCGGCGCGGGCTTTCCATAATTGGGATCGAAGCTCCATAGCTCCCGACCGGTGGCAGCGTCGAGCGCGAAAACGCGCAGCTTGGGACTCGTGGCGTAGAGCACGCCGTCGATGACGACAGGATTCGCTTGCATCTCCGAGCCCTTGAACTCGTCGTGCGTCGCGTAGGTCCACGCCACCTGAAGTTGTGCGACGTTCGCCGGCGTGATCTGGCTCAGCGTCGAGTAGTGCGTGTTGTCGGTGGTGCCCCCGAACACGGGCCAATCGACACTCTTCACTTTCGGATCTCGCTGCGCGCCAAGGATGGCCGGCGCGGCGAGCATTGCCACGAGTCTCAGTCGCATGGCGACAAAGGTAGGAAAAAACAGCGTGAGCCGTGAGCGTGCACCGCATCCGCAGGTCGCGACGCCGTGACGCAGCCAGTATGTTTCGAACCGTTGCCCAGCCACCGTATCCTCTGCATGAAGCGTGTTCGCCCGCTCGTGACGAGTTCGTCGTGAGCCACGGCCAGATACTCGACGAGTTTGTCGACGACGACTATTTCGCCGAGTGCGACGAACATCTGGCGGCCGCCCGGGGTGTGTTGCTCGCGCTCGGAAAGCGCGACGTCCCGACGCTCGAGCTCTCGGAGCTCGTCGACTTCGCGAGCCGCCTCCACGCGGTGAAAGGGTTGTGCGGCATGATCGGTGGGGGGCTGCAATCCGCGGAAGAGGTGGCACAGACGCTCGAGGACCTCGTTCGTGCTGGTGTGTTGCCCGACGTCCCGATCTCCGCTGGCACGATCGACGGCCTGTTCGCGGGAGTCACCCTGGTCGACCGCTGCGTGCAATCGAAGCGCATCGGTCAGACTCCTCCCGATTGTCGCGAGTTCATCGAGCGCGCACGCGCGCTGGCCAGCGCCGTCGGCGGTGCGCCGGCGCAGAGCGGAGTGGTGGCGACCGGAGAGCCTCCCTCGCGGGGTGTTGGCATCGCGATTGTCCCCCGTCCGTTCATCGCCGCCGCCGAACCGGCCGTCCCTCGCGCCATGCCGGCCAGCCCCAGTGTCGTAAGGGTGGAGCTTTCATCCCTCGATGATCTGATGCGCACGATCGGTGAGATGATCCTGCTGCGCTCGCGGCTCGACGATTCGGTGAGCAAGGGGAATGGATCGGACGTCTGGGATGACTTGCGCGAGACGAACCGCGCGTTCGAGCGGCAGCTGCGGACCCTGCGCGAAGGGGTCATGCGGATTCGCCTCGTGCCGGTGGGTGAAGTGTTCGAGCGAGTGAGATATGCCATGCGCGACGCGCTTCACGAGTCGGGCAAGCGGGTGCGGCTGGAGCTCGGTGGCGCGGAGACGCAGATCGACAAGCTGATCGTCGACCGGGTCCTCGAGCCGTTGCTGCACCTCGTCCGCAACGCGGCACGCCACGGCATCGAGAGCGAGGACATGCGCCGCGCTCGCGGCAAGCCCGCCGAGGGCCGCATCACCTTGCGCGCGCGCACGCCGGGCGATCGCCTCGTGCTCGAGACAGAAGACGACGGCGGGGGCATCGATGTCGAGCACGTCAGACGGCGCGCCAGTGAGATTGGAATCACCACGGGCGACCGCGCGCTCAGCGACGAGGAGCTCCTCGACGTCATCTGCGCGCCCGGGTTCTCGGCGCGCGCGTCCGCGGACATGTCGAACGGTCGAGAGGCCGGGCTGCGTGGCGTCAGGTCCACTGTACGCGCGCACGGCGGCGAGCTGTCGCTCTCGACCGCACCGGGCCAGGGCACGCGCTTCGTCCTCGAGTTGCCTGTCACGGTGATGATCGCGGACGCACTCCTCGTGGAGGTCGGCGGCCAGATCATGGCCGTGCCGCAGCTCTCGCTACGCGAGATTCTCCAGCTCGAGCCATCGACCGTGACGTCCGTGGAGAACAGCGATGTCATCTCGTATCGCGGGTCGGTGCTGCCGCTGATCACGCTTCATCGGGTCTTCAACATGAAGCCGGCGGCCGACGCCCGGCCGTACGTGCTCGTGGTAGGGTCGGACACGCAGCCCACAGGCCTGGTCGTGGATCGACTCATAGGACTGCGCGAGATCGTGGTGCAGCCCAGCAGCGATCCGTTGCTGGCGATTCCCGGTATCGCGGCCGCATCGGTACTGTCGGATGGCCGCATCGGCCTCATCATCGACGTGGCCGCGGTCTTGCGGCGCGCGCGCGATACCGTCGGCCGCCACTCATACGTCACAACGCCTTCTTCTTCACACGTCGCCGGCGTTCCGCCGGCATCCACGTAGCCGCGGGGATCTCATGCGTTTTGGATTCACGAAACCCAATGGTTCGCGAGCCAAGGGCGACCTGCTTCGGCAGGAAACATCCCGTCTGACGACGGACGCCGCGACCATCGTCAGCGGTTGTAGCTCGATCGTGGACAGTCACCGCGGGCAGATGCAGCTGGTGGAGAGCAACGTGGCGGCGGCGACGGAGATCGCGCAGTCGCTGCTCGGTACGGCGCGACAAGCCGAGTCCGTCACGGCGTCCGCTCAGGCGCTCGGCTCGTCGGCGAATGCGATGTCCTCGTCCATCGAGCAGCTCACGGCCGGCACGGCGAATCTCGCGGCAGCGATCGCCGAAACGGCCGCCCTCGTGGAGAACAGCAGTCGGGCGATCGGGAGCGTGGCGGAGCCCGCGAAGCAGATGACCACGGGTGCGACGCAGGTTGCCGGCATGGTCAGCGAGATGGCGCGGTCGGTCAAGAGTGTGAGCGCGGGAGCGGAAGCCGTCGCGACTGGCGCGGCGCACGCGGCGACGTCCGTGAAGGAAATGACGCGGTCGACGGAGTCGGCGCGCGGCAAGGCGAAGGATCTCTCGGCATCCGCGGAGCAGACCTCCCGTTCGATCGGCGGCGTGGCGGCCTCGATCGAGCAGGTGGCGGCCAGCGCCGAGACGGCCGCGAGTCTGGTGGAAGGGGTCGCGGCGTCCGTCGAAGAGACGTCTCGCGCCGTGCACGGCGTTGCGCAGAACGCCGGAGTCAGTGCGCGGTCCGTCGACGAAGCTGCAACGAGCGCCACCGAATTGGATCGCGTGATGCGAGGTACGTCGCAGCTGGTAGGTGAAGCCGTCGGCGTCGGGCGGCGGGTGAAGGCCGAGGCGCAGGAAGCCGGCCGGGCCATCGAACGCTCGATCGAAGGACTCACGCGCGCGCGCGACGCGATCGGCGCGTCCGCACAATCCGTCCGCGAAGTCGGAAAGCGCGCCGCGGACGTCACGTCCATCATGGACACGATCAACCTGATGGCGGAACGCACCAACCTGCTGTCGCTCAACGCGTCCATCGAGGCCGCGCGCGCGGGCGAGGCTGGCCGCGGTTTCGCTGTGATCGCGGAGGAGATCCGCAACCTCGCCAACCGGTCCGTGAAGGCCGCGGCCGAGATCGCCGGCGTCGTTCGCGCGTTGCAGGCAGACGTGGAGCACGCCGTGAATACTGCGAACGTGAACCAGCGGCTGGCCGAGGAGACGGGAAGGCTGTCCGAGGATGGCGCGGCCGGACTGAAACGCATCCTGGCCGGCATCGATGACAGCGGCGCGAAGGTCGAGCAGATGGCCGCGGCCGCGAACGAGCAGTTGACCGCCAGCCAGCGTGTCGTGACGCTGATCACGACCGCGGCGAAGGAGTCGCGACAGGTCGCCGCGGCAACGGAGGATCGGGCGACGGCACTGCAAACTCTCGAACAGAGCGCGTCGCGCGTGCGCGCCACGACGCGAGATGTAGCGAAAGCCACCGCCGATCAGGGACGGTCGGCGCGCGAGATCATCAACGCCGCACAGACCAGCGCGACCCTGGCGTCGGACATCGAGCAGTCGATGGCGACTCAATCGCGATTGGTGAGCGACGTCGGCTCCGCGATCGACGGCGTGCGACGCGATGCGGCCACGACGGCGCGCGCTCTCGCGGAACACTCCGCTGCGGCCGTGCAGGCCGCTTCGGACGTCGACGGGCTCACCCGACACATCGAGACCGTGGGCTCGGCTGTCTCGGAGCAGGCTACCACAATCACGCAGATCGCGAACGCCACTGCCGAAATCGGTCGCGAGACCGACCGAACGATCACGAGCATCGCCGAGCAGGCACGCGCGGCCTCCGACATCGCCACCGCGACGCAGAAGGTCGTCGAGCAGACGGCGCTCATCACGCGGGCGAGCCTGGAGCAGAGCCAAGCGGTCGACGGCATCTCGAAGGGGCTGGCGGAAGTGCGCCGGCTGTCCGAGCGCATGGCGCGCAACGCCAACGACACCGGCGCGTTGAGCAGCGCGCTATTGGAGCGCGCGCAATCGCTGAGCTTCTCCGCAACGGCGCACTGAGCACCCAGGCTGCACCCACGACAGAAACCCCGCACACGAATTCCGCTGTTTGAGCGAACGCGCAAGGCGCTGAAAAGGCAGTAGTCTATTCGTGGAATTCGTGTCGTTTCGGAACAAGCAATCCGTGGCCTGGGGCGAGTTACTCGCAGCTGCTGCCCGAATCGCGCAGGGTCACGGACTGCCTGTTCCGAATTTTCCCGAATCACACGAATTGACTTGATGCACGAATCTCGACGTTTTCATTCGTTGAATTCGTGTGTGGGGTTGTTCTTTTCACCGTGGCGCAGCAGATCGCGCGTCGCCGGGTGCGTCGGCGAGCCAAGAACGACGGCGGCGGGACCCTCCTCCACGATCTCACCTCCGGCGAGAACCTCCACGCGATCAGCGTACGACTGCGCGAACTCCACGTCGTGTGTGGCGACGAGGATGCCGCGCCCTCCGCGTTCGCGCGCGAGCTGCCGGAGCGCCTGGCCCAGGGAGCCGCGTCGCGCCGGATCGAGCGCCGACGTCGGTTCGTCCATCAGCAGGATGCCCGGATCGACGGCGAGCGCTCGTGCGATCGCGACCCGCTGGGCTTCGCCGCCCGAGAGCTCGCGCGGAAGCGCGTCGGCCCTCGACGCGACGCCAAGCTCCTCGAGCAGCCTTCGCGCGGCGGTCTCGGCGTCCGCGCGTGTGGCGCCAAGCGCGTGCAGCGGCGCGAGCGTCACGTTGTCGAGCACCGTGAGATGCTCGAACAAGGAGGGCGCCTGAAACACCAGCCCAATCGAGCGACGCAGCGCGCGCAACTGTCGCTCGCGCGGAACGGGCCCCGGACGCAGCGCGACGACGTCGTCGATCATCACCGTGCCTTCGCTGAATGGCTGCAGTGCCACGAGTGCCCGCAGCACCGTCGTCTTGCCCACTCCGGAAACACCCATCAGAGCATGAACCTCCCCTGGAGCCAAGTCGAGGTTCATGGCGCTCACGATGACGCGCGTCCCATGCTCGACGCGCAGGCCGCGCACTGCGAGTCCTTTGCTCACGCGACGCTTCCGCGCCAGCGGCGCTCGAGCCGCCGCGCGTAACGCGCGAGCGGCAGCGAGATCACGAGGTAGAGGGCCGCGCACAACAGTCCGGGGACGACCCAACTGCCGATGTTCGTCGCGTAGATCGCGGTCTCTTTGGTGAGCTCGACGACGGTGATCACCGAGACCAGCGACGAGTCCTTCAACAGCGCGACGAAATCGTTTGTCATGGGCGCGAGCGCGAACCGGAGCGCCTGTGGTCCGCGAACGAGACGAAAGATCTGAAGCTCCGAGAGGCCCAGCGTGCGCGCCACCTCGAGCTGCAGGCGCGGCACGGCCTGGAGCGCGGAGCGATAAATCTCCGACTCATAGGCCGCGTAGTTGAGACCGAGGCCGAGGACGGCGGCGGCAAACGCCGGCAACCGGATCACTGAGGACAGGCCGTAGTAGATCACGAACAGCTGGAGAAGCAGTGGCGTCCCGCGCATCAGCTCGACGTACGATGTCAGGATGATGCGACTGATCCGTGAGCCGTAGACGCGACCCGCGGCGATGCCGGCGCCGGCGACCACGGCAATCGCCATGGCGAGAACGGACAGCAGTACGGTCACGAGCAAGGCGCGAAGCAAGGCAGGGACGTACGCCGCCACGGACGTCACCGTGCTCTGGCCGGTCGCCGCCGCGCGCGCCGTGTCGCTGAGAACGCGAGCGAAGTGCCGCGCCTGCGCGTCATCCCAGACAGCCCACGTGCGGAATGTCCGCTCGAGCGATCCGTCTCGCATCGCAGTCCGCAGAATGTCGTTCACAGAATCGCGCAGGGTGGTGTTCGCGCGGGCGAGCACGGCGACGTAATGGCCCGTGGCAACGGCCTCCGGCTCGAGCACAAAGCCGCCGATCCGCCGCAGCGATCGCTCCGCGATGATGTGGTCCAGCAGCACCGCATCCAACCGGCCCGCCAGAAGGTCGGAGTAGGGATGGACGTCATCGTCGTACGACACCGGCACCAACCCCGTGCGAGCCTGCTCGGCCAGCAGAATCTGGTATGCCTGCGTGGCCCCGAGCGTGCCGACTCGCTTGCCGGCGAGATCCGTCAGGCGGCGAAATCGCGCGCTGTCCGCATGCCGCACCGCGAGCACCTCGCGAAACTCGAAGTACGGCAGGCTCACGGCGTGCCGTGCTCGCAACTCCGGGCGGTCTTCCACGCCGGACATTCCAATGTCGAAATCGCCGCGTTCGACGGACGACTCGATGGAGGACCATGCCACCTGCACGAACTGCGGTTCGCGCCGCAATCCGCGCGCGAGCAGTTCGGCGATCTCGACGTCGAACCCTCGAACGCGAGCGGGATTCGCCGGATCCGCTTCGACGAACGGGGCGCCGCCCTCCGCGTCTCCGCCCCATCGCAGCGGCTGCTGCGCGCACGCCTTGCCAGCCTCGAGAAGAAGGCCGATGCACAGAAGCGTCACGCGAGTTGCCGTTCGCATCGGCAACGAAGTTACAGTGTCTGGCCTGCCGCGCACGGACAGTGCTATTCTCAACGCGCGGGCGCTGTACCCAAGCCGCTGACCTCTTGTCGTCGGAGACTCTCATGACATCGATGCGCTCTCTCGTCGCGTGCTGCCTGACCTGCACGACCCTTGTCGCCCTCGCCGGCTGTCATCGTCAATCGGCAGGCGACGAGCACATGTCGCACATGAGCGGCGTGGACTTGGCCGCGCCGGCCGGCACGTTCTCGATCGCGCAGAGCAACAGCGCGCTGCCGCCGAGCAACAACGCCGCCAAGGCTCGACTGGCATCGAGCCCGCGTCACGGCGAGTGGGTGAAAATCGCGTGGGAGGCCGGTTCGAGCGACTCGCTGATGGCGTGGATCGTCTATCCCTCTACCACCAGCGCGAAGACACCGGTCGTCGTCGTCGTACACGAGATCTTCGGTCTTTCCAGTTGGGTGCGAGGCGTTGCCGACCAGGTCGCCGCCGACGGATTCATCGCCATCGCCCCGGACCTTGTCTCACGCGTGCGCGGCGGGCCAACCACCGAGGAGCTGTCCGGGGACTCGGCGCGCAAGCTGATCCAGGGGGTGAACACCACGGAGCGCAACAAGGGAATCGTCGCGGTGGCGCGCTACGCAATGTCCCAACCGTCTGCCGCCCAGCGCTACGCGGTGATCGGCTACTGCTGGGGAGGTTCCACAGTGTGGGGCCACGCGATCAACGGCGGCACCTCCGGGTTCGTCGGGGGGGTGGCGTTCTACGGACTTCCGTACATGACCGGTCCCGTTCCCAATGGAGATTCGCTCGCCAGGATCAACAAGCCCGTGATGCTGCTGAACGGATCCAAGGACCAGCGCATCGCGGCGGCGATGCCGGCGGTCGATTCCGCCATGAAGGCTTTACGGAAGAACTATGTCGGAATCAACTACGCAGGTGCTGTGCATGGATTCCTGCGCGCACAGGACGATCCCAAGGCGCAGCGGGACGAGGCCGAGGAGCAGGCAAACCTGGCGGCCACAAAAGATGGGTGGCCGCGAACGCTCGAGTTTCTGCGGAGGAACCTCGGCACGCGATAGTCTTGTCGGACGAGTAACGTCGCGTCACTACGCCGGCTTTCGGCGTGGCCGCTGCTTCGCCGAAACGGACCGAATGATGAGCTTGCGCGGTCCATTCGCCCGGAGCGGCGTCCTGGCCCGCGCGATCGCGGCGGCGAGGAGCGCCTCCACTTCGGGACGCGCCAGAACCGCAGCCGATTCCAGACGGATGGACCTCGTCTGATTGCCTGAGCCGCGAAGCAGTTTCTTCGGGTCGGGAAGACGCGCGCCGTGGATGAAACACAGGCCTACCCCGTTCGCGCTCGCGAAGAACGAGATGATCGCGTCCGATGGACGCTCCGTCGGAGAGTAGCCGATGACGAAGAAGTTGTAGTTGTCGTACACCATCTCGTGCGCGGTGACGAGTCGCTTGCGGAGCGCGGCACGTACCGCGCGAATCAGCTTCTGGTGCTTCGGCTCGAATTTGGCGACGAAGCCCTTGAGCTGCTTTTCAGCCTCACGCGAGGTCGGCAGGGTGGTGGGCGTCATAGGCATTTCCTTGCGGTGGGAGCCACGTCTGGCGAAAATACGAGGTAGGCGGTGCAAGTCGAGGACGTAGGACGTTTGACCGTGAGGTTGCGATGCGTACTGGTGCCATCGTTGCGACCGTGTTGCTGCTGCTCCCAGTTGACCTGAGCGCCCAGCGCTTTCCTCGCGTGTGGGGACGAGACCCGGCTCGACCAGCTCCCCTGCCGCCCCAGCCGGCGGCGATCGCTCGGCAGATGGCGTACAAAAGGTTGCGCATTGCGTTCGAGAGCTATCCACTGATCAGCTACGTCCAATCGCCAGGGGTCCCTGGCGCCGTCGTCCCGCCCAAGCGGACGAGCTTCGGTGCCGGATCGCGCGCCGATTATCGCATGACGCGTCACGTATCGGCGACGTTCGACGTGACCTCGTCGTTCCTCGGTGGCATGACGAACACGGAAACGGCGGAGATGGGCTTCCGTTTACGACCGGAGCGAACCGAGCATAAGGTGTATCCGTTCCTCGACGCCCGGGTCGGCTACGTGCACGCTTCCGAGACGTACTTCCGGCCATTCGATGTGCTCGACGGATCGGCGGGTCAGCCCAGCTATGGCGGCCGATACAGTCAGGGATTTGGCGGCGTCGGCGGCGCGGGAATGGAGTACGCGCTCACTAGACGCTTTTCGCTGACGACGGCGGCCACGGTGCTGCGCAGTCGTATGCGGGCCTACAGCCTCTACAGTCCCGCCCCTGCCAACGGCAGGTACTCGATGACATCGTACCGTTTCACGTTCGGGCTCAGATACAACCCGGTGCGCCTGATCACGCCGATCGGGACCGGATTGCCCTGATCGAGCCTTGGGTCTCAGATTCGAGATCACGGGAGCGGCTGTAGCCGCCCGCTTGATCCGTACCCGGAGATTTGCGAACTCCTTAAGTACGGAACACGTCGGTGCTCAGATACCGAAGTCCGGAGTCGATGATGATCGTCGCGACGGTCGCTTTGGGTCCGAGCCGCGCCGCAACTCTGGACGCCGCGACGACGTTCGCGCCAGTGGAAGTGCCGGCGAAGATCGCCTCCTCACGCGCCAGTCGCCGGGCCATCGCCTTGGCGTCGTCGGTCGTTACGGTGAGAATTTCATCGACTTCGCTCGGCTTCCAGAGCGGGGGAATGAATCCGATGCCGATCCCTTCGATCTTGTGAGACCCGGAGGGCTTGCCGGACAGCACGGCTGACTCTGTCGGCTCCACCGCGACGACTCGGACGCGCGGGTTGTGACGCCGCAGCACGGAAGCCGTTCCGTGTATCGAGTGCGCCGTGCTGACCGCGTGCACGAAGGCGTCGACTCGTTCGTCGGCCTGGCGCCACAGCTCCTCGCCGAGCGGGTGGTAGCCCGCCTCACCGTCGCGATTGTTCAGCTGATCGGACCACCAGTGCCCGGGCCGACGACTGATCTCGCCGGCGGTCGCGATCATCGCCTTGATGAGCTGCTCGTTGATTTGTTTCTTGTCGCTGGGAACGTCGGTGATTTCCGCTCCGTAGGCGCGCATGGTGTAGCGTTTCTCATCGGCGAACGCGTCGGAGAAGACAAAATGCGACTTGTAGCCGAGCGCGGCGCAGACGAGGGCGAGAGAGATCCCCGTCGTGCCGGCCGTGTATTCGACGACCGTCCCGCCCGGTGGAAGTCGTTTGTCCGCCGCGGCGGCCGCTATGATCGCCTTGGCCATGCGATCCTTCATGCTCCCGGTCGGATTCGTCGATTCCAGTTTGGCAACGACGCGCGCGCTGCCGGATGGGATCACACGTCGGAGCTCGATCAGTGGCGTGTTGCCGATCGCGTCGAGAAGCGCTTTGGTTGGCATGAGCTGGATTCGGAAGCGGCGGAGAGGCGGGTGGGCGAGCCAGCGAGGCAAGAGGTCGACCTGGGACGTCACTCCAGTTTCATCTGCCGGAGCAGCGCGCGGAATCTGGGATGCTTCTGAAGAGGCGCCAACAGGAATGACCCCTTGATGCCATAAGCGGGACCGGTGCGTTCTGCCACGGCTCGCTCCAGCCAGTCCATCGCCCGGTCGGAGTCGCCGAGGCCGGTGTAGACATAAGCGAAATGGTATGGCGAGACGTAGGTGCCCCGCGCTCGCTCTTCGAGCTCGCGCAGTTTCGCTTGTGCCTTTTCGGCGTCGCCGGCCATTGCATAGGCTTGCCCCAGTTGGCCCAGCCAAATCGTGTTCTCCGGCGCGAGAGCGACCGCTCGCTGCAATTCGGCCAAGCCTTCGGCCATTTTTCCGCTGAGAAAGTAGGCCCAACCAAGCGTGGCCCGCGCGCGATCATAGTCGGGATCCAGCTCCACGGCTTCCTCGGCGGCGCTGACCGCCTGATCGTACCGCCCCGCGCGCAACATCGTCGTCAGGACGTCCATCCTTTGTGCAAGCGGGTCCAGCTCGTGCGCCCGCTGCTGGAGAGCGATCGCCTCGTCGTATCGCCCGAGCCCTGCGCACAGACGTCCATACAGCGCATACGTGTCGGCACTGCTTGGACTCAGCTCCAGCGCCCGCTTGAAGTCTCGTTCGGCGCCGGACCAGTCGAACTCACGCACCATCTTCAGGTAACCCATGGTGCAATGCGCCGCGTAAAGATCGGGATCGAGCCGCAGCGCATTCGCGGCAGCTTCCCTGGCGCGTCGATACACCACGTCCGGCTCTGTTGCCCCCATCTCGGCCAACTCGACGCACGCATTTGCAAGATGTGCGAAAGCCAGTGCAAATGTCGGGTCACGCGCGATCGCCCGCTCGTAGCAGTCGATGGCCCGCATGAAGGTCTGATTCTGGTACTTGATGAACCACTCCCGTCCCTTGAGGAAGAGCTGATACGCCTCGATGTCCTGTGTCGGTTCCCTCCGAACGCGCATCTGCTCGTCCTTCGAGATCTCCGCTTTGAGCGCGGCTGCGATCTGAAGCGCGACATCGGTCTGAATCGAGAAGATGTCCGTCAACTGCCTGTCGTATGTCTCGGCCCACAGATGTTGGTCCGTGGCGACATCGATGAGCTTCGCCACGATGCGCACGCGGTCGCCGGAGCGCCGCACGCTTCCATCCAGAAGCGTGGTAGCGCCGAGCTTCGCCCCGATCTCCTTCAGGCTGAGTGACCGCTGCTTGAACGTCATGACCGAGGTGCGGGAGATCACTTTGAGGGCACGGATCTTCGAAAGGTGTGTGATGACGTCCTCGGTGATCCCATCCGCGAAATACTCGTTCTCCGCGTCCCCGCTCAAGTTGAGGAACGGCAGTACCGCGACAGATGGCAGTCGAGCGCGGACAGACGCACTCGGCGACTGCTGGCGGGCGGCCGGTGCGATGCGAAGCTGCTCTGCCAACGCGACCACTTCCGGGTCTGGTTCGACGTCGAGGTCCGCGCGGCGGCGGCGCGCGTGCTCGCTCGCGTGCTGCATTGCGGCCGCCCGGTCGCCCGCGGCGTCGAGGGCGCGCATCAGAGCCAGCGCATGCACGCCCGAGTGTGGATCGGCCGCCACCAGCCGGCGGCACGTGCCCACTCTGCCGTGCACATCCCCGGATTGCTCCTGGCGCTGCGCGAGCACGAGCAGCGCGCCGATGTATGCGTGAGCGATTTCGCTGCGACGCTCCTCGAGCCAGTAGCCGAAGTCGGTTGAATCGTCGAGGTGAAATCCATCCAGCAGCGGACCGGCGTACAGCCGCACGACGTTTTCGGGAGCGTCCGCCGCGATCGCCGCGCGCAACTCGTGCAGATCGCAGTTGAGAAGGGATGGGTTGAGCAGAAGTCCGTCGCCCGTGGAGGCGATCGCGCCTTCACCGAGTGCCCCGCGGAGGACGTGGACGGCGAGGTTGAGCAGGCGCCGCGCGTTGGCCAGGTCGCGCTCGGGCCAGAGCAGTGCCATCGCCCGATCGCGGGAGAGGGGCTGGGGCCACGCAGCGATGATGAGCGTCAACAACGCGATGCGATGCCGCTGCGCCGGTGGGCCGCTGAGGGGGGTGTCTCCGGAACGCAGCGACGCGCCCCCGAGCAGTTGGACCGTGATCATCGTCTTCGTCTGGCGCTAATTCCTAGCTAACTCCGGGTGGAAAGAGCGGCTAATCGCTCCTTCTCATGTTGCGCGTGGGTACAAGATCACTTCCACCACTTGAGGGCACAATGAGACGAGCCGCACAACTGCTTGTCGGGATCGCACTGCTCGCCGGATGCGGCGGTGACCCGGTCCCCACTGAATCCGCCGCGCTCACAAAGGCGCGTGAGATCGCCGTGAGCAACGCGTCGGGTGGGGGCGCAGACGTGAACAAGGATCTCGCTGCGCTCCGCCGAGCGACGGCGGCCTTCCACACGTTCGAGAACGCAAAGCACGCCGGGTGGTCGGCACAAATCACGCCCTGCATGACAGATCCGGGCGGCGCCGGCGGGATGGGTTTCCACTACGGCAGAACGGAGCTGATCAACGGATCCGTGAGCGTGGAGGAGCCGGAGCTGTTGCTGTACGAACCCGAGCAGAACGGCCGGCTCCGTCTCGTGGCGGTGGAATACATCATTCCCTACACCTTCCACAGTCGCGACGCCGCTCCACCCGTGCTCTTCGGACAGAAGTTCAATCAGGTAGACGCGTTTCAGCTGTGGGGCCTCCACGCGTGGGTGTG
>Ga0070696_100001137_pt1 | contig 17245 bp, 18 predicted proteins | sample KBSK1253metaG_FD_65474 | JGI IMG/M metagenome (GOLD analysis project Ga0070696, IMG submission 65474) | Corn, switchgrass and miscanthus rhizosphere microbial communities from Kellogg Biological Station, Michigan, USA - KBS K1-25-3 metaG | ecosystem: Host-associated > Plants > Roots >... | reverse complement strand
CGCCGGCGCCGCGCTCGTCTGGAGCGCCGGCGAAGCGCTGCGCGGCGCGAAGCGCAATTTCGCCACCGCGCAGACCGAGCGCCGCCAGAATACCGAGCGCCTCGCGCGCATCGCCGAGGAAGAGCGCGAGGTGAAGGAGAAAATCGACCTCTACCAGCGGCTGAAGACACTGCACGTCCTGGGCGAGGAACAGCGCCTCGAGTGGGCGGACGCCATCGCACGTATCCGCAAGGAGCGCGAACTGCTCGACCTGCGCTATACGGTGGAACGCAAGCGATTGCTCACCTCCGTGACGGCGAAGCCCGGCAACGTCGACTTCTATGCGAGCGCCATGAAGGTCGATCTCGCGCTGCTGCACGAAGAGGACCTGCTGCGCTTCCTTGCCGACCTGCGCGAATCGGGCAACGCGTACTACGCGGTCAAGAAGTGCGCCCTCATGCGCACCGGCCAGCCGATCAGCGGGGCGAGCATGACGCCGCGGCTTAGCGCGGACTGCGAGATCGACCTCATCACCATCGTGGACCCGGCGAAGAAATGAAGCGCGCCATCGCCCTCCTCGCCCTCGCCTTGGCCGCGGCCGCCGCCCAGGCGCAGGAACTCGGGCGCCTTTTCTTCACGCCGGAGCAGCGCGCGGCGCTCGATGCGCGCCGCAAGGCGCGCGTGCCGGACAATCCCGGCTCAGTCGCCGCCGCGCCCGTGACCCGGGTGGATGGCTTCGTCAAGCGCTCGGCCGGCCCCTCGACCATCTGGATCAACGGCGAGTGGACCACCGAGAGCTCGCCCGAAGCGCCGCGCATCATCGAACCCGCGCCCGCAGTCTCGGTTAGCGCCGGCGAAGCCGGCGGCGGCCGCGTGCGCCTCAAACCGGGCGAGACGCTCGACCGCGGCAACGGCGAAGTGCGCGATGTCATCGGCGACGGCGAGATCCAGGTGCGCCGCCGCGGGGAACGCTAGGCCATGGCTTTGCCGACCCGGCAGCGCGGCGTTGCTCTCCTCGTCCTCGCGCTCATCTTTATCGTCGGCTTCGCTACTTTCCTGTACGCGCGACTGGGCAAATGGCGCGACGCCACCACGGCGAGCCGCAAAGTCAACAGCGAGGTGCTGGCGCAGGCGAAAGCGGCGCTGATCGGTTACGTGGTGAAGGAAGTGCTCGACTTGGGCGAAGATACTCCCGGCCGCTTTCCCTGCCCCGAATCGCCGACCGACGCCGGCACTGTCAATGAAGGACGCGCCGGCGGCAGTTGCTCGCCGAGCTTTGCCACCAACAAAAACGTCGGTCGACTGCCTTGGCGAACCCTTGGCATCGACAAACTTGTCGATGCGTCCGGCGAGCCGCTCTGGTATGCCGTCTCGTCGCCAAACTGGGTGTACTCCGGCTCGAGTCCGGTCATCAACGCCGGCACGTCAGGCCAGCTGAGCTTCGACGGCACGAGTGACGTCGTCGCTGTCATCTTCGCCCCCGGTCCGGCGCTGTTCGTCAATCCCGCCGCGAACCAGGCCGCGGCGGGCTGCGTGGCACGCAACCAGTCGCGCATCGACCGTAGCCATGTGCCGGGCGGCGGAAACCCCGACTACCGCGACTATTTGGAGTGCCAGAACGCTTCGTCACCGATCGACAACGCTTTCGGGACCACCATTGTCGATAACGCCACTAATCAGGTGGTCAACGACCAGGCGGTCTATATCACTGCAAAAGAAATCCTCAACGCAATGCAAGGACCGCTCGCCGAGCGACTGCAGCGCACGGTGGCGCCGTTATTGAGCGAGTACAGCGATCTCTGGCCCAGCAGCAACTTCCTGCCGTACGCATTTTCGTTCACTGTCGCGCCGGAGACGGTCACCATGGCGCAACTTTGCGGGCCGAGCGCGACCACGGTGCCGCCGCAGGCGACTGAGGGCATGCTGCCGCTCGCCCAGAACGCTGGCGGGTGTGTCTCTACCTGGACGAGTCCGACCGTTTCGGGATCGGGCTCCGGCAGCTGCGGTCCGGCGACGCCACCGTCGACCGACGTGCGCTGCACGTTCAACTATTACCAGTTGAGCGGCCTGGGCGCGCTGCTGCTGGGCGGCGGTGCCGCAACTGCTGACGTCACCATCGAGGCGACCGCACCGCATGCCGCGGCAAGCTTCCGCCAGCCGCTAAAGCCCTCCGACGTCAGCGTGCCGCCCGGATATGTGGTCCAAGCCGCCACGTTTACCCCGCAAACCGACGGCGACGCCAAACTGTCGCTGGTCATTCGCATTACCGGGACGCAGCTCTGCGATAACTTTTTACTCGGGGTGGTATGCAATCTTCTGCCTGGATTGTTGGCGAGTCCCGTAGGGCCGGTGGCGGTGCAGTTTCCTCAGCTGGCGAATTCCGTGACTCTTCAAGGCACCAAGCTGTCAAATAGCGTGCTCACGGCGCAGCCGCCTCCTTACGATTTTCTCAACCCCGCGGCCGGTGCGGCGAATTACTGGTTCATGAAAAACGAGTGGTATCGCTACACCTATTACGCCGTCGCGCCTGGTACGTCGGCCGCGCAGACGGGTGGAAATCTCACCGTGACATCATTCCCGAGCGCCTACGGCAACAACAACGACAAGCGCTTCGTACTTGCGCTCGTCGGGCCACCGGTCAGCGGGCAAACGCGTCCGAGCACCGCTGTCGCGCAGTACATGGAAGGCGCCAATGCCGCCACCGGCGCCTCTCCGCGCCAGTTCGCCTATCAGGTCTTTACGGTCTCCGGCAACGACCGGATTGCGACATGTCCCTTCGCTCCCTCCGTCTGTAACTAGGCCTCCACCATGCGACAACGGCAGCCCGGCTTTTCGCTCGTGGAGATGGCGGTAGTGCTGGCTATCGTCGGTCTGCTGCTCGCCAGTGCGATGTACACGCTTTCGGCGCAGATGGAGCAGCGTGCTCGGGAGGACACGCAGCGCCGGCTGGAACAGGCCCGCGAGGCGCTGCTCGGGTTTGCTGTTGCCAATGGCCGGCTGCCGTGCCCGGCCTCGGGCGCGACCACTGGCGTCGAAGCAGACTCGCCGGTCGGCAGCGGAACCTGCACCAATGCGTACAACGGCTTCCTGCCGGCCATTACGCTCGGCTATCAGCCCGTCGATGAGCAGGGCTTTGCCCTGGATGCCTGGAACAATCGAATCCGCTATGCCGTTGCGACCACCCTTTACACGGCCTCCTGCATCACCACACCCGCGACGCCGCATTTCACTTCCAAGAGCAATCTGAAGCAGAACGGCATGTCCTGCCAACCGAACACGAACGACCTGCTGATATGCCAGTCGAGCGTAACGACGCCGGCCCCGGCGCCTGGCAGCTGTGGACCGGCGGGCAACGCGCTCACCAACAACAGCCCGAGCGGCACGGTGGTCGCGGTGATCTTCTCAACTGGCAAAAACTACGCGTTTGCCACCACCGCGGCAGCAGCGACCGCTGCGGGCAAGCCGGACGAAGCCGCGAATCTGGACAACAACTCGGTCTTTATCAGCCACACGCCGACACCATCGGACACGCCCGCTGCCGGCGGCGGCGAGTTCGATGACATGGTGATCTGGATTCCGGTGGGGACCTTCTACGGCCGGTTGGCGACCGCTGGCGTCCTGCCGTAGTCCTGCTGCTCGGCGAGCAGCGCAAAACACACCTCGCCGGGCTGGTTCTTCTCCAGCAGCAGTCGATAACCGCTCGCTTCGGCTTGGCGCGCCGCCTGGTAGAGGCCGATGCCGAGACCACTGGTGGACGCGACCGGTCCGCGCAGCAGGCCGGCCACGATCTGCGGCGGCACGGGGCTGCCGCTGTCGCAGACGCGCAAGCCCTCCTCACCGATCGACACGCGTATTCGAATCTGCGGCTTGGCGAGCGCGTTGCGGATAAGGTTGTCCGCGACGCTGTCGAAAAGCGCGCGCGGCAGCCGGGCGCCAGCCGCCAGCGCCGCCGGCGCGAATTCGATCGGCTCGCCCTGGTACTGGCGTGCGAGCGCGTCCCACCACGGCGCGGCGGCCACCCAGGCGTCGGCGTCGGCCTGCGGGCGCTGCAGCCGCTCCAGCGTTTGTGCGAGGCGCTGGGCCACCAGCGGCAGCTGTCGGCGCACCAGCGCATTCAGCCGGGCAGAATCGGCCTCCTCCGCCGCAGCCACCGAGCAGAGGACGTTCAGCGACTGCAGCAGGTTCTTGATGTCATGCGTGGTGCGCGCGCCGGTCTCGTGCACCGCCTGCAGATAGCTCGTCTCGCGCAGCTTCTCCTCGCGCAACTTCGCGGAGTAGAACTCGGCCAGGAGTTGGCCGAGCAGATGCAGGTGCCATTGCAGCGCCGGGCTCAGGCGATAGCGCGAGAAGATGCGCAGCGCGAGCTCGCCGCCCGCGAACTCCACGACATGCGCCGTGCGCTCGCCACGTTCACCCTCGGCGCCGCCGGCGCGCCAGGCGACGCCAGCGACCGAGGGCAGGCGCTCGAGCGCCATGATCGCCTGCTCGAGGAAGCGCTCGGGGCGCGACTCCTCATGCAGCACCCGCGCCAGCACCTGCAGCCAGCGCTCGACGGGCAGGCCGATCGAGAAGAGATAACGGATGAAAAACACCCCGAGGCCGCCGCCGGCGCGCGGGTTCCAGGCGAGGCCCACCAGCAGCACGGCGGCCGCGGTGAGAAACACCGTATAGGTGAGCGACTCGAGATAGGTCGAGCGCGTGAGCGTCATGAACGTGAAGCTGCCGAGGATCACGACGACCAGCAGCAGCATCAGGAACACGCTGTAGAAGAAGTCGATGATCTGCGCGCCTTCGGCGGCTTCCGGTTCCGCCGGGAAGAGCCCGATCAGCACGAAGAAGAGCGGCAGTCCATACTCCGCCGCCTGCCGGATCTCCGGTGTGATCTCGCGCCGCGGCGCGATCTCCGGCAGGATGGCGATGGCGAGCAGCGCGAGCAGGTAAAGCAGCATCACGAGGTAGCAACGCCGCTGCCACTTCGCGTGATGCTGATACACCTTGCCGCCGACCAGGCCGGCGATGATCACCACCCAGAAGGCGAGCAGCCACCAGTCGAGGCGCAGCATTACCGCGAAGGCGACGAGCGAGAGGATGAATCCCTGCGTCGGCGAGACGCGCTGCTCGGCACGCAGGAACGGCTGCCAGAGGAGCAGCAGGCCGAGATGGGCGAGCAGCAGCGCGCGCGCCCAGGGATCGGCCACACCGCGAAACACCGCGATATGCAGGAGCAGCAGCATCGCGATCACGACGAGGCGCCAGTAGCGCTGGCTGAACGTCCACGTCGCATTGGCGAGGCGGTTGAACGCGGCGTGCTCGACGGTCGCGGGTTGCATGGGCTCTCGGACTAGTCTACAAACGAAAGCATGCCAGCGTTAATTCTCGGGCGCCTCGTGCTGCTCGAGGCGCGCCGTGGCGGCCTGGTGTGGCTTGCGGGACTCGCGCTCCTTGCCGGCTTAGCCCTGAGCGGCTTCCTCGCGCAGCTGGCGATCACCGAGGGCCGCCTGCTGCAGGCAGCGGTCGTCGCGGCGCTGCTGCGCGTCTGCGCGGTGTTCCTGCTTGCCACCCAGGTCGTGGCGAGCGTACGGCGTGAGATCGACGACCGTCGGCTCGAGCTGATGCTGGCGCTGCCGCTGTCGCGCGCCGTGCAGTACCTCGGGCGCCTCGCCGGTTTCATCGCGCTCGGCGCCGCAATCGCCGCGCTGTTCGCGCTGCCGCTGCTGCTCTGGGCGTCGCCGGCCGCGGTATGGCGCTGGGGATTGTCGCTCGCGATAGAGCTGGCGCTGGTCGCCGCGGCGGCGCTGTTTTTCGCCATGTCGCTCGGCCAGCTGGTGAGCGCGCTTGCGGCAATGGCCGGCCTTTATCTCCTCGCACGCAGCATCGGCGCCATTCAGGCGATCGCCTCCGGGCCGCTCGCCGAAGACACGCTCACGCACGAGCTTGCGCGCCGTGCGCTCGATGGCGTGGCCCTGCTGCTGCCGGCACTCGACCGCGTGACGCGCAGCGAATGGCTGCTCTATGCCACGCCCGACGGCCGTACTTATGTTTCGCTGCTCGGCGGCATGCTGATCTACCTCGCGCTGCTCGCCGCCGCCGGGCTTTTCGACTTCGCGCGCCGCGCCGCATGACCCGCGACGAGCGGCCGCTGCGCCAGCTCCCCGCCGGGTTATGGCTCGCGCTGGCGCTCGCCCTTGCGGCGCAGCTCGCCTGGCGCACGCACGAAGCGTCGCCGCGCGTGCGCGAGGCCGAGCTGCCGCCCGCGCCGTCGGCCGCCGCCCTGCGGCTCGCGAGCTTCGGCGAACCGGAGGCGACAGCGCGGCTGGCGATGCTGTACCTGCAGGCTTTCGACTATGGCGGTGCCAACCCCACGCCTTACCGCCGCCTCGATTACGGGCGGCTGATCGACTGGCTCGCCGCCATCCTCGAGCTCGATCCGAGGAGCGACTATCCGCTCTTCGCCGCGGCGCGCGTCTACGCCGAGAATCCCGACCCGGCCAAGAGCCGCCTCGCGCTCGAGTTCATCTACCGGGAGTTCTTCGCCGACCCGGACCGGCGCTGGGCAGCGCTCGCGCATGCGGCGCTCCTTGCCAAGCACCGGCTGCACGACCTGCCGCTCGCCCAGCGATACGCCGCGGCGATCCAGCGCAACGCCCGCTCGAGCGCCGTGCCGCTTTGGGCGAGGCAGATGGAGGTGTTCATCCTCGAGGACATGAACGAGCTCGAGGCCGCGCGCATCATGCTGGGCGGCATGCTCGCGAGCGGCGCCATCCGGGACCCCGACGAAGCCCGCTTCCTGCGCCAGAAACTCGACGAGCTCGAACGCCGCGCCGCCCGCAAATAAGTCGCGTCGAAGTCGCGACAGTTCTGTCGACAATTCGACGAAACTTCTTTCACTTTCTCCGCTAAGCCGTTGTTTGCAAATTGTGTTACCGTCGGCATATCACTTGCTCGTGCTTGCGCGCAATTTAGGGAGAAAAGCATGAAATCGCGGCATCCAACTCAAGGCTTCACGCTGGTCGAGATCGCCATCGTGCTGGTCATCATCGGCCTGCTGCTCGGCGGCATCCTGAAGGGCCAGGAAATGATCACCCAGGCGAAGATCAAGAACGTCATCGCCGACTTTTCCGGCATTTCCGCCGCCTATCACGGTTATGTCGATCGCTATCACAAGATCCCGGGCGACGATCCCTGCGCCGGCTCGTCCAATAGCGCAGTCAGCGCGGCGATCTGCGGCAGTGCCACGGCGCGCTGGGGTGCGAACACGGCGCACGGCGACGGCAACGGCGTCGTGCAGGGCTCGTACAAAAGCGCGACCACGACCGACGAGTCGATGCTCTGGTGGGATCACCTGCGGCGCGCCGGGTTCGTCTCGGGCACCGGCGTGTCGCAACCGTTCAATGCCCTCACCGGCATCATCGGCGTGCAGACCGGCGACGCGCAGTCGGCGACCTCGCCGGGACCGACGATGAAGGACGCGGGCGGCAACGGCTTCGTCGGCATCATCATCTGCTCGGCCAACCTGCCGGACAAGATCGCCATCGCCGCCGACACGCAAATGGACGACGGTGTGGGCAACACCGGCACGGTGCGCGGCCTGCTGCAGGCCGGAGCGAACCCGGCGATCGATAACACGACGGTGGCGACCCCCGCGTACCAGGAGTCCGGCAGCAACATCTACACGATCTGCCGCTCGCTGTAAGCGGGCGCGGATTTCCCGAAGCCGGCGCGAGCCGGCTTTTTTTTGCCTAGCCGCGCAGCAGCCGCTCTTCCGCGGCAAGCAGGCGCTCGGGCTCGCCGAGCAGCACGACGATATCGCCCGGCTGCAACGGCCCGGCCTCGGCCGGCGCCAGTCGTGCGCGGGCGCCGGGCCGGCGCACCGCACGCACCTGCACGCCGTCGAGCGCCGCGGTCATGTGCGCGAGCTCGCGGCCGACGGCGTAAGCCTCGGCTTCCAGCGTCACGGCGTGCAGGCGTGCCACGTCGCTTCGGCCCTCGCCCGCGCCGCCGGCGAAGAGGCCGCGCAGCAGGCTGTACTGCTGGTCGCGCACCTGACTCACGCGGCGCATCACGCGCGCGAGCGGCACCCCGACCACCACGAGCGTATGCGAGGCGAGCATCACGCCGGACTCGAACGCCTCGGGCACCACTTCCGTCGCGCCCGCTTGCCGCAGACGCGGGATGTCGGCTTCGTCGCGTGCCCGGGCGATCATCGGCACCGCGGGATTGAGCGCATGGATGTGCGCGAGCACGCGTAGCGCTGCGTTGACGTCGGCGAATGTCACCACCACCGCCGCGGCGCGCGCGATGCCGGCCGCCACCAGCGCCTCACGCCGCGAGCTGTCCGCGAACACCACGTTGTCGCCGGCGAGCGCCGCCTCGCGCACGCGCTGCGGGTCGAGATCGAGCGCGACGTAGCGCACGCTCTCCGCCTCGAGCAGACGCGCGAGGCGCTGGCCGTTGCGGCCGTAGCCAAGGATGATGACGTGGCGCTCGACGCTCATCGATTGCGCGGCCACGCGATGCAGCTCGAGCGAGCGCAGCATCCATTCCGAGCGCGACAGGCGCAGCACGATGGCGTCGGAGGCGGCGATGATGATCGGCGCCGCCAGCATCGACAGCACCATCGCCGCGAGGAACGCCTGCATCAGGTCGATCGACAGCACGCCAGCCAGGCCAGCGAGCGGCAGCAGCACGAAGCCGAATTCGCCGCCGTTGGCGAGCGCGAGTGCCACGCGCAGTGCCGTGCCGCCGGCCACGCGAAACACCCGCGCGAGGAGCGCAATCAGCACGAACTTGCCGCCGACCAGCGCCACGAAAAGCGCCGCCACCAGTCCTGCGTGGGCGGCCACGACACGCAGATCGAGCAGCATGCCGACGGTGACGAAGAACAGGCCGAGCAGCACGTCGCGATAAGGCCGGATGTCTTCCTCGACCTGAAAGCGATACTCGGTCTCGGAAATCAGCATCCCGGCGAGGAACGCGCCCAGCACCAGCGACAGACCGGCGAGTCGCGTGAGGAACGCGGCGAGCAGGATGATCAGCAGCACGTTCAGCACGAACACTTCATTTGAGCGGGCGCGCGCCGCGGCGCCGAGCCAGCCGCGCATCAGTGCCGGGCCGGCGAGCACCACCAGCGCGAGCGCGAGCGCCGCCTTGCCGAGCGCCGCGAGTACCGCCGGCCCGAGCGCGCGCGGCTCGGCGAGCGCCGGCAGGAGCACGAGCAGCGGCACGACGGCAAGATCCTGGAACAGCAGCACGCCGATGACATTGCGTCCCTGCGCCGTGTCGAGCTCGCCGCGCTCGGCGAGCAGCTTCGACACGATGGCGGTCGAGGACATCGCGGCGATGGCGCCGAGCGCGAAGCCCGCCTGCCAGGCGAGGCCCAGCGCAAGCGCGGCGGCGAGCGCGAGCAGAATCGTCGCCGCCACCTGCGCGCTACCGAGGCCGAACACCACGCGGCGCATCGCGTGCAGCTTGGCGAGGCTGAATTCGAGCCCGATGGAGAACATCAGGAAGACGACGCCGAACTCGGCGAGGCTTTGCGTCTCTTCGGCGTTCGAGGCGATGGCGAACGCGTGCGGCCCGAGCGCGAGACCCGTGGCGAGGTAGCCGACGAGCGCCGGCAGCTTAAGCGCGCGGCAGAGCGCGACCGCTGCCACGGCGGCGGCGAGCAGCACGAGCACCGAGTCGAGCACCATTCGGTATACTCCCCACCCTATGATAAAGGCCGCTCGGCTCGCGCAAAAAAAGAGCCAGATCAACGCGCTGGAGCTCGCGCGGCGCGTGCTGGCGATCGAAGCGGACGCCGTGCGCGCGCTGATCGAGCGGCTGGATGAGCGCTTTCTCGCCGCGCTCGAGCTGATTGCTGCACGCTCGGGGCGCGTGGTGGTGAGCGGTATCGGCAAGAGTGGGCACATCGCGCGCAAGATCGCCTCCACCATGGCGAGCACCGGCACGCCCGCGTACTTCGTGCACGCCGCCGAGGCAAGCCATGGTGACCTCGGCATGATCGAATCGGGCGATGTGTTCATCGCCATCTCGTATTCCGGCGCGAGCGATGAGCTGCTCGACATCGTGCCGCTGGTGAAGCGCCGCGGCGCCAAGCTGATTGCGATCACCGGCAACGCCAGCTCGGCGCTCGCGCGCGAAGCCGATATTCACCTCGACGCACGCGTGGCGCAGGAAGCCTGTCCGCTGAATCTCGCCCCCACCGCGAGCACCACCGCGGCGCTCGCGCTCGGTGACGCGCTCGCGGTGGCGCTGCTCGAGCGGCGCGGCTTCTCTCCGGCCGACTTCGCCAAGAGCCATCCCAAGGGTCGGCTGCCGCGCCAGGCGCTGGTGCATGTCTCGGATGTCATGCACACCGGCGCCGACGTGCCCGCGGTGCAAAGCGGCTCACACGCGATGCAGGCCGTGACCGAGATCTCGCGCGGCCGGCTTGGCATGACCGCGGTGCTGGATGGCGCAAAGCGCGTGCAGGGCATCTTCACCGACGGCGACCTGCGCCGTGCGCTCGAGAAGGGCGTGGATCTCGGCGCCGTTATCGTCGATCAGGTGATGACGCGCGATCCGCGCACGCTCTCGCCGCAGGCGCTTGCCGCCGAAGCGGTGCAGCTTATGGAGGCGCACAAAATCACGCAGCTGCTGGTGGTGGATGAGCACGGCGTACTGCTCGGCGCGCTCAACCTCCACGACCTGTTCCGCGCCAAAGTCATCTAGCGACCGATGCGATTCATCGCCTCGGATGCGCTCGCCCGGGCGCGGCGCGTGCGCCTCGTGATTTTCGACGTCGACGGCGTGCTGACCGACGGCAAGCTGTGGTACGGGCCGGGCGGCGAGGAGCTGAAGGCGTTCCACGCCTTCGACGGCCACGGCGTAAAGCTTCTGCAGCTCGGCGGACTCAAGACGGCGCTCATCAGCGGCCGCCAATCGCAGGCGGTCGAGGAGCGCGCGCGCGAGCTCGGCATCGAGCACGTGGTCCAGGGCGCCGACGACAAGCGCAGCGCCTTCCGCGAGCTGCTGCGGCGCCTCGGCCTGACGCAGCAAGCAAGCGCCTACATGGGCGATGATCTCGTCGACCTGCCGGTGCTCACGCGCTGCGGCTTCGCCTGCACGCCGCACGAGGCGCCCGAAGAAGTGCGCCGCTGCGCGCACTATGTCGCATCGGCGCCCGCGGGCCACGGCGCGGCGCGCGAGGTCTGCGAGTTCATCCTCGAAGCGCAGGGCAAGCTCGGGCGGGTGCTGGGGCGATTCAAACGATGAAGCGCAACGCTCGGCCCTGACGCCATGTGGAGCACAACGCGCCTATTCCCGCTCGCGCTGATGTTGTCGCTCGCGCTGCTCACGCTGTGGCTGGACCACCAGGTGCGCACCGAAGGCGGCGAGCATCCGTCGAACCGGCGCCACGACCCGGACTACCTGGTGATGAATTTCACCACCACCACCTTCAACCAGGACGGGCATGCGGAGACGACGCTGTCGGCGGCCGAGCTGCAGCACTATCCGGATGACGACTCGACCGAGCTCACCGCGCCGCGCGTGGTGCAGGCGAAGCCCGAGCAGCCGCGCTTCACGGTGCGCGCCGATCGCGGCAAAATCTCGCGCGAAGGCGACGAGATTTTCCTCTACGACAATGTGGTGCTGGTGCGCGAGGCGAACGCCGGGCAGCCCGAGGCGCGCATGACGACGAGCTTCCTGCACATCCTGCGCGACCTGTCGCTCGCCCGCACCGACCGCGAGGTGCGCTTCGAGGAGCCCGGCCGCTGGCTGACCGGACGCGGCATGGAGTACCTCAACGCCACACGCGAGCTCTTCCTGTACAACGACGTGCACGGCTACTACGAGCCGGCAAAGAAATGAAAAGCGTCGCGGCCGCCCTGATCGCTGCGCTCAGCGCGCTTCCCGCGGTTGCCGAGCAGGCCGATTCGACCAAGCCGACGCAGATCGAAGCGAACCGCATGAGCGCGGACGACGCCCGGCGCATGAATGTGTTCGAGGGCAACGTGGTGGTGACGCGCGGCACGCTCAACATCCGCGCCGACCGCATCGTCGTGCGCCAGGACGCCGAGGGCTTCCAGTACGCCACTGCGACCGGCAATCCGGTGCGCTTTCGCCAGCGGCAGGACCCGAAGCCGCCCGACACCGAAGGCGTGTGGCTGGAAGGCGAAGCGAAGCGCATCGAGCTCGACGAGAAGGCGGGCAAGATCGAGCTCTACGAGCAGGCGCGCGTCAACCGCGGCGGCGATGAAGTGGCGGGCGCCTACATTCTCGTCGACCAGCGCTCCGATTTCTTCACCGTCACCCCCGGCAAGGGCGAAGGCCGCGTGCGCGCAACGCTTCAGCCCAAGCCGCCGGCGAAATGAAAGCCGCCAATGGCAGCTTCTTGCGCTCGGAGCGGCTGCGCAAGCGTTACAAGTCGCGCACCGTGGTGCAGGATGTGTCGCTCGAAGTGCGTAGCGGCGAAGTGGTCGGGCTGCTCGGCCCGAACGGCGCCGGCAAGACCACCTGCTTCTACATGATCGTCGGCCTCGTGCCGGTGGACGCGGGCCGCATCTTCCTCGACCAGTCGGAGCTCACGCATCTGCCGATCCACCGCCGCGCGCGGCTCGGCATCTCGTACCTGCCGCAGGAGAATTCGGTGTTCCGCCGCCTCACGGTGGAGGAAAACGTGCAGGCGATCCTCGAGCTGCAGGGTCTTGCTGCGGAGGCGATCGAGACGCGTCTCGGCGAGCTCTTGAAAGACCTGAACATCGCGCACCTGCGCAAGCACGCGGCGATCTCGCTCTCGGGCGGCGAGCGCCGGCGTCTCGAGATCGCGCGTGCCTTGGCAACCCGACCGGCGTTCATCCTGCTGGACGAGCCCTTCGCGGGGGTCGACCCGATCGCGGTGCTCGACATCCAGCGCATCATCCGGTTCCTCAAGGAGCGCGCCATCGGCGTGCTCATAACGGATCATAACGTTCGCGAGACGCTCGGCATCTGCGACCGTGCGTACATCATCAACGAGGGCGCGGTGCTCGCCTCCGGGCAGCCGGAGGAGATTGTTTATAATGACAGCGTGCGCCGAGTCTATCTGGGCGAGAACTTCCGCATGTAGTTTTAACCTGAGGCTCGGCACACTGCAGAACTCAATGAAGCCTTCGCTGCAGTTCCGACTATCCCAGCACCTTACGCTGACGCCGCAGTTGCAGCAGTCGATCCGGCTGCTGCAACTCTCCACGGTCGAGCTCAACCAGGAGATCGACCGCATCCTGATGGAGAACCCGGCACTCGAGCGCGAAGATGCGGACGAAGGCGAGCCGCTCGCCGCGGCCCCCGCCGGCGGCACCTCGAGCAGCAGCGCTCCCACCGAAGAAGCGCCCGCGGCGCCCGACGCCGACTGGTCATTGGAGAGCGCGGCCACCTGGCGCGGCAACGGCGAGGAGGACGAAGAGCGCAGCTTCGCGCCGCCCGACACGCCGACCTTGCGCGACCACCTGCACTCGCAGCTCTCGCTCACCAACTTGAGCGCGCGCGACCGCGGCTTCGTCGCCCTCCTCATCGATGCGCTCGACGACGACGGCTACCTGACCCAGTCGCTCGAGGAGATCGCGGCGCTGCTGCCGCAGGAGGCGGAAGCGGCGCCCGAGGAGCTGAGCATCGCGCTGCGCCACCTGCAGCACTTCGAGCCCGCCGGCGTCGGCGCGCGTTCGCCCGGCGAATGTCTTGCGCTGCAGCTGCGAAGCCGCGCCGAGGACCCGGCGCACCGTCTCGCCCTCGACATCGTCGAGAAGCACCTCGAGCTCCTCGCCGCGCGCGACTACGCGCGCTTGAAGAGCGTCACCGGCGCGAGCGAGGATCTGCTGCGCGCGGCGCAGCGCCTGATCCGCACGCTCAATCCGCGTCCCGGCGCCGCATTCGCCAAGGTCGAAGCGCGCTACGTCATTCCGGACGTCATCGTGCGCAAGGTACGCAGCGCCTGGCGCGCGAGCCTGAATCCGGACGCCATGCCGCGTCTGCGCATCAATCGGCTGTACGCCGAGATCGCCGCCGGCGCGCGCAGCGGCGGCTCGCTTTCTTCGCAGCTGCAGGAGGCGCGCTGGCTCATCAAGAACGTGCAGCAGCGCTTCGAAACCATCCTGCGGGTGTCCCAGGCGATCGTCGAGCGCCAGCGCCATTTCCTGGAACACGGTGAAGTCGCGATGCGCCCATTGGTGCTGCGCGAGATCGCCGAGACGCTGAGCCTGCACGAGAGCACCATTTCGCGCGTCACCACGCAGAAGTACATGGCGACGCCGCGCGGCACTTTCGAGTTGAAGTACTTCTTCGGCAGCCATGTCGCCACTGAAGCGGGCGGCGCCGCCTCCTCCACCGCGATCCGCGCGCTGATCAAGCAGCTGGTCGCCGCGGAGGACGCCAAGGCGCCGCTCTCCGACGCCCGCATCTCGCAGATCCTCGGCGAGCAGGGCATCGTGGTGGCGCGCCGCACGATTGCGAAGTATCGCGAATCGCTGCAGATTCCTGCAGTCAACCAACGAAAGGCTCTCTAGACATGAACCTCAACGTGAGCGGCCATCATGTGGAAGTCACCCCGGCGATCCTGAGCTACGTTCGCGCCAAGCTCGAGCGCATCAACCGGCACTTCGACCACGTGATCGACGCCCACGTCATCCTGACGGTGGACAAGATCCGCCAGAAGGCCGAATGCACCCTGCACGTGCGCGGCAAGGACCTGTATTGCGAAAGCGAGGAAGACGATCTTTACGCGGCCATCGACCTCCTCGCCGACAAGCTCGACCGCCAAGTGCTACGCTACAAGGACAAGCGCTACGTGGAGAAAAAGCGCGTCTAGCATGAGCCTCGCCGGCAAGCTGCTGAACCCTGCCCATGTGCTCGTCGACCTGCCGGCGTCGAGCAAGAAGCGGCTGTTCGAGCAGGCCGGCCTGCTGTTCGAGAATCACGATGGCATCGCGCGCAGCCTGGTCTTCGACAGTCTGTTCGCCCGCGAGCGGCTCGGCTCGACCGGCCTCGGCCAGGGCGTCGCCATCCCGCACGGCCGCATCAAGGGGCTGAAGGAGGCGCTCGGCGCCTTCATCCGCCTGGCACAGCCGATTGCGTTCGACGCGCCCGACGGCGCGCCGGTCACCCTCATCTTCGTGCTCCTCGTGCCCGAAAAGGCGACCGAGAAGCACCTGCAGATCCTTTCCGAGCTCGCGCAGATGTTCAGCGATCGCGCGCTGCGCGACGCCATGGGCGCCGCCGCCGACGCGTCGGCGCTCCACCAGCTCGTCGCCAACTGGCAACCGGATGCTGCAGGTCAACGTCGCGCGGCTGCATGAGGACAACCGCGAGGCGCTCTCGCTCGCCTGGGTGGCCGGGCGCGAGGGCGGCACGGCGGTGCGTCGCGAGGCGGTCGCCGCCGCCTCGCTGATCGGCCACCTCAACCTCACGCACCCGAACTCGATCCAGGTCATCGGCGCCTATGAGGCCGGGATCGTCGCCGGCTACGTCGAGCGCCTGCTCGAGTCGCATCCGGCCGCGGTGATCATCGCCGACGGCGTCGCGCCGCCGCCGGCGCTGGTCGAAGCCGCGACGCGCACACAGACGCCGCTCTTCACCTCGCCGCTCGCCGCGCCGCGCGTGATCGAGAAGCTGGCGCGCTATCTCGCCAAGGCGCTCGCCGAGACGGTCGAGCGCCACGGCGTGTTCATGGACGTGCTCGGCCTGGGCGTGCTGATCACCGGTGAATCGGGCGTCGGCAAGAGCGAGCTCGCGCTCGAATTGATCAGCCGCGGCCACGGCCTCGTCGCCGACGACGTGGTCGAAATCTCGCGCATCGCCGCGGGTACGCTGGAAGGCCGCTGCCCGCCGATGCTCAAGGATTTTCTGGAAGTGCGCGGGCTCGGACTGCTGAACATCCGCACCATCTTCGGCGAGACCGCGGTGCGCCGGAAGCTGAAGCTGCGGCTGATCGCGCATCTGGAGCGTCCGCAGCCCGGCGGCCGTGACCCCGGCGAGCGCTTGCCGCTGATCGAGCAGTCCGAGGAGATCCTCGGTGTGGGCGTGCGCCGCGTGACCATCCCGGTCGCGGCGGGGCGCAATCTGGCCGTGCTGGTCGAAGCCGCGGTGCGCAACGAAATCCTGAAACTGCGCGGCATCGATTCCACCGCCGAGTTCCTCGCACGCCAGCGCACGCACATGGACAAGAGCGAGTAGTGCAGCTCGTTTTAGTGAGCGGACTGTCCGGCTCGGGCAAGAGCATTGCCCTGCGCGTGCTCGAGGACGCGGGCTATTACTGCGTCGACAACCTGCCGGCCAGCTTCCTGATGGAAACGGTCGACTTCCTGGCCGACGCCGGGCACGACCGTGCGGCGGTCAGCATCGACGCGCGCAGCGCAGCGCTGCCGGCGCTGCCCGAGCACATTGCCGAGCTCAGCCGCCGCGGCGTCGACTGCCGCGTGCTCTACCTCGAGGCGAACGCCGACACGCTGCTGCGGCGCTTCTCGGAGACGCGCCGGCGCCATCCGCTCGCCGGACCTGGCATGACGCTCGCGGAGGCGATCGCGCGCGAGCGGCAGCTCCTCGCCGGCATCGCGCCGCTCGGCAGCCGCATCGACACGAGCGACCTGCAGCCGCGGGTGCTGCAGAACTGGATTCGCGACCTGCTCGGGCTCGGCAGCGGCGCCCTCACGCTGCTGTTTGAATCGTTCTCGTACAAGGACGGCATCCCGCTCGATGCCGATTGGGTGCTGGATGCGCGCATGCTCGCCAACCCGCACTATGACCCGCAGCTGCGCCCGTTCACCGGCTGCGACGCGCCGGTGATCGAGTACCTCGGCCGCGACAGCGCCGTGCAGGGCTGGCTTGCCGACGTGCGCTCGCTCCTCGGCAAATGGCTGCCGGAGATCGTGCGTGAGAACCGCAGCCACGTGACCGTGGCGATCGGCTGCACCGGTGGCCGGCACCGCTCCGTATATCTCGCCGAAGCGCTGGCGAAGAGCTTCCGCGGCGACTGGCGCGTACTGGTGCGCCACCGCGCGCTCGCGCTTGAACGTTAGTCGACGCGCCGGCGAAGCAGCGTATTGAGCCGATTCAGCCGCTCACGCGCGCTGTCGAGCTCGAGGATCTCCTGTTTTGTCGGCAGCGCGAGCGGCAGCACTTCGGTGAGCCGGGCGCTCACCCAGGCGCACGAGTCGAGCCGGTGCGGCTCGCCGAAAAGCTGCGGCTGCTCCTCGATCACGCGCTCGAGGATGCGCACCGGCAGGCGATCCTGCTCGGTGATCGGCGCGTCGGC
>Ga0070696_100001136_pt1 | contig 17252 bp, 11 predicted proteins | sample KBSK1253metaG_FD_65474 | JGI IMG/M metagenome (GOLD analysis project Ga0070696, IMG submission 65474) | Corn, switchgrass and miscanthus rhizosphere microbial communities from Kellogg Biological Station, Michigan, USA - KBS K1-25-3 metaG | ecosystem: Host-associated > Plants > Roots >... | reverse complement strand
TACGCCGAGCACGCGCCGTCGCTGGAGCGCTACGTCCGATCGATGGTCCGCGACGCCGACGAGGCCGCCGATGTCTGCCAGGAGGCGTTCGTTCGCTTGCTCGTCGCGGCCCGCTCGGGGCAGGTCCCGGACTCGCCGGGCGCGTGGGTCCATCGGGTCGCCCACAACCTCGTCGTCAGCAACGCGCGTCGCCGCCAGACCAGCGACCGGTTCATGGACCGGCTGGCCGAGCACGACAGCCTGCCGTCGACCGAGGAGTCGATCGTCGGTCGGGAGCGCGATCGGTCGATCGCGGAGGCGCTGTCAGAGTCGTCCGCCGATGACCGTCAGGCCATGCTCCTCGCCGCCCAGGGCTACCGCTCGCGCGAGATCGCGCACCAGCTTGGCCGTTCCGAAGCGGCCGCCCGAACGCTCCTCTGCCGTGCCCGCGGACGCCTCCGAGCGCGGATCGTCGCCTTCGAGCCGGCCTGAGCCGTCAGAGGATCACGATCGCATTCGAGAGCCCGCCAACGATCCCGCCCGCCACGGCGACGGCAACGACCGTCGCCGCGAGACGCCGATGGCGGGCCCGGCCCTCGCGGCCGGCCAGGACGACGATCACCGCGACCACGACACTGAGCACCGCGATCTTCGCGACGGCGACGAACGGCATTCCGAAATCGTCCAGGAGATGCGCCACGACGGGATTGCCCTCGACCGCCGGGCCGTGCATCGAGACCATCCGGATGAAGGTCCCGAGGTCGAGGAGCTGCGCGAGGGTGACCGCGAGCAGCGCGAGGCTCATGCCCGAAGTATGGCCCGGATGCCTCGCGGCGGCTCAGACGGCCGCCGCCGAAGCATCAGGATCTCGTGGCGGTCCCCCCGGCCCCGCGACTTAGCCGACGACGTACGAGTAGGTCGACCCCTTGACGGAAACGTTGCCGTTGCGGACGAGGAACACCTTGCACTTGGAGTTGCTCGCAACTGACTGGAGGTAGATCGGCATGGTCACGTGGGGATCGGTGGCCGTTCCCGACGTCCAGTTGACGATGTCATCCTGCTGGATCGAATAACCCGGTTTGCCGGCGATCCCGCATTCGTTCCGGATGGCGTACTCGTACGGCACGATCGGCGTATTGCTGTGGACGGTGGCATCCACGTAGAACGTCTCGCCGCTCATCGGTGAGCTCACGGTCGTCGTCCCAGGAATGAACCCTGGAACCACCTTGCCGGTCCACGGCGCCGCCGACGCCGCACCGACGACGGCCAGGACGAGGACCAGCCCCGCCACGATGGACATGAAGCGCTTCATTGCGGAACGTCCTCCCCTCTCCCGGTCACTTGCAGACGCTTTCATTGCGAACTTCGCCGTACCCAAGAATCCACTTCAGCGGCGTCTCGCCGGGTAGGATCGTGTCGGCATCCCAGATCGCGTCCGAGATGCATTTCATCCCGTCGGCGTCCACCCACTGGCCCATCCCCTCGGTCGTCTGCGAGACGCGGATGATCACGACGGGCGGGTTGATCAACGGACCGGGGATCAGCAGGTACTCCGGGAACTTCCGGCCCGTCTCGCCCTCGATCCACCACGGGTCGTCCGTGCCCAGGTTCTCCGTCTTTTCGTGCTGGTCCATGTAGGACGCGGTCGTCCCGCACAGGTGGCAGACCTGCTCGAGCTTCAGGGTCACGTTCATCTTCATCTCGTGGCCCTTGAACTTCGGATACACGTCGACGAAGACCCACCGGTATCCGTTCGGCCCCTGCTGGAAGGTGGCGACCGAGTCCTTGAGCGTCTGGTTCAGCTTCTGGATCGCCTGGTCGATGAGGGTCAGCGCTACGGGCAGCTGCAGCCACCGCTGGAGGCAGCTGATCATGGCGTCGATCACCCCGACGCAGAGGGAGGTGATCTTTGCGGTCAACGCGGCGTCGACCTGCGGGTATGGGTTCGGGTAGCCGATGACCGCCGTCACGAGCTGCGGGCGCTGGGACTGCATGATCCGCGTCATCTGCAGGATCGTCGTGTAGTTCTTCTTCAGGTCGTCGTAGGCGGTCTGGTTGGCCAGGACCGCCGAAGCACAGCCGATGGCCCCCGAGAAGTCGTGGTCCTTGACCTTGTCGAAGCAGCTCTTGATCAGGTCGACGATCGGCGTGTTCTGCTCACCGAGCTGGATCGTGATCAAGTCCGGTCGCTTGTTATAGGCGTTCGCCAGACCACCCTGCTGGATGAATTTCAGGGACGTCTGCTCATTGGCGCCCTGGTTGTAGAGGCACCAGCCCGGGGACACCAGGTGGTCCGCGAGGAGCTGGTCGGGATAGCGCTTGTCGTTGTCGTTCAGGTCATGGCCCGCCGGGATGTCGTCGCCCGCGGCGACGTAGATCCGGCAGCCGGCAGCCTGGGCCGCGGCAACTCCACCCGGAGCCAGTGGTGTCCAGGCGACGCCGGTCACCAGCACCACCAGGGCGCCGACAGCTACCCATCGAGGGAGTCGTCCGCCATCGCGTCGATCGTTCTGTTCAGCCATCGGTGTTCCTTCGCTGTTCGCTCAACGGCCGGACTGAGTGGGCGGCGCCGGCGGCGCCGCCCCTCGATCGACTATTCCTGGAAGGTCGTGAACTCAATGAGGTAGCCGTTGTTGCTATTGGTGAACTCGTGGTCCGCTCCGGAGCCCTCCGGGAACAGATCGCTCTCGTCGACGATCGCCAAGCTGACCAGCGTCTGCGTGCCATCACCAATCACCGAGTCCTTTTCCGCGTCGTCGGACACGGTGACGACGGTCATGACCACGCCCTGCCCTGCGAGCAGGTCGCCGAAGCAGTCCACGTATGTGGAGTCCGCCAGGACGCCGAAGAACCAGTTTTCGGGCAGGCAGAGGAACCCCGCCGTTGCCGTCGCTGAGCTGTACTGAACGCCGAACGGGAGATAGAACCGGACGATGACCGGGCCATTCCCGGTGGTCGGGATGTCGCCCGCGTTGCTCGCCGTGACGATGAACGTCACGTTCTGGCCGTCGGATGTGATCGGATCCGGAGTGTCGAGAATCCCACCGATCACGAGGTCGACGCACGACGTGCAGAGCGACGCACTGATCGACGTAGCCTCGGTGCCGTCATTGTTTCCCTCGTTCGCCTCGGTCACCGCGAGGCCGGAGTCGGCCTTGACGGTGAGCTCGTGCGTGGTCGGGGTCGCCCCCGACGCGAGGAAGGTGACCTTGACGTCCGTCGTCTGATTGGCCGGGAGACCCGCGCCGGAGCAGGTGACGGTGTCGCCGACGATCGCGCCGCAGGTGAAGCCCTGCGAAGCGCTCGCCCCGACGAACGTCAGGCCGGTCATGTCATCCATCTCGGCCGTGATCTCGAACGGATCGCTCGCGTTCGTGCCGGAGTTGGTGACACTGAAGCTGTACGTGAAGTTCTGGCCGACGGTCACCGGATCCGGCACGTCCGTGATGTCGCTCAGGATCAGGTCCAGCGCGACCCCACCGACATTGGTGGTCACCTTGGCCTTCTCGAGCGTGCCGTTGTCATCGACTTCGGCGACGTTCTCGAACGCCTGGGTGACACCGTCGTTCACCTTGACATTGATCGTGATCACGGTGGCCTGGCCGGGCGCGAGCCCGGAGCCCGTGTCGCTGCAGGTCACATCGGGCGAGACGAACGTGCAGTTGAAGCCGTTCGTCGCACTCGCATTGATGAAGCCAACCTGCGACGGCAGGTGGTCGACGACATTGATGCCGGTCGGAGCGGCGGCATTTCCCACGTTCGAGACCGTGACCGTGTAGCTGAACTGCTCGCCCGGCGTCACGGTGCCCTTGCTGGCCGACTTGTTGATGTTCAGGTTCGGCGCGGCGGGCGGCTCGACCTCGGTGGTCTTCGTCTTGCAGTTGTCGAGCTCGTTCGTCTCGTCGATCAGGTGGCCCGGATCGATGCAGGCCTCGTTGTCCAGCGCGCCGCTTTCGGCGGTGATGAACACGTGGACCGTGATCGTGATCTCCTGATCCGGCTCGATGTCGCCGGTGCAGGTCACCACGTTCACCGGGTTTTCCTGGATCGAGCAGTGCATGTTGCTCTTGTCGGAGTCGACTGTCAGCGGGATCAACCCGGGCGGCAGATCGTCGAGGACGACCGCGCCGAACGCGATCCGGCCGTCGCCCCAGACCTTCTCGTTGGTGACCTTGATGACGTAGTCGGCTTCCTGATTCTGGTTGGCCTGGTTCGGCCCGTCCTTGCTGATGACCTTCAGGTTGATCTGGGACTGGACGCTCGTCACGACGAGGTCGCTGTTGTTGATCTCGTCGCCCTCGCCGATCGCGTTGAACGGGTCGATGAAGGCCTGGTTCCGGATGGTCTGACGGATGTCGCCTGGGTCGGTCGCGATCCGGTCGAGACCGGTCGGAGCGACCAAGGTCACGAGGATGTCCCGCGGGGTCCCGCCGGCCAGCAGCGTGCCGCCGGTGCAGTCGATGTTGGGTGACGTGAAGGTGCACGTGAAGGCGCCTGGACCGGGCGCGGAGTCGACGGCGCTGAAGAAGGTCGTTCCGGCAGGGATGACGTCGCGGACGACGACGTTGAACGCGTCGCCCTCGCCGACGTTCTTCACGATCAGGTGATAGCGGATGCCCTGGCCGGTATCGACCACGATCGGGTCAGCGGTGCCGTCCTGGTCCGCGACCGCCTCCTGGGTCTTGTCGACCTGGAGATCGATGAACGGATTCGCGCCGGCGTTCTTGACCTCGGTGTCGATGTCCGACTCGTTGTTGAACTCGTTGCCCTCGGCAGTCGCGTTCGCCGGGTCGACGACCGAACGGTTCGTGTACGTGCCGGGGGTGTCCGGCATGAAGGCCCGGATCTCGATCTTTCGCGATTGCGGCACCCCGGCCCCGAGCGTGTCGCCCGTGCCATCGAGGACGCCGCCGACGCACGTGACCGTGCCGCCCGTTGGCGCTCCGTCATACGAGCAGCTGAACCGCGACGGATCGGTTGGAGCCGACGTGTCACGCGCATCGAAGAAGCGCGTCCCGGCCGGCAGGAAGTCCTTGACGGTGACACCGGAGACAGAGTCACTGCCCAGGTTCGAGACGGTCAGCGTGTAGGTCTCGAGGCCGTTGCGAGCGATCGGCGAGCGGTTCTGGGTCTTCTCGATGGTCAGCTCATAGACGGCGTTGCCGATCGTGCATTCGGTCTGCCCCACGCAGGGGATGACCTTCGTGGGCTGGTCGTCGTCGTTGTCGAACTCGTTGCCCTCGGGGACGAGGTTGGCGGGGTCGACCGTGCCCGTGTTCACCGCGGTCTGCGGCGTATTCGGGGCGAAGACCTTGATCCGGATGTCGCGGGCGATCGGAACAAAGTTCGGGCTCGTGCCGATCTTGTTGATCGACCCACTGAAATCGCCACCGATGCAGGTGACCGTCCCGCCGGTGGCGCTGCCATCGTGGGCGCAGAAGAACTTCGCCGACGTCGGGCCGACTGTCGTGACATCGGTGGCGGAGATGAACCGGCTCCCGGCCGGCAGGTGGTCCTGGACTTCGACGTTGCTGACCGGGTCGGTGCCCTTGTTCTGGACGTGGAGGTTGTAGATCAAGATGCCGTTCGTGGCGACGGGGTCGTCGTCGTTCGGATTGGCCGGGTCGTTCTCCGACGGGTCGAACTGGGTCTTGTCGATCGTCAGCTGGTTGAACGCGCTGAGGTCGCTGTCGCCGGTCGTGACGACCGTGTCATCGGCAAAGAAGTTGTTGAGCTCGTTGACCTCCGCGATCGTGTTGTCGGGGTCGACACGTACCTCGTTGTGCATGAGCGCGCCCGGCTGCAGCTGGACGAACGGGGTGGCAAAGACGCGGATCTTGATGGTCGCGTACTCGTCGTGACCGGTCGTTGGACTCGTCAAGACGCCCGGCGGGTCGTAGAACTCGGACTCCGTTCCCACGAGATGACCGCCGACGCAGGTCACGACGCCGCCCGTAGGCGAGCCGTCGTGACCGCAGGTGAAGCCCTGGTTGGAGGTGACCGACAGGAACTTCGTGCCGGCCGGCAGCGTATCGACGACCTTGATGCCGGTCGTGTCCTGCGTCCCCACGTTGTCGACGAGGATCGTGTAGGTGTCCGTCCCGGACGTCGCGATCGGGTCGAATCCTTCTGTGAGCGGGCCAACCAGGCCGGGTGGATCGTCCGGCGTGCCCGAGTGGCCGTTGTCGCCCTTCCAGACGACGAGGTCGATACCCGTGCGGACGTCTGTCGTGGTCGTCGCGTCGTTGTTCTGCTCGTCAGGCTCGAAGATGGCGTTGTTCGGGTCGACCGTGACAGAGTTCGTCAAGGTCCCGAGGGTCGGCGGCGCGACGACTCGGAAGCGGATCTCGGCAGTCGAGGCCGCGGGGATCGTGCCGCCGGTGCAACTGACGACGTTGCTCGGATCGACCGCGCAGGAGAAATTGCTGCCGGCCGAGGCATCCCAGCTATCGAGGATGACGCCGCTCGCGAGCTGATCGCGAATCGCGACGTTGCTGGCAGTCGTGTTGCCGCTATTCCCGACGACGAACGTGTAGGTCAAACCGCCGAGGCAGACCGGCGCCGCGAGCAAGCCGTCATTGGGTCCGGCGTGCGTCGGGTCATTGGGAATGCTGCCGGCGGCTGGGTCCAGACCGAACGGCGGGTTGGCGAGGTGCTGATTCGGGTCCGCCGAGGTCGGCCACGAACGCGCGCACACCGGGTCGGGTGAGTCGGCCTTCGTGATCGTCAGGTCGACTGCCGGGCGGACCGTCGTCGACTCGGAATCGGACGCCTGGACGCCCTGGTTCTTGATGTTCCCGGTGACGGTGGCCGTGTTGAAGATCGAGGCGCCGGCCGTGCTGACGACGAGGCCCTGGATCGTCAGGGTAATGGTCCCGCCCGGGTTCAGGGTGCGGACCTTGCAGGTCACCTGGGGAGCGTTGACGAAGCAGCCGCCGGTGTTTCCGATCGTGCCATTCGCAACGACCTGGCTGGCGATGATGCTCGACGCCTCGAGGCTCTGCGTGCCGTCCGTGATGACGACGTCGTCTGCGCGAGTCGTGGCCGCGTTCGTGACGAGGATCCTGTAGGTCAGAGTCTGACCGGGGTTCACCGGGTCCGGCCCTGCGCCGGTATCGAAGGTGCCCGTCTGGTCGGGACTGCCATCGGACTTCAGGATCGTGAGGCCCGCCGGTGGCGGCGCCGTCGTGACGTTCGTGTTGACCGTCGCCGAGCTGTTGTTGAGCTCGTTCGACTCCGCGATCTGCTGGTCGGGGTCGACGATCGCCGTGTTCGTGATCGGGCCGGCGGTGTTGGGTGCAACGGCGTGGATCTTGATCGTGGCGTTCTGGCCCGCGTTCACGGCGCCACCGATGCAGGTGACGGTGATCGGATCGGTGGGAGGCGAGTTCGGCGAGCAGCTGAAGAGGCTCGTCGTCTCGAACGGGATCGTCGGGCTCGGCGGGCTTTGGAGGGTGACACCCGCCGGGAGCGTGTCGATGACTTTGACGTTGGCGGTGTTGGCGTTGCCCAGGTTGTTGACGGTCAGGACGTAGTCGAAGTTGGCTCCGGTCGCGACGGAGGTCGGACCGGTCTTGTTCAGGGTGAGGTCGGGCGCATTGCCGCCGCCGCTCGTGCCCTGGACGAGGACCTGGACCGACGCGTTCGTGGTGAAGTTCTGGGCAGACTTCGTCCCGGACACGGAGGCCGTGTTGTTCAAGGAGGTCCCGCTCGCGGCGGTGACCTGGCCGCGGATCGTGACGGTGACGGAGCCCTGACCCTGGATCGTGCCGATCTGACAGGTCACGACGTTGCCGTTCGCCCCGCCTTGCGTACAGGTGCCCTGCGTGCTCGTCATCGTGAGCTGCGGCAGGCCGGGCGGGCTCTGGATGGTGCCGACGCCGTTGACCTGATCGGTCATGACGACGGTGTCGACCTTGGCGCCGCCCGTGTTCTTGATCGAGATCGTGTAGGTCAGCTGGCCGCCTGACGTCACGGGGCTGGGGTTTGCGGTCTTCGTGACGAGCAACGGGCTGACGGGGTCCGCCGACACCGTGGCGACCACGCCGGGATACAGCGTGCTGAAGATGAGGACGAACGTCCCGAGAACGGTTCGGGCGGCGCGACGGGCGCCTCGCTGCTGGCCGGACACCCGACCGTCGATCCCACCGGACATGACCACCCTCCCCTTCGCGCGCCGACGCGCGCCGAGCTCAGTCGATGACGGTTCCCCTGGGAAACGCGCGCGCGACCGTGCGGCAGGTCGTGGGCGAACGGCGGGCGGGATGACGCCGGGCGTGACAGCACGTCACGTCAGCGTTGTGATGAATGAATCCCCGGCCCCCTGCCATTCCCCCTACCCCCAAGCTGCGCGGTGGCGCGCGCCTACGGGGCGATCAGGTCAGGGGCCATGACGGAATCAAAGGACCGGCCCCTCGCCGGTTGCGTCCCGATGTGGTCAGTATTGGAGCGGGGTCAAGGGGTCCTGTGCACTGCGGTGCGCAGCCGCACCGAATCGTCTCCCCCGACGGAACGGGGCGCCGGATGACGGTCGGGCGCCGGCGCCCGTCAGGCGGCGATCAGGAGCAGATCAGCCACTTGCCGCCTTCGTTGACGACCTCGACGTCCTCGTCGATCGGCTGGGACTTCGAGAGCTGACCGGACATCGCTGAGAGTGCGGCGTTGATGGTCGCGTCGTCGGCCGGGAGGCCCTGGGCGGTCATCATCTGCTTGAGGATCGGCTTGAACTTCTCCTGGTCGACCGTGACCGTCATCGTGCCCGAGACGTGGACCGTCGCCTTCGTGTCGGTCTTGCTGACTTCCTTGGTCGAGACGTTGTCGAACTTGACGGTCATCGCATTCATGACGTCGGTCATGTTCACGCCCGCCTGCGAGAACCCGGCCCCGGCCGCCCCGGTGAACGCCTCCGCGACCTTGCCCTTCTGCGCCGCACACGCGAAGTCGTCGAACTTCGCCAAGCCGCCGGACGCCACCGTGTCGAAGGCTGCCTTCACGGAGCCAGCGGGATCGGCGGTCGCACCGCCACCGCCGCACGCGACGGCGACCATGACGAGGACTGCCAGCAGGGCGGCGTGCACGCGCAGCGAGTTCATCGGTTACCTCCCGTACTCCCGACGTGGGCACCGGAAGTGTAGACCGCCGGCTAACGCCGCCGCCGCGGTGGTCTCGTCCCCGTCCGGCGGCGGACGTTCGGAGTCACAGAGCGGTCCCACGTCGGGCGGTCCCGCCAGGCCGCGCCGCGGCCGCTGTCTTCGTGCTCGTCGCGGATCCCGGGCAGCCAGTCGCTCGCGGTGTTCGGATCGGTCTGGCCGTCGCCGAACGGATTCTCGTCGAGGGTCTCGGACGGCTCTTCCTCGGCCGGCAGGACCGTCACGCTCGTGACCTCGAAGGCCGGCGCCTCCGCCAGCGCCTCGCTCGCTCGGGCGGACCGCTTCCGGTCCGCCGCGCCGACGAGACCCGCCGAACGCGTCGCCGCCGCGCGTTCCGCCGCCCGTCCCACGACGATCGACGCGTCCTGCTCGAGGACCCGCAGGCGGATGTTCTGGATCTCGTCGCGGAGGGCAGCGGCGCGCTCGAAATCGAGCTCCTTGGCCGCGGCCCGCATCTCGGTCTCCATCCGGGCGACCAGTTTCTCGATCGCCGCCGTGTTGTCGAGGGTCAGTGCGCGACCCGCCAGCTCCTCGCGCTCCGACGTGTACATCGGCGTCGACTCGGCGACGTAGCGGAGCCGCTCGTTGAGGTCGTGGATCTCCTTGACGATCGTCGTGGGCTCGATCCCGTGCTCGGTGTTGTAGGCCTCCTGGACGCCCCGCCGGCGGTTCGTCTCCTCGATCGCCGCGGCCATCGACTCGGTCGTCCGGTCGGCGTACATCACCACGCGGCCGCCGATGTTCCGGGCCGCCCGGCCGATCATCTGGATCAGCGACCAGGAGCTCCGGAGGAAACCTTCCTTGTCCGCGTCGAGGATCGCGACGAGCGTGACCTCGGGCAGGTCGATCCCCTCGCGGAGGAGGTTGATCCCGACGAGCACGTCGAACACGCCGAGCCGGAGGTCCCGGAGGATCGCGACCCGCTCCAGCGTGTCGACCTCGCTGTGGAGGTACTGGACCTTGACGCCGAGCTCGCGAAGGTAATCGGCCAGGTCCTCGGCCATCTTCTTCGTCAGCGTGGTGACGAGCGCCCGCTCGCCCCGCTCGACCCGTTGGCGGATTTCCTCCATCAGGTCGTCGATCTGGCCGTCGGTCGGGCGGACATCGATGATCGGGTCGACGACCCCGGTCGGCCGGATCAGCTGCTCGACGACCCGCTGGCTGCGCTCGTGCTCGTACGGGCCCGGCGTCGCTGACATGTGGACGACCTGGTTGAGGTGGCCCTCGAACTCCTCGAACGTCAGCGGCCGGTTGTCGAGCGCCGACGGCAGCCGGAACCCGAAGTCGACGAGGATCTCCTTCCGCGTCCGGTCGTTCTTGTACATGCCGACGACCTGCGGAATCGTCATGTGCGACTCGTCGACGACGAGCAGCCAGTCCGGCGGGAAGTAGTCGAGGAGCGTCCACGGCCGGGAGCCGGCATCGCGCCGGGACAGATGCCGCGAGTAGTTCTCGATCCCGGTGCAGAACCCGAGCTCGCGCATCATCTCGAGGTCGAACGTCGTGCGCTGCCTGAGCCGCGCGGCCTCCAGGATCCGGCCCTCGGCCTCGAGCTCGCCGACCCGCTCCTCCATCTCGAGCTCGATGTCGACGATCGCCGCCTTCATCTTGTCTGCCGGCGTCACGTAGTGGCTGGCGGGGTAGACGTTGACTTCCTTCCGTTCGTGCAGTAGCTCGCCGGTCAGCGGGTCGACCTCGGTGATCCGCTCCACCTCGTCCCCGAAGAACTCGACGCGGACGAGCGTCTCCTCCGACGCCGGCTGGAACTCCAGGGTGTCGCCGCGGACCCGGAACCGGGCGCGGCTCAGCGCCTGGTCGTTGCGCTGGTACTGGAGGTCGACGAGCTGGCGGAGGACCGTGTCCCGGCGGTATGACCCGCCCTGCCGGAGCCGGACGACCGTCGCCCCGTAGTCGACCGGGGCGCCGAGGCCGTAGATGCACGACACGGAGGCAACGATGATCACGTCGCGGCGCTCGAAGAGCGCGTGGGTCGCCGCATGGCGGAGCCGATCGATCTCGTCGTTCCGGGACGAGTCCTTCTCGATGTAGGTATCGCTCCGGGGCAGGTAGGCCTCGGGCTGGTAGTAGTCGAAGTAGCTGACGAAGTACTCGACCGCGTTCTCCGGGAAGAACTCGCGGAACTCGGCGTAGAGCTGCGCGGCGAGCGTCTTGTTGTGGGCGAGGACGAGCGTCGGCTTCTGGTGCTGCTCGATCGTCCGGGCGATCGTGAACGTCTTGCCCGTGCCCGTGGCTCCCAGCAGGGTCTGGTGCTTGAGGCCCTTCCCGAGGCCATCGACGAGCTTCTCGATCGCCTGCGGCTGGTCGCCGGTTGGCTCGAACGGGGCGACGAGCTTGAAGTCGGGCATGGCACCTTGCATCGTAGCCGATTCGGTCGTTTTCGAACAGATGTTCCGTACCTCCGGGCCGATCCCCGCGGGTGACCTGCGGCGGGGGCCGGTGGGACGACCGGGCTATACCGGGTCCCCCTCGTGACGTCGACCATCGCCGGTGCATCGCGTCCACACCCCTGATCCCGGACGCGTCCGCGAACCGCGCTGGCTGGAGGCTCCGACAGCACCTTGATGGACACGGAATTCCGCGACGATCGGCGGCGCGGACGGATCATCATCGCGCTCGGCCTGATCCTGGCGGTCGTCGCCGGCGGAGCCGCGTTCTATCTCGTCAACCAGGCCAACCAGCAGGCCGGCCAGGCGGAGCTCCACAAGGTGTCGCTCGTCGTCGCGGCCCGGGAGATCCCCGCGCGCCAGGCGATCGTCGCGGAAGATGTCGCCATCCGCGAGGTCCCGCTCGATCCGACGAACGAGAATGGCATCGTCACCGACGTGAACCAGGTCATCGGCCGCATCCCGGCCGTCACGATCTTCGCCAACCAGCCGGTGACCCAGAACCTGCTCGCGTCGTCCCAGGCGGGCGACGAGTTCTCGATCCTCGGCCCCAACGAATCGATCGGGCCGGACAGCGAGGCATGGCGCGCGATCTCGATCACCGTGGCGGACGACCTCGCGGTCGCCGGTGTGATCAAGGCCGGCCAGACCGTCGACGTCTTCGTGACGACCGTCGTCACCGTCCCGCCGGATATCGCGGCGGGCGGCCGGTTCATGACCGATCGCTCGACGAAGATCGTGTACCAGAACCTCCTGATCCTCGCCCGGAAGGACCAGTTCTACATCGTCAAGGCACCGATCGCGATCGCCGAAGAGCTGGCCCACCTCCAGGCCATCGGGACTGCGACGATGAGCCTGGTCCTCCGGCCCGACGCGGACCAGCGGCCGGTCGACGCGACGGCGCTCGGCGAGACGACGAACCGGATCATCCAGAAGTACGGACTGCCGATCCCCGAGACGTATCCGCGTGGCAACGTGCCCGTGGCGACGCTTCCGCCGGTCCCCGCGCCGACCCCGTTCCCCTCGGCACCGGCGAACCCGTCGCCCAGCGCTGCGCCCTAGGCGGCGGCACGGGCCGCCCGCTGCTGGGTCACGGTCTCGGCAAGTTCCTGTTGACAACCGGTACCAATGAGCCAGCCGCACCCCCTTATCCGGGAGAGCGCGCGCACCTAGAGTCGCCATGCCGGACCATCCGCCCAGAGGGTGTGTCGGCGGACTGAGATGAGATCACGCCCTTCGATGTCGACCCTCGCGCGCCCACGACCGCGCCCAGGCCCGACCGGCCGTCGCCCGAGCCGGCCGACCGGCGCGCCCTCGCGAGCCCGCGGGCTCTTCCGACGGGCGCGGCCGCACAGCCGCGGCCAGGCGATCGTCGAGCTCGCCATGATCCTGCCGCTCGTGCTCGTCCTGCTCGCTGCGGGCGCCGACCTGGCCCGGATCTTCCACTCCCAGGTCGCGATCGAGAGCGCGGCTCGCGCCGGTGCACTGGAGGCTGCCGCCCACCCGTCGTCGTTCCAGTCCGGGACGGCCTGCAACACGACGACGAACCGCGTGATGTGCGCCGTCCTCACCGAGTCGGCCGGCTCGTTCTACGCGATCGCGCCCGCGGACGTGAGCCTGTCGTGCTCCCCGTCGACCTGCGCCGAGTCCCTCGGCAACACGGTCTCCGTCAGCGTCGTCGGGCACTTCACGCTGCTCACGCCGATCCTGTCCGTGTTCTTCGGCGGCACGAACCTCACGCTGACGCAAACGGCGTCGGCCCAGATCGCCACCCGGCCGAATATCGCGACGGCGACCGCGACGCCAACACCCACCCCAACCCCGACGCCGACACCAACCCCCACTCCCACCCCAACGCCCACCGACACCTCGACCCCTGCGCCGACGCCGACACCCACCCCGACCCCGACACCCTCGCCGACGCCCTTCTGCTACCCGCCGACCGCTGACTTCGACTTCTCGCCGCACAGCGGGAAGAAGAAGGTGACCGTCTTCGACTTCACGGATTATTCGACGACGACGCCCGGCTGCACGCTCGCCTGGTCGTGGAACTTCGGTGACGGCGGGGGATCGTCGTCGGTCTCGATCCTCCAGAACCCGACCCATACCTTCCAGAGCCAGGGGACGTACACGATCGTCCTCGTCGTCTCGAACCTCGGCGGCACGGCCAGCCGGTCCCGCGTCGTCACGGTGACGCCGTGACCACCCGACCACACCGGCGAGATGGCGCTCGCGGGCAGAGCCTCGTCGAGTTCGCCCTTGGGATCACGATCTTCATGACGCTCCTCATCGGGCTCGTCGACCTGGCCCGGGCCGCGTTCCTCTTCAACGGCGTCTCGGACGCTGCCCGCGAGCTCGCGCGGGTGACGAGCGTCCACCCCGGCGCCACGCTCGGGTCCAGCGCCGAGACGACGTCAGCGGTCTCCGCCGAGCGCGCGCTGGTACCGGGGCTCGTCGTGTCCTCCTACGACTGCATCGACATCGCGGGCGCGAGCGTCACCGGCACCACGAACTGCCAGCCCGGGAACTGGGTCAGGGTCTCCGTCCGGACGAGCTTCCAGCCGATCCTGCCGGTGCTCGCCGCCTTTGGTCCGATCACGTTCAGCACGTCCAGCAGCGCCAAGATCCAATGACAGGGGAACTCCGATGACAGCGATGCGAGCACGACGCCGGCGGTCCGGCGGGCAGATCCTCTTCGTGTTCGTCCTGGCGATGATGGTGATGATCGCGATGGTCGGCCTGGCCATTGACGGCGGCGGAGCCTACGCCCAGCGGCGTGACCAGCAGACCGCGGCCGACCTGGCCGCCCTGGCCGGTGCCAACGACTACCTGCTGAGCAACAACTCGACCCAGGCGATCGACCGAGCGCGGACCGTTGCCTCCACGAACAGCTTCACGAACGGCTCGGCGTCGACGAGCGTCGGCGTCACCGTCGATACCAGCAACGGCGTCCAGGTCGAGGTCGCGATCAACTCGCCGCATCGGAACTCGTTCCTCGCGGCGGTCGGCATGAGCACCTGGGACATCTCGACCTCGGCGACTGCCCTTGCCGGTTTCCCGGACAGCGCCAACGGGGCTGGTCCGTTCATCTTCCCGATCTCGGCCTTCAATGACGACGGAACGCCGAAGTACCTGACCCCGACCGATTTCAACGAGACGAACGGCGACGTCCCGACGAGCCAGACGGACATCGCCTGGACCAACTACGGGACGGGCAACCTCGATACGCAGGGCGTCTCGGACATCATCACCGGCGACGTGACGATCAACCGGACGATGAGCTACGGCGAGTACATCGGCCAGCAGAACAACGGCAACCACAACACCCTGTACACCGAGGTCAACGACAACCTCGCCGGTCTTGACCTGCCGGTCGCGGTCGTCGACGCCGGTGGGAACTTCATGGGCTGGGCGTCATTCCATGTCGTCAGCGCGGATGCCGGTTCGACCAAGCACATCACGGGCTACTTCCAGACGGCCTTCACGAGCGACCGGCTGACGGTCTCGACATGCTCCGCGCTGGCCTGCCCCCGCTACCTCGGGTCGTACGTCCTGAAGCTCATCGACTGACGTCGGCGGTCGCGTCGTCCCACGCGGTCGCGACGCGAGATCGCGCGTCGGCGTACGGACCGGACGTGTCGATCACCCGGGTCGCCCGCGGACGCAGCCGCTCGACGATCCCCGCCTGACCGGCGATCCGGCGGTCCGCATCCTCCGGCTCGGCGCCGCGGGCGATCACCCGCTCGCGCTGGACGATCGGCGGGCAGACCACGAGCCAGACCTCGTCGCACAGCTCCGCGAGCCCGCCTTCGACGAGCTTGATCGCTTCGATGACGACCGCGGGCGCTCCCGCCTTCTCCGCCTCCTCGATCATCTCGAGGATGCGCGGCCGGACGACCGGGTGGACGATCGCCTCGAGCTGGGCGAGGTAGACCGGATCGCGGAACACGACGCGGGCGAGCGCGGCGCGGTCGAGGGTGTCATCGGTCGCCCGCACGCGGTCCCCGAACAGGCTGAGGATCGCGTCGTGGGCCGCCTGTCCCGGCGCCGTGACCGCCCGTGCGACCTCGTCCGCGTCGACGACGACCGCGCCGCGATCGGCGAGCCAGCGGGCGACGGTGCTCTTGCCGCATCCGATCGGGCCGGTGAGGCCGATCTTGAGGGTCGTCACGGCGCCCGGTCCTCAAGGTCGAGCCACGCGTCCTCGGCGGCCGCCAGCGCGCGCTCGACGTCGGCGAGCTCGCTCGTCACGCGGCGCATCTCGACGAAGTTCGCCGCGATCGCCGGCGAGCCCATCGACAGCTCGAGCTGGCTCTTGCGGAGCCCGAGGCGGGTCAGCTCGGCATCGACCGCGACCTTCTGGCGGCGGTAGGCGTCCTTCGAGAGCTTCTCCTTCGAAACCGATCGGCGCGCGGGCGGCGGCGATGGTGGTGTCGGCACAGGCGCTTCGGCTCCGTTCGTGCGGGCGGCTGACCGCGAGCCGGCGGCACCGACCGCGGCGCCTCCGCGCCGGCGGCTCGCCTCGCGCTCCGCCGCGGCTCCGATCGTCCAGCCGTCCGCGACCGCCGCGCGCCACTCGGTCCAGCCGCCGGCGAACGGGACCGCGAGCCCGTCATCGACGACCCACAGCGTCGTGCAGACGGTCTGGAGCAGCCGCCGGTCGTGGGACACGACGAGGAGCGTCGCGGGCGACTCGGTCATGAAGGACTCGATCGCCTCGCGCGCGGGGATGTCGAGGTGGTTCGTCGGCTCGTCGAGCAGGAGCAGGTTCGACGGCAGGATCCCGAGCAGCGCCAGCTCCAGCCGCGACCGCTCGCCGCCCGAGAGCGAGCGAACCTCCTTGAAGACGTCGTCGCCACGGAACAGGAACCGGGCAAGGAACGAGCGCGCCTCGCCGGGCGTGACCGGGATCGCCTCCAGCAGCGCGTCGATCACGGTGGCTCCGGGGATCGCCGCCCCGCGGAGCTGGGCGAGGTAGCCCGGCTGCACGGCATTGCCGAACGACAGCGACCCATCGAGCGGCGGCAGGTCTCCGGCGATCGTGCGGAGGAGCGTCGTCTTGCCGGCCCCGTTCGGCCCGACGATCCCGATCCGGTCGCCCCGCTGGGCCGCAAGAAACGGCGCCAGGGCGACGCGCTTCGCCTCGCTCGCGGGTCGGCCATCGGCGTCCAGCGCGCCCCGCCCCGGCAGGTACCCAACGACGAGCCCCTCGGCGCGGACGACGATCTCGCCGGACCGCGCGGCGCCCCCACCGGCCAGGGCTCCCGCCGGCAGGCGCAGCTTGCGCGACGACTTCGGCGTCTCGACCCGCTCCGCCTGAAGCCGCTCCAGCCGCGCCTCGTGCTCGTGCATCTTGCTGAACTTGCGGTGCGAGCGGTAGCGCTGGACGAGCTCCTTCTCGCGCTCGATCGACTCCGCCTGGGTCTCGGATTCCTTCGCCGCGCGGGCATCGCGCTCGACGCGCTGGCGGTGGTAGGCGGCGTAATCGCCGCGGAACGCGGTCAGCCGCCGATCGCGCAGCTCCCAGATCCGCTTGACGGTCGCGTCGAGGAACGCGCGGTCGTGGGACGCGACGAGCAGCGCTCCGCGCCGGCGGCGGAGGTGCTCCTCCAGCCACTCGATCGCGCCGATGTCGAGGTGGTTCGTCGGCTCGTCGAGGAGCAGCAGCTCCGGCTGGGCGATCACGAGCCGGGCGAGCGTCGCCCGCGTCTGCTCGCCG
>Ga0070696_100001134_pt1 | contig 17259 bp, 15 predicted proteins | sample KBSK1253metaG_FD_65474 | JGI IMG/M metagenome (GOLD analysis project Ga0070696, IMG submission 65474) | Corn, switchgrass and miscanthus rhizosphere microbial communities from Kellogg Biological Station, Michigan, USA - KBS K1-25-3 metaG | ecosystem: Host-associated > Plants > Roots >... | reverse complement strand
CACCACTTCGTAGAGGATCCGGCGTACGCGACGTCGGTGCCGTACGTCCTCGAAGGGCGCCAGGTGATCGTGGCGCGGACGTTCTCGAAGATCGCGGGTCTCGCGGGCATGCGGTTGGGATACGCGCTCGCGCCGAGGGAGGTGCTGCAGCGCATGCGTCCGCATCTGACGGGAAGCGTCAATGCGATCGTGAAGTGGGGCGGCGTGGCCGCGCTCAAGGACACGGAATCGATGGCGCACGTCAAGCGCGTCACGCTCGAGCTGCGAAAGAAGACGACTGACGAGCTACAGAAGCTCGGCTACGCGTCGATTCCGTCGGAGGGCAACTTCTTCATGGTGCATCTCCGCCGCCCGGTGCAGCCCGTGATCGACGATTTCCGGAAGAAAGGCGTCCTCGTGGGGCGTCCATTCCCGCCGCTCACCGAGCACCTGCGCGTGTCGGTCGGGACACCGGACGAGATGAGCCGGTTCATGACCGCGTTCAAACAGATCTTTGCGGGGCCAGCAGTCGGAAACGGCACCCACTGATGGTGTCATCCTGAGCCGGGTGCCCGCCAAGCGGGCGTTGAAGGATCTATCGTACTCTGAATAGATCCTTCGCTCGCTACGCTCACTCAGGATGACATGAACTATCTCGGCAGAGTGAGCGCGACGAGCGACGTGTTCGCCCCCTGCCCCGTCGCGAAGACGATGTACTGTTTGCCGGCGTGCATGAACGTCATCGGGACGGCGCGCGTGCGGCTGGGGATCTTCACCGCACCGACTTGTTTGCCGGTGGCCTTGTCGACGGCGAAGAGCTTTGCCTGTGGGTCTCCCCCGACGCCTCCCGAGCGTCCGGTCCCGTAGATGACGAGCGTCTTCGTCGCGATGAGCTGTGCCTGACCCTGCGCGGGGCGCGGCGGCAGCGTCACTCCTGAGAACAACGGATCGCTGCTCGTCACGGGAATCATCCCGCCGTTCGATGTCCACCACGTCTTGTCACCACTATTCATGTTGTACGCGGTGATCCCGCCATACTCTTTGGGCTTGAGAATCGAGACTCCGCCGATGGAGGAGAACGCGCCGCGGCTGGAGAACCCATCGCCCTGTTCGCCTGCCTGCTTCACGTAGCCAGCCGGCGGCGGCAGCGCTCCGATCAGACCGCAGTTGTCGCGCGGCGAGCTGTAACGGAATTGCGAGCATGGATCCTTCTGCACCTGGATGGTGCTGAGCCCTGTCTGGCCGCCGACATACATCATTCCCGTCTCGGGATCGACCGCGGCGCCACCGTCGATGTTCACGCCGCCGCTCGCGCCGGGAGCGTACCATGAGCAGCGATAGCCACTCGTGGCCGTCGCTTCAGCAGCCGGGATGTAGTACGGGCCCATGCGGCATTTTTTTGCGATCTTGAGCGCCGAATCCTTGATGGCAGGCGTGTAGTCGATGAGATCCGTCTCGAGCAAACCCTGCTGCGAGTACGGCGCTGGCCTCGTCGGAATCGGCTGCGTGGGCCACGTCTTTTCGCCTGGAACTTCGCTCTGCATGACTGGCGTCTCGACGATCGGCCAGATGGGCTCACCGGTCGCGCGATCGAGGGTGTAGATCCACCCCTGCTTGGTCGTCGCGGCGATGACTTTGCGCGGGCGACCGTTCACCGTGACGTCCAGGAGATTCGGTGCCATCGGGGTGTCGTAGTCCCAGATGTCATGGTGCACCATCTGGTAGTGCCACTTGCGCTGGCCGGTCTTCACGTCGATCGCGACGACGCTGTTGCCGAACAGGTTGGCACCCGGACGGTGGCCGCCGTACTCGTCGAGCAGCGGCATGCCGACAGGGATGTAGACGAGGCCAAGGTCCGGATCAGCCGTGTACGGCGCCCATGCGTCGTTCTTGCCGACCCCCTCGCTCCAGATCTTCGAGCCATTCTCCCATGTTTCCGCGCCGAACTCGCCGGGCTGCGGCACCAGGTTGAACTTCCAAAGCTGTTTGCCGGTCTTGATGTCGAAGCCGCGGATGAATCCCGGGAGGTTGCTGAACCGAATGGGGTAGTAGCCGTGGATCGACGAGTTGCCGACGATGATGACGTCGTTGACGATGATGGCGGGCGAGCTGTTCGCGATCTGGCCGAGAACGCCCTTCGTCCCGTCGGCACCGATCTTCTTGACTGGGTCCCACGTCTCGCCGGGTCGCGCCTGACGATACGGCGCAGCGTCGCTGATGATGAGCGGGCCCGAGTCGTCCACCGCGAGCGGCACCAGCGGCAGTCCGAGCCCTTCCATCAAATCGACGACGCCATTCTTGCCGAAGTTGGGATCGGGACGGCCGGTCTTCGCGTCGAGCGATGCCAGGTGATACCCAGGCGTGATGACGACCGCGCGTTCATTGACGCCATCCGTCCAATAGGCCAGGCCACGCCCCGCGAACTGGCGCGGCGCCTTTTGCCAGCGGATGCCCTCATCGAGCTTCCAGTTCCAGAGAGTCTGTCCGTTGACCGGATTGATGGCCATCGCCATGCGACGCGTGGTGGCGACGGTGAAGATCCGTCCGTTGGCGTACAACGGCGTCGTGCGATAGTACTCGTCCTCGCCGAACGCGCCGGCGTTCCACTGCCAGGCGACCTTCAGGGAGTCGAAGTTGGATGCGTTGATCTGGTCGAGCGGCGAGTATCGCGTGCTCCAGGCGTCCGCCGCCCAGTATCTCCATTCGCCGGCAGGATTCCCGCGAACGAGCGGCTTGTGGTTTTGCGCTCCGGCGGCCGATGCAATGGCGACGAAGGCGATCGAGAGCGTGAGCAGATTCTTCATAGTTGCCTCGAGCTGTGTCATTCTGAGTGGAGCGAAGAATCTCGCTCGCCTCGGAGTAGATCCTTCGGCCGCTGCGCGGCCTCAGGATGACATCAAGTGCATCAGCCTAAATCCCTCCGCCGCTGCGCGGCCTCAGGATGACATCATCTGGTCAGAACAATCCGGATTGTTTTCATCGATGCCGAATCGGGCGCGAGCTCGGCTCGCCCTACCGGCATCTTGTTCATCTTGAGTACATATGCCAGGACGTCCGCGTATTCCTGGTCCGATAGACTGCCCGGCTCGTTCTTTGGCATTCGCTCGCGAATGTAGCCGTACAGCTCCGAAAGCGACCGCTTGTTCCATGTGGCGTTGAAGGTCGCGCCGGTGTGCGTCTCCGGCGTATGACAGCTGCGACAGGCGCCGGCGTAGACGTCCTTACCGCGCGCCGCCTGTTGCGTCGTATACACGCCGCTTTTCGTGGTCGTCGAATCCGCGCACGGAGCGGCTTTCTTTGGCGACTTGCGAGTTTGCGCCGCGGCGTCGCGGCTACCCGCGGAGAAAATGCACAGCGCCGTGAAGATCAGCCAGAGGCGCACGGAGCGGCTTGTCTTCGACCGGAACGCGTTGGAACGCACATCATTCGTCACGATGCCTCACCCTCGGAAACGCCGGGCTGGCGCGGCAAACTCCCTAACCGCGCACCCTGCAGTTTTCGGAACAGCTCGCTCAGCGCCCAGGCCGCGATACCAATAATAAGGACTACCATGGCCGCTCTCATGGCGCTCGCGGCCAGCGCCACATCGAACGTCGGCCAGGAGAACTGGTACTCTCGGAGCGTCTTGCCGCGATCGAGCATCCAGTGCCAGGCAGTGTGAGCGACGAGCGCCGACAGAATGATGATCCCCATGCGCTCGGCTACGACATGTTTGAAGGCGAGCGAGATCAGCGGGACAGCGGCGGCGAGCACCAGTAGCTGGCCTATCTCGACGCCCAGATTGAACGTGAAGAGCGAGATCGCAAGATGTGACCCAGCGAACTGGAGCGTCTCGCGCAGCGCGAAAGAGAACGCAAAGCCGTGCACAAGGCCGAACCCAAACGCGATGAGCCAGCGTCGCTGGAGTTTGGGTCCCGCGATGTTCTCGAGGGCCATGTACACGATCGACGCCGCGACGAGGGTCTCGATGAGCGCCGGGAACCAGAGCGCGTCCGGCGCCACGCCGATCGCCGCCGACACCAGCGTGATCGAATGCGCGACCGTGAACGACGTCACGATCAGCACCAGCGGACGCACGCGCCGGAACGGGATGACGAGACAGAGCACGAACAGCAGATGGTCGATTCCGCCAAGGATGTGGCGGATGCCGAGCTTCACGAACTGAGCACCCGCGTGGTACCAGCGCGGATCGAGCCTGACGAGTCCCGGATCGCCGACGTACTGGTACGCGCGCTCGGTGCCGCGCGGTGTGACGAAGCGCAGCACCGTCGTCGTCTGCAGCCCGAGCTTTCCCAGCAGTGGACGGATCGCGAAGTTCGCCTGCGCCGACGTGATCGGGTATTCGAGCACGACGTCGATCAGCGCCTGCTGCCAGGGAATATCGGTCGCGACGTCGACGGGAGGGCCGAGGACGTGGCGCAACGCGCTGTCATACGATCCGAAGTATTTCTCCGACGGAATGGAGATGCGCGTCGCCACGACGCGCGCATCGGGCAGCCGCCTGCCGTTCTCGTACGCTTCGATGAAATTCGCGATCCAGAGCTGGGCCGCGTCCCGCGCCATCGGCTCGGCGCGCGCGAGATCCAGGTATCCCAGACCACGCTCGGGAAAATGGACGTCGCGCATGGCCTCGAGCGGCGCGCGGAGCACGATCCGCAGTCGGCCTGGCTCGGGCTTTACGAACGCGAGCACGGTCACCCGACTCGGGATTTCGTGCGCGCCGAGCGGCTTGGGGGCCACCAAAAGAACGGCCAGGACGACTGGACGCAGCCAGCGCAGTAGACGTAGAATCACCGCTGCGATAATACACGCCGTGCACGACAAAGCGCGAGGCCGCGAGGGTTGTCATCCTAAGGGAGCGTGAGCGACCGAAGGATCTTCCCGAATGACCAACCATAGAGGAACAAAGACATGCAGCGTGGCAACGTGATCGCCGTCGGCACATTCGCCCTGCTCGTAGCAGGGCTGGCCATCGGACAGTCGAAGCTTCAGGCCGCCGTCGAGGCGCGACTTGTGGACGCGCCGCGGTTCGAGGTCGACCCCTTTTGGCCCAAGCCGCTGCCGAACCACTGGCTGCTGGGCTCCACGATCGGCATCGGCATCGACTCGCGCGACCATGTTTTCATCATCCATCGCGGCGATTCGACGCTGAATCAGCGCACGGAAGTCGGCGCCGACGCCAGCCCCGCGATCGGCGATTGCTGCCGATCCGCGCCCCCCATTCTCGAGTTCGACCCCGAGGGCAATCTCGTGATGGCCTGGGGCGGACCAGGACAGGGTTACGACTGGCCCACCTCGAATCACGGCATCGCTGTCGACGACAAGGACAACGTGTGGATCGGCGGGAACGGAGCTGGGGACTCGCACATCCTCAAGTTCACGCACGATGGCAAGTTCTTGATGCAGATCGGTCAGTCGAAACAGCCGACGAACAGCAACAGCACGACGTCGTTCGGGCGGGTGGCGAAGATCTCGTTCGATTACTCGGCGCAGGAAGCATTCGTCGCCGACGGCTACGCCAACAAGCGCGTCGCCGTCCTCGACATGACGTCCGGTGCAGTGAAGCGGTTCTGGGGCGCCTATGGGAATACGCCGAAGGACACCAACCTGGGACGATATGACCCCGCCGCTCCCCTGGCGACGCAATTCCGCAATCCGGTGCACTGCGCCGAGCCGTCGAACGACGGATTGGTGTACGTGTGCGACCGACCGAACGATCGGATCCAGGTCTTTCAGAAAAGCGGCAAGTTCGTCAAAGAGCAGCGGATCGCGCCGACGACGCTCGGCGACGGATCAGTCTGGGACATCGCCTTCTCCAAGGATCCGCAGCAGAAGTACATCTTCCTCGCGGATGGAAAGAACGAACGTGTGTATGTGATGGATCGGCAGTCGCTCGGGATTCTCACCCAGTTCGGCGATGGCGGCCGACAGCCGGGACAGTTCTTCGCAGTGCACTCGATCGCGACTGATTCCAGGGGGAATCTCTACACGACGGAGACCTACGAGGGCAAACGGGTGCAGAAGTTCGTGTACAAAGGGCTCGCACCAGTCACGAAGCCCAATCAGGGGGTGGTCTGGCCCACCCGATAACTGCACACCCGTACGGCTCTCAGCGGCGCAGGTTATCACGGATCACGCGGACAACGCAGACAGCACGCGGAGACGGCGAAGGGCCTGCTCTTGGTCATTAATCTCGCCGCGCAAGAGAGCCCTTCGCCGTCTCCGCGTGTTGGTTCAGCGTGTTCCGTGTGGTCCGCGATAGATCGGACGCGCTGAGAGCCGTATCGGTGTGCAGTTATGGCTTGTCGAGACGCCCCGTAATCCATCCCATCCTTACGCGGATCTGCGCCGGCGTCGCGTCTGGCAACTGCTCGATCGACCAGGGCCCATTCTCCGCGCGCACCAACCGTAGTCCCGCCCAGCCGAGCGCTTCGTCGTAGTCCATGTCCTCCGTGCCGTCGACATGCGCTTCGAACCAGGTGTGCATGTTCGTTCCCGCCGCATCGGTGACCGCGCGCTCCACGTCGTCCTCGGTGTATCCGCGCCCCTGGAGATAGTACGACGCCTTCGGAGCATTCCACACGCGACTCTTGAGGTTGTTGAACGCGTCGTTGAACGACTTCGCGTTGCCGCTGCGATTCCGGATGAACAGATCGAGATACGCCGCGATTCCCGCGCCCTTGGTGTAGTAGCTGAAGAACGTGTTGCTGCCGTTGGTGGGCTGCCCCTGCGGCGCGCCATCCCAGAACGGCGCATGGAATGACGCCATGCGCGCGGAGACTTCCTTGCGTCCCGGCGCGGTGAGGTTCGCCTGAATGACCCCCGCCATGCTCTGATAGAACGAGGAGTCGTCGACGATGCCGGCGCGTCTCAGCGTGACCGTCCCGTAGTATTGCGTCCAGCCTTCCGCCACCCAGAGCGACGGTTGATACTGCTCCGTGGTGTAGTCGAACGGCCCCAGCGCCGCGGGACGTACTCGTTTCACGTTCCAGACGTGGAAGTACTCGTGCGCGGCCGTGGAGATTCCCGGCAGCACTTTCGCTGTATCGGTCCAGGCCTGGCGACTCTGGATCTGTGTGGAGTACAGATGCTCCATGCCGTCGCCGCCGGGAAAACCGATGTTGAAGAGAAAGGTGTACTGCTCCAGCGGGGGCGGACCGAATACCGAGTTCTCGTAGCGGACGATGCTCTCGACGTCGCGCACGAACCGATCGCGCGTGCCAGCGGGCACGTCGCCATTGTGGTGCACCATCACCCGATAAAAGCGGTTGTCCACCACGAAGGAATCCAGCAGCAGCGAGCCGCTCGGCGCCACCTCCGTCGGTGTGTCCACCATGAGATCGTAGTTGGGAAAGCGGAACTGCCGCTGCCCGGGCCGAGTGACGTCGCCATTGATGATCGTCCAACCGTTCGGCGCGTCGACGGTGAGCAGTACCGGATCCTGCTTGTGGCCGTCGACATACATGAAGAGCGACGGACCGTTCCAGTTGGCGTGCAGGGTGTCGAGCACCGAAAAAGTTCCAGACATCGGCGCGTTGGCGAACACGCGATACGACACGCGCATGCTGCGCGCCGATCCGGGATGGATGCGCCAGCGCGAGCCGTTGGTCTTGTCCCAACGCATCGGCTTTCCATCGCTCGCGGTGACGACGAATTCCTGGACGTTCTTGGCGAAGTCCATCTTCGCGTACCGGCCCGGCGACCATACCGGCAGCTGCAGCTCGATGCTGCGTCCGGTCAATCCTCCCACGAAAAGTGTGATCGAGTACAGATGCGAAGCCGGATCCGGCATCGCGATCGTGTATTCGATGCGGTATTGCGAGGCACCGACTTTCGATTGCGCCTCAGACCGGCTGGCCAGCGCCGCGGCCGCCACCGCGAGTGTCACGATGAGTCGCACGTTCATATATATGATGTTGTGCTTACCTAACGGCGGAATGGGAAATGGGAATCGGAATGGAAATGGGCGGAGGGTCGCGATAAATGCCATCCAAGAAAAAGCCAACTGCGCGCGAGCAGCTGACGGAATATCGCCGGAAACGTGACTTCAAGAAGACGGCGGAGCCGGAAGGTGGCGCCAAGGCGCGAACGAAAGAAAAGAAGAAGCTGGAATTCGTCATTCAGAAGCATGCCGCGACGCGTCTGCATTTCGACCTGCGCCTCGAGCTCGATGGCGTCATGAAAAGTTGGGCGGTGCCGAAGGGACCCAGCGCCGATCCGAGCATCAAGCGGCTCGCAATGCAGGTCGAGGATCATCCCATCGAGTACAACGCGTTCGAGGGCACGATTCCGCAGGGCGAGTACGGCGGCGGGACGGTGATGCTCTGGGATCGCGGCTGGTACGAGCCGGAAAAGGGCGGCGGCGAAGACGGCATTCGTGAGGGATACAAGAAAGGCGATCTCAAAGCCGTCTTCCACGGCAAGCGCATGAAAGGCAGTTGGGTGCTGGTGCGCACGCGCGGCTGGGGGGGAGGTTCGGGGAGCAAACCATCGTGGCTCCTGATCAAGCATCGCGACGAATACGTCGAGCCCGGCGACGCACTGGTCGAGCAGCACACGACGTCGGTGGTGACCAAGCGGACAATGGAGCAGATCGGCGGCGCGACCAAAAAGCGCGTCTGGCACTCGAACCGTTCGTCGGACGACGATGACACGGCGTACGCGGCTCCGAAGCGCACCAAGAGCGTCGCCGAGGTTCGAGCGGCCAGGGCGAAAGCCGCAGCAAAAGAAGAGGGCTAGGTGGCCGGAGTTTTCCGAGATTTCAGGTACGTGTCCAGCCAGCGCAGCTCATTGAGCATACGGTGGACGACGTTCCACGAGCCGGTGATCCCGTGGGGCATTCCCGCATACTGAATCATCTTCGCGGGTACGCCGTTCTTCTTCAGCGCCACGAACATCTGCTCGGCTTCCGAATACGGCACGCGCTGGTCCAGCTCCCCGTTGATGAAGAGCGTCGGCGCCTTTACCCGGTTCGCATACGTCAGCGGCGATTGGCGGATCATGATGGAGCGCGCGCGCTCATCCCATGGCGTGCCGAAAAACTCGGTTTCTTTCGTACGGGCCACGTCCGCCGTGCCGTAGTCACTGAGCCAATTCACGATCCCGGCGCCGGACGCGGCGGCCGCGAACCGATCCGGGTACTGCGTGATCAGCCAGTTGGTCATGAAGCCGCCGTACGAATGCCCGATGGACGCGACGTGTTTGGGATCGACGCGATACCGCTGAATGACATAGTCCAGGCCCGCCATCACGTCTTCGCCGTCTCTATCGCCCCAGGCACCCCAGGTCCCCCACAGGAACTTCTCGCCGTAGCCCGTCGAGCTGCGGAAATTCACCTCGAGCACGTAATAGCCGTTGGCAGCGAAGAACTGATTCTTGAAATCGAACGAGTACCCGTCCGCCGAGTGCGGTCCGCCGTGATTGCTGACGATGAGCGGATAACGTCCCGTGCTCGACCCGGCTGTGTAGGGCGGGAGAAGCCAGCCCTCGATCTGCGTTCCGTCCTTGCTCGTGAAGAGGAGCCGCTCGGCTTTGCTGAGACGCACTTCCTGCAGGAACGCGTCGTTGACGTGTGAGATGCGCCGCTCGTTCGAGCCATCGATGTTCGCGACGTAGACCTCGGCGGGCGATTCGATCAATCCAACGGTGTAGGCGATCTTCGAGAAAGCGCGATCGAAGCTGATGCCGTTGACGCGGCGCTCTCCCTTCGTCACCTGCTGCACCGGTCCGCCGCTCAGGGGGACGCGGAACAGGTGCACGGTTCCGCCCACGCCGCCGGTGAAGTAGACGTATTTCCCGTCCGGGCTCCAGGTCGCATTGCCGGGGAGATAGTCCCATTCTGCGGTCAACACTTTTTCCCGCCCGTCACCGCCGCCGTCCGCTGGGATCACGGCCAAATCAGTGGCGCCGCCGTAATCGAGATGCTTGGCGATCACTGCGTCCGTGGACAGCTGACGCGTGTACAGGACCCAGCGGCCATCCGGCGAATAATGGGCGTTGGTGAAATTGACGTCCGGATCGGAGGTCAACCGGCGCAGCTGTCCGTCGATCGACACCGTATAGACGTCGCTCTTTCCATACTTGAGCTCATCGCGATAGCTCGAGTCGGCGGTGAAAAGCAAAGCGGTGTTGTTCTGGCTCCACTCGACACCGGTCGGACGCAGCCCCAGATGCGTGAGCTGTTGCCCTGCCCCTCGTGCTGTGGCGCCATCGCCGACCGTCGAGACGAAGATCTCCTGCGGAGGAGTGACAGCCGGGTCGACGGAGTTTGGAACGGGAAATGGCTGGCCGTCGCGTTGGAACTCGAGCCAGTCGAACTGGACGCCCTTGAAGCGCTCCTCGTGGCGCCTCTCGAAGTCGGACTCGAAGGTTCGCTCGCGCGTGGCCACGGGTATGTCTCGCAGGCTCGCGACCAGCTTGCCATCCCGACTTGTCAGCAGCCGCGCTGCGCGTCCTGCTCCTCCTCCTCCTCCTCTCGGCGAGCCTCCGCCTTGCAGGCCCACACCAGGGCTCTCCGTCACCGAGTCCGGCAGCGTCGGATTCACGAGCCAGCGTCGGCCGCCCGCGACGAATGTCAGCTGACCACGATCGTTCCACTCGGGCGCCGTGGCGTGCGTGCCCGGCCTACTCACGCGTCGGGCGGGCATCGTTGTGCCGGTGGACGCAAGCCACACCTCGCTGCTGTCGCCATTTGTCGCCTCGATACGCGTGGCGACCGTGAACGCGACCCATCGCGCGTCCGACGACAGCTGCGGCGCGCCGACGGTCTTCACCCGGTAGTAATCCTCGATTGCGAGGGCGCGTCCCGCCGGCACTCCACCGCCGCCACCCTGCGCCTGCGCTGAATACGCGATCGCGATCAGGGAAAGCAGCGCGATGCCGGCAGAGATCGCGCGGCGTGGGAACGAGAAGCGGTGCGACATGAGCGAATCTCCTGAGTTGCATTACGATATCACTGCGAGCAGCACTCCGGCGAGGCGGGTCAGTGGCGCGCGACGCTTGTTTCGTGCATGATCTTGATCTCGTTCAGAGTTCGACTACAGCTCACGGAGGGTTTTCAGATGCGCCGCATTGCCCTGTTGTCATGCGCGGCTGTTCTCATCGGCTGCGCGAAGTCCGATCAACCGGCCGCCGACACTACGCCAGTCGCGCCGCCTCCCGCCCCTCCGCCGAAAACGATTGCGCTCAGCGATGTCGCCGGTAAGTGGAACGTCAAGGGTATGAACGAAGCTGGCGACAGCACGCTGGTCACGTATGTCTTCAACGCGACGGCCGACACGACCGGATGGACCATGACCTTCCCCGGCCGAAAGCCCGTTCCCGTGCACGTGGTCGGCGTCTCGGGCGACAGCATCATGATCGAAGCGGGTCCCTACCCCAGCGTCCTCCGCAAGGGTGTCAACGTGCGGACGAGCGGCGCGTTTCGTCTTCAGGACGGCAAGATCGTCGGAATGACGACGGCCCGGTATTCGGTCAAGACCGCCGACTCCGTCCGCAAGGTCCGCACGGAAGGAATGAAAGCTCCGTAGGCTAAGTCGATGCGCTGCCGAGCGCGCGCATAAATGCTTGCGCACGCTCGGCGGCGGGCCCTGGCGATCGTGGTCCGGGACGACCGGGTACCGCTTCGATGTCCAAATGAACGAAGACCGGCCCTTTCGCGCGCGTTACGCGCTCGACGCTTCGCGTCCATTCGTCAGGGTTCGAGAAATCGTGCACGGATTCGAACCCGCTCGCGCGAGCGATTCCCGCGAAGTCGACGGCTCCGAGTCCCGAGCGGGCCGCAGCGCTTCCAGCCGTGGGCTGCGCGCCCGTCACTTCATAGACACCGTTATCGAGAACGATCACCACGAGGTTTTCCGCCTTCGCGGCGGTGATCGTGACGAGTGAGCCGAGGTTCATGAGCATCGAACCGTCGCCGTTGCAGACGATGACACGACGCTGGGGCTGAGCGAGCGCGATTCCCAGTCCGATCGACGTCGCGTGCCCCATACACGAGGGCACAAAGACGAAGTCCCGAGGGTGCATTCCGCCTTCGTGAGCCATCCAGCTGCGCGCGGCGGCCATCGTCGTGATGACGACATCGTCGTCACGTCGTGCGCGGCGCAGGTCCGATAGCGCGGCGTCGAGTTGGATCACGCTTTCCCCTCGGCGATCAACGCGACGCCGGCCCGCGACGCAACACGGCAAGCACGCATGTGCTCGCCGATCGTCTCCAACTGGGTCGGCTCCGTGATGAGCCGTACATCCAGTTGCCACGCGCTCAGGATCGGCTCGGTGAACACGAGAGTCGTGTCGCCCGGTAGTGTGTCCTGGTTCAAGTAGCTGCGATATCCGATGAAGCTGTAGATCGGTAAACGCCACTCGTGCAGGACGTTGCGGAGCGCGTCCCCGGATTCGAACAGGCCGGTGCATTGGATCATCACCAGCGGTCTGGCACCGCCGAGATGCAGACCGCCGGCCACCGTCCATGCTTCGCCCTCTCTGCAGACCCGAACCAGCGAGATGCCGCTGTCCTCGATGGCCGACTCCCACCGCCCGATCGTGCTGTCGGGAATGGTCACCACGTGGCTGATCCCTGACCCTGTCAGGACCGACGCGATCTGGTCGCCGGAAAACATCGAGGGAATCTGCGTCGAACGTCGAAGGGTGGCGACCTATGTGTACCGCCCTACATTGAAAGGTCGTTCCCCGTAAATCCCGAGAGGTTCAGGTGATCACTTTCGCCCTCCGCGTGAAAACGCAGCAGACCGTCTTCATCGCGTTTTGCGTCGCCCTCTTCTCCACCGAGGCGTTTGCCCAGACCGCGAAACGCCCGATGACCTTCCTGGACGCGCAACAGATGCGTCAGATCGGCACACCGACGCCAAGTCCTGACGGCAAGTGGATGCTGTACACCGTGTCGACGCCGGACTGGAAGGAAGCGAAACGGCAGACCGACATCTATCTCGTCTCGCTCGACCAGGGGCTCTCGTCCACCAAGCAGCTCACGTACACGAAAGACAAGAGTGAAACGCTGCCGCGCTGGTCGCGCGACGGATCGTTCTTCGTCTTTGCGTCGAACCGCGATGCTCCCACCAGCGCGACCGCTCAGAATCAGCTGTACCTCATGCGCCCGGACGGCGGCGAAGCGCGCAAGATCACGGACGCGAAGGAAGGCGTCTCCACCTTTGCCTTCAGCAAAGACGGCAAGTGGCTCGTGTATCGCAGCGGAAAGGCCGACGAGGAACAGCTCTATTCGCTGCCGGTGGTCGGGATCGACTCCGCGAAGCCGGTTCAGCTCACCCGACAGCCTGCGGGTGTCGGACTCTGGCGTTGGTCGCCGGACAGCCGACGCATCTACTTCATCACGGCGGATACGCTCGACAAGGACGAGAAGCTTCGCATCGAGAAGAAGTTCAACGTCGCGATCCGCAACATGGAGCGGCCGTTGTCGAGCTTGTGGGCGCTGGACGTCGACACGAAGCGCCCGACTCGCCTGACCAGCGACACCTCCGTCTCGATCACGAGCTTCACGATCTCCGATGACGGCAAGTGGGTCGGGTTTCGCGGCGCGAGCGCGAACCGCTACCGCCGCAACATCACGGAGGAGAGCGACTACGGGGACGACTTCCTGCTGGAGACCACCACCGGCCGCATCGAGCGGCTCACGCGGAACGACGAGGTCGGCGAAAGCAACGTGAGCTTCTCACCCGACAACCGCTGGATCGCCTTCTCGGCGTCGGACGACACGACGCGCTACACGATGAAGAACGATCGCGTGTACCTGCGCCGCGTGGACGACCGCGGCGGCGCGTGGCGCAAGCTCGGAAGCAATTTCGACAGCGACGTGTCGGTGGATTTCTGGTCGCCCGACAGCAGGACCATCTATTTCACGCAGGGCGTTCGCGCGACCGACCAGCTGCTGGCGCTCGACGTGAGCTCGGGCAACGTGCGTCAAGTCACGAACGAGAGAGCGTCAGTCTCCGTGGATCGCGATGACGACACGGGCGTGCTGATCATCACCTACTCTGATCCGTCGACCCCCCCGACATACTTCACGGCCACCACCGCCGACCAGGTCGCGAATCGAAAGGCATGGCGCCAGCTCACCGACGCCAATCCGCAGCTCCGCGCGATCGCGCTCGGCGAGGAAGAGGAGATCTCGTGGAAGTCGACCGATGGCAAGACCGCGAGCGGCGTGCTCGTGAAACCCGTCGGATATCAGCCGGGCAGACGCTACCCCCTGATCGTGGCGATTCACGGCGGGCCGGCGTCCGCGGACGTCCTGCGGTTCAACGGCGGCTACAACGCTGAGGTGTACGCGGGCGCGGGGTACGTCGTGCTGCGGCCGAACTATCGCGGTTCGACCAACTACGGCGAGGCGTTCAAGACGGATATCGTCAACAACTATTTCCAGAAGGGGTACGAGGACATCATGACCGGCGTCGATCACCTGATCGCGCAGGGCATCGTCGACAGTACGAAGATGGGCGTGCTGGGCTGGAGCGCCGGCGGACACTGGTCCAATTGGATTCTGACGCACACGAACCGGTTCAAGGCAATCAGCACCGGCGCCGGGGTCGCGAACTGGATTTCGATGTACGCGCAGAGCGACGTGCAACGCAATCGACAGTTCTATCTCGGCAACAAGCTGCCGTACGACGACTTCGATGCGTACTGGAACCAGTCGCCGATCAAGTACATCAAGAACGCGAAGACGCCCACCATGATTCACGTCGTGCAGGGCGATCCGCGGGTTCCGCGGCCGCAATCCGAAGAGCTGCACATGGCGCTCAAGCAGCTCGGCGTGCCGACGGAATTCTATGTCTATCCCGGCGATACACACGGCATTCCCGACCCGCGCAACCAGTTCGCGAAGGCCACCGCGGAAATGGCGTGGATGGATTATTGGGTGCGCGGCAGCGGCAGAAAATTCGCTTGGCGCGACGTGCTCAAGACGTTGGACGACGGAAGTCCCGCCAAGGCGGACAGCACCAAAGTCGCCACTGAGGGTCCGAGCGCGATCCCATAGCGAACGATGCAACCTCAGCTCGCCGCGATCATCACGCAGTTCGAGCTCGCGCAGGAGCGTTTGCACGAGCTCGTCGCGGATACGCCGGAGGAGCGTTGGAGCGTGCGTCCGGACCCCACGCGCTGGTCCGTGGCGGAATGCGTCGCGCATCTCAATCTCACCGCGGAGGCATACGTTCCGATGTTGAGCGACGCCTTCTCCGACGCTCGATTCGCGGACGTCGACGCACCGCGTCGGTATCGCCGAGATCCGATGGGCTGGATGATATCGGTGTTCGCCGGGCCGTTGCCGCGCCTGGGACGCCGACGCTTCGGCCAAGCGAAGACGATCCCCGCGTTCGTCCCGAAAGGCGATCTCGATCGCGCCACGACGGTCGCCGAATTCGATCGACTGAACGGCCAACTGATCGAGCTCACCGAGGACGCGGAGGGCAGGCCGCTCGAGAAAATGCGGATCGTGTCGCCTTTCAACGCGCGCGTTACCTACAACGCGTATTCGGCGCTGGTGATTCTTCCGCGGCATGAACGGCGACATCTCTGGCAAGCGGAGCACGTGTGGGACGGGCACTAGCGGTTGCGCTCACGGGGGGGGCGTTCATCGCTGCTGGATGCTATCGGACACCGGCGTTCGACCTGGGGCCATCGCCGATGGGCGTGACCGTTGAGTCCCACATCACGTACTACGACGTGACGGCCGCGACGCTCGCGGAAATTCGTCGGGGGATCTACCAGGGAGGACCTCGCAGTCAGGGACGTACCTGGGGCGCGGTCACGCGTTGGCGCCTGACGTGGACGTCGCAGAGCGCGTCCGTGGGAATCAACAGCTGCGAGTTACGCCGGGTCCGCGTACGCGTGCAGACGAACATGACGTTCCCGCGCTGGAATCCCACCGCGGAGCCGGATTCCGCGCTGCTGGAGTGGTGGCAGCAATTCAATACGGGATTGGCGGAGCACGAGCGCGGCCACGCGCTGCTGGCGGTTCGAGGCGCGGGCGAGATCGCGCGCTCGCTCGAGGCATTGCACACGATGTGCTCCACGCTGAACAGTCAGGCGAGCACGCTCTTTCAGGAGCAGGTGCTCGCCATCAACAAGAAGCAGGAGGAGTACGACTTCACCACCCGGCACGGCGCGACGCAGATTCAGGCCGTGCGTCGGCTCGCCGAGCCTGACTAGCGCTCCACACAACCGCTGACAGGTCACATGAATACGGTCCTGCTTCGCACCACGTTGTTGCTGATCGCCTCGAACGTGTTCATGACGTTTGCCTGGTATGCGCATCTCAGGAACCTGAGCGGCCGCCCATGGTACGTCGCGGCGCTCGCGAGTTGGGGGATCGCGCTGTTCGAGTACCTGCTGCAGGTGCCCGCGAACCGGATCGGGTATACGGCGTTGACGCTTCCGCAGCTCAAGATCCTGCAGGAGGTCATCACGCTCTCAGTCTTTGTTCCTTTCGCGATCTTCTACATGCGGCAGCAGCTGCGGCTGGACTTCCTGTGGGCGGCGATGTGCTTGCTGGGCGCGGTGTACTTCATGTTCCGCGGCCAGCGCATCGCGTGAACGACCATCCGGTCGAGATCGAACGCAAATACCTGTTGCGCGCGATGCCGGTGATGCCGCGGGTGGTTCAGACCTACGAGATCGATCAGGGATACATCCCCGGAGAGAAGCTCGTCGAACGGCTGCGTCGACAGCGCGACCGCGACGGGATGACGCGGTACTTCCGCACGATCAAACTTGGGTCGGGGGTGTCGCGCACGGAGCTGGAAGACGAAACCACGCAGCGCGTGTTCGAGCATCTGTGGCAGCTCACCGAGGGACGTCGGCTGACGAAGCGCCGCCACGTCGCGCCGAATGGCTCAGACATGTGGGAGATCGACGAATTCACCGACCGCCCGCTGGTGTTGGCGGAGCTCGAGATCGAGCACGCGGACGCACCAGTGGCCATTCCCGATTGGCTGAAGCCCGTGCTCGTGCGAGAGGTGACGGACGAGAAGGAGTACTCCAATCGCAGTCTCGCGCGCTGAACCGACAAGAAACTGCATTACCGCAGAGGACGCAGAGGAACGCGGAGGGCGCAGAGAAGGACCTGGCTTTGTTGTACTGGCGCGAACGTCTTTCACGCGATAGAAACAGAGACCAAGTGTTCGCTGTTCTCTGCGATCCTTAGCGGACCTCTGCGATCCTCTGCGGTAAATCTCTTGCGGTAACTCTCTTGCGGTAACTCTCTTGCGGTAACTCTCTTGAATTTCGAAACCAAGATGAAGCAACTGT
>Ga0070696_100001133_pt1 | contig 17263 bp, 17 predicted proteins | sample KBSK1253metaG_FD_65474 | JGI IMG/M metagenome (GOLD analysis project Ga0070696, IMG submission 65474) | Corn, switchgrass and miscanthus rhizosphere microbial communities from Kellogg Biological Station, Michigan, USA - KBS K1-25-3 metaG | ecosystem: Host-associated > Plants > Roots >... | reverse complement strand
GTGTTGATTTTAATAGATTTACGATTCGTGTAACTCCTTCAGAATGAACACTTACAGACGAGCTTGCAAGTGTTGATTCTAAGCAAGTTATTTGCGCTAAAATTGTGTATAGCGTTGATCACGAGTTGAGGACAATAGAATACTTGGCTAACCAAGGCGTGCTAGGCTGACCTCGCCGTGACAGGGCAAGCGTACCACATCATATTGTATTCCTTGAGTACGGGCGCAATAGGAAGTGCGTGCCTTGCTGAAATTGCTTGCAAGTAGGTCGCCGACAGTGTAAAAACGAAAGCTCCGGTGTCTAAGACCGGAGCTTTGAACCTGGCTTAAGAATTTTGCCTGTGCTGCTGTAGACCGACGAGAACGGCCTCAGTCTAACACTCCAAATTTCCCTGTCAAGTCCGAAGTGAACGAGTAAGTGTGTTTCCTTGAGGTGAACTTATGCCAGTCAGCGGTGGGCCATATTTGGTAGCCACTTTCCTGTGCGAAAAGGTGCTACAGGAACGCGATGGAGTTATTAGCTTTATCCGTGTCGTTGACCGCTGGAATGTCGTTGGGCCAACACAGACGATGAGTCCCACGATTATTCAAGCTACGCTCGTCGCGTTGTTTAAGTCGGGAACCCTGCGGGCATCCGCGCAACTCACAGTAACACCGATTTCTCCCACAGGTCAGAGAATGCAACCCATAACTCTCCCTATACTGTTTGAAGGTGATGATGAACGCGGCGGTGGCACTGCACTGCCAATGGGATTCCCAGTGCAGGAACCCGGCTTATATTGGTTTGAGGTCGCAGTTACCGTTCAAGGTGGAGAGCCTTCGGTTATGACTTACATTCCGATGCGAGTTGTTTATCTCCAAACTGGATCGATGATGCCCCCCACAAATCCACCGCCCAGTCTAGGCGGTTAGATTGGAACATGGCACTCATTGAGCTTGTTGCCACTGGTGTTGAAATTAAGTAAGGCTGGGGTGGCGCAAGCATATCGCGCAGGAACTTATTGAAGGAGTCTTTTGAAATGAGAGCAGCATGTAGGTCAGCCCTTTTTGATTCGATCTTGTTCGCCAGATCAATCGCCCTAGGATCGCCGCTCTTGTGGATGTTGAGTGACGCTGCGGAAAATTCCAGAATAAACTTCTCCGCATCGCCGCTAGAAAGATAGCGCGAAACAATTTCCTGAATTTGACTAACAGAAATCATGGCCCACCCTCCAAAAATCGTGTCCGCAGAAAAACTGTTGGAGCTTTTCAACGAGTCCACTTTTCAACAAAAACTCTCGCGGTGCCGCGAAGACAAAACAACTCAATCCCAAGACCCCTGGATTGATTCACAGCGCAAAAAAGAATTAATCCGATACATAGACCCCGAAACTAACGCTGAAATTTGTGTCGTGGCCGTGTACACGGATAATGCTCCAGGCACGGGCGTGCAGCGCATTATTCTTAGGCTGCGCACTGAATCTGACACCTACGAGCTGCGCCTGATATAGAGACGCCACAACCTGTAGTGGCGTTGCACGGGATACTGTTACATAATACGAATTATGCTAGGCAAAAAACAGCGAAACGTCAAAAACAGCCGTCCAAAGGTATCCTGTACCAGCGAACAGCAAGACGAATATGGGACGTTTTCGGCGGCTCTCGAGGATGTTCTAACCGTATAGCGGACGGAAATGCAGAAACGAATCACTCGCTCTTCTGAGGCGCACGCTACCAACGAGAAGGATTAGCAGGCCGTTTCTCCCACCTTGACAGTCACCTCCGCGTTCGTAAGTGCTGAGAACAAAGAAGATAGCTCGTAAAAATAGACTCTAGAAAGCAAAAACGCCAGCAGGATGCTGGCGCTACGGAACACAAGTTACAATTTTACCTAAGGTTACTTATACACGCATAACAACAATTTGTCAAGGCAAAGTTGACGTCGGCAAAGCTAACCTGGGCAAAATTTGCAAAGGCCGGATTGGCTGCGATTGACGACGGCAAGCGGGTTAGCGGCCCAGAGATTGCGCCCAAGTTGCGAAGGCGTGCCATGCGGCGGTTTGGCCGATGGGGAAGCGTATCTGCTGCACGATGATGAGGAAGGCGCTGGCCCAAATGGTGGCGCGATGAATTTTGCGCGTGGACCACAAATCGTAGGCCGCGAGAAGGAGCAGGAATCCATAGGAGAGGAGAGCCGCAACGAGGGGTTTCCTGTTAACCATGGAAAAGGGCCAGCGGGAGATGGCAGCGATCATGATTCCGATGGTGGCGATGAGGATGATGCGCTTGTGGGCGGAGGGATTGAAGCGGGCGCGAAACGCAAAAAAGACAAGCACCGCAAAAATGAGCATGTCCGTCATGGGGATGATGTAGAAGGTTTTTACATCGAGGCCAGTGGGAGAGTTGGGCCGGGAAAGCGCCTCGGTAGCTGCCAGCACGCCGAGGATGATCATGAGACAAGCCAGGAGAAAACCGGCAATGCCCAGACGGCGGTGGATATCCACGCGGCCAGCGGCGACAAGAGAGGTCTGAGTGATGAGCAAGAGGATCCACATGGAAAAGACAGCGCCATGAATGTGAATGATGCGACTGGGCAAAGGAGCGTGAAATACACCGGCGAGATAGTAGGTGTGCGCAAAGCCTAGAAAGACGGAGGCAAGAATCAGCAACGCCATCCCGGAGAAAAAGTAGTGATCGTAACGCCGGCCCGGAGGGGCAGAGTGCACCTTAACGGAATTCTCGACGTGTGCCGTGGCTGTCGCCATTGAGTCTCCAAATCTATTCGGATACCGCGAGAGTGCCAGTGCCTTGGGAACTAGGGGAAGTAGGTAAGCAAGTGTATACCGGATAAGGTGAGCGTGCGGGGTAAGCTGGGCCGGGCTGTACGAATAAACTGACAAGGTGAGGGCACGCCTGACAGCTCGCGTGCAGATTGAAATTCAGGCGCGCTCAGCGGGGGCGCGGGCGGAGAGGCGGGCGCGCGGTGAGCGGGCGAGGGCGCATGCGGAAGCGCGGGCTGAGAGGCGGGGGGACGTTGCGGAGGAAGTCGCCGCAGCAAGGGCAGCGGCCGTCGTCAGCGATGGGGCCGGTGGCATCGGCGCGGAGCCAGTGGCCGCGGGCATCGCACAACGGATTGATGCACTGCACGGTGAAACCGGGCAAGTACTGCATGCGCACTCCCTCAGTGGCCAGCCAGCTCTGCGGTCACATGTGAAAGCATGCGTCCCAGAAGCTCCCCAGGGCGGCCCGGACAGAATTGTTGGAGCGGATTCTGCCGTTCCACGACTGTGGTGTCAAGAGAAAAGACTACAAGGGATTGTGGTGGGATTGCAAAGCACGCTGTGAGAAGGATAGGGCGATCGCAGAATCCCTGAGGACTTGCAGAATTTGGCCGACTTTGACGTCGGCAGTGACAGAACCCGATTCTTGCAGGTTAGGATTGCGGCGGAGTTGCTGGGGCTGAAGCGCCTTGGGACTCCTGAAGAGCCGCGAGACGGGTTTTCAGAGCTTCGACTGCCTGCCGCTTGTCCGCGATCTGTTGCTTGAAGTCATCCAACCTGGCCTTGCCCGCGGTGTCGTTTTGATAATTCGGCTTGGAGTAGACGTTGTCCTGTTCCAAAGCAAGCTCACGCTGAAGAATGTCCAGATTTTTTTGGGCCTCGGCGAGCTGCTGTTTCAAGGCGGCAAGCTCAGCGGCGGCCTTTTCCTTTTTCTTTGCATCATCGGCGGTTGCGGCAGGAGCGGCTGCCTTGGAAGAATCGGAAGCGGCAGGAGCAGCATCAGGGGATTGCGCAGGCGCAGATGCGGTGGCTGATTGCGGAGGGGGAGCGGTGCGCTTCAAGGTGTCATCGGTGATAACGGGAGCAGGCTGCTTGGCGGCGGCTTTTTTTTGATCGCGGGCGCGACGGGCGGCTTCGGCGACAGATTGTGACTGCGAATCCTGGGATTGGCCGCGAGAGGCAACAGGAAGAACGGCAGCGGCAAGAAGGGCGGCAAGGGGCAAGCGGAAAGAGATGGAGTGTGACATGGTCTTTTACCTCTTGAATCTTATTCCTCTCGGACGATGAGCTGGTGCAAAGCTAAGCATACCTCCGCGCTTTGCCGAGGACAATTGCGCCGTGGGGAGTGCTGCGAATGAGGCAACTGGAACTCCCGCGGCGAACTGGCAGCACAAGCGGTGAGGCCCCAGGCCATTGCGCAAACCGGGCCTAGCGGGCACCCGCCTGATTTGCCCCGGCCGCGTCGCGGAAAGAAAGGCCATAATACTCCTTCGTGAAATAAAGTAAAAACGGGCGCAGCGAGTAGAAACTTGGGGTTCTCCACGGAGAATTGGCCGATTCCCACGAAAGTTCGCAACGAAGCACCAATCCTTAATTCAACATCTCAAGTCTTGCAGAGTGGCGATTCGTGCGGCATACTCCCGCCGCGTGCGGCCTTGGTCGGAATCGCACGGAGCGGTCGGCTGAGTGGTTTGCGAGGGGGTCTAATGGAGCGGTGTGCCTGGATTCACCGTTTCGGAATACTGTTTTGTGTGAGCGTGTGTCTTTCCGCGGGCGCGCGTGGAACCATCGCCGGGACAGTCTTGGCGAATGAGCAGCCGGTTCCAGGCCAAGCGTTGTCGGCGCCTGCGGTGCTCTCTCAGACGCGGCCGGCGCAAGCGACGACCGCGGGGCGCACACAACCCGGTGGGTATGTTCTTTCGCAGGAGCGCTACGAAAAAGCGGTCGCCTACTCCCGCGCGTCCTACACCATGTATTTTGTCTCGGTATTTATTTCCGTCGTGATGCTGGTGATTCTCTTGCGGCTCGGTATCGCAGCGAAGTTTCGTGATTGGGCGGAGAGCGTCAGCGACAAGAGGTGGCTGCAAGCGTTGGTGTTCGTACCGCTGCTGATGTTAACGCTGGATGTCCTGGCCTTGCCTCTCCATTTGTACGGGCATGTTCTCTCGCTCCGTTATGAGATGTCGGTGCAAGGATGGGGCTCGTGGTTCATGGATTGGAGTAAGGAGCAATTGCTGATGGCGGGATTCGCGCTGATCCTGGCGCTGCTCCTGACTTTGGTTGTCCGCAGAAGCCCGCGGCGATGGTGGCTGTACTTCTGGTTTGTTTCGCTGCCCGTTGTGCTATTTTTTGTGTTCATCAGCCCGTGGTTTATCGATCCGCTATTCAATACGTTTGAGCCCCTACAAACTAAGCACCCAGATTTGGTGGCGGCGATCGAGCAGCTGACCAGGCACGCCGGTGTACCGGTTTCGCCGGAACGCATGTTTCTGATGAAGGCTAGCGAAAAGACCAACGCGATCGACGCTTACGTGACCGGGTTGGGAGCCTCGAAGCGCGTGGTGGTCTGGGACACCACGCTTCAGAAGGCCACCGCTGATGAGACGCTATACATTGTCGGGCATGAATTGGGACACTATGTTCTCGGACACGTATGGCAAGGATTTTTGTTTGCTGCCGCGCTTTTGCTGATTGGGTTTTATGCGCTGTTTCGCGCGCTTCATTGGACGCTGGGCCGCTGGAGCGGAGATTGGAGAATTTACGGGCCAGAGGATTGGGCTTCGTTTGCCGTGATTTTGCTCTTGCTGGAGATGGGAATGTTCCTGGCGTCACCGGTCGTGAACGGATTCTCACGGATGCAGGAGCATGCCGCCGATGTCTACGGCCTCGAGGTGATCCACGGGATCGTGCCGGATTCTTCCGAAGTTGCGGCGCAATCGTTTCAGGTCTTGGGTGAGGTTGACCTGGCAGACCCGAACCCGCCTGAATTTATTACTTTCTGGCTGTACTCCCATCCGCCGCTTGCCGACCGGCTGGTATTCGCTCATAGCTACGATCCGTGGTCGAAAGGGGAATCGCCCAAGTACGTGAAATAGCTGAGGCTGATTTGTTGCAGCAGCAACTTCAGTGGGTTCTCTTCGAGGTGGAATGACGACGGGAAAAAACCGCGACTTTGTGACGATTGCCGCAGCGGGACATGGAGCACCAGCGCCGGCGCCGGGTCCGTGAGGTATCATAGAAAAAAAGCCTGCAGGATGGGTTGGAACAGGCTCGAAGACGGGAGCTTGTGCCTTCGGAGATGATTTCGGCGGACGAACGCGCAATGGCTGCCAGGAGCCAGTCCAGGCCGCCTTCGCGGGCGACAAATTCCAGGCCCCATTTGCCATCTTGTTGGAGGAGTTCGTCGTGGCCCTCGGTGATGCGCAAGACTTCGTTGATCGGCGCGACCCAGTCGCGGAGCAGGGCTTCTTTGGCGAGCATGGCGCTGAAGACTTTGCGCAGGGAGGCATGCAGGGTTTGAGCCTTTGTGAGGAGGGCGGCGGCGCTTTGCGGGTCATTCTGGGGGAGAGAGAGCAACTGGGCGCTTCGTTCTGAAGAGATAATTCGAGTAACCAAGAGGAAATGGAGAAGGTCCTCCCAGGCGAAATCGGGGGAGGATCCTAGCACGTTGGCGAAATCGAGGGAGAGTCGGCCGGCGATGAGGTTTGGTGAAGAAGAGAAATTCGGCATAGGTTTGCCTCCAAAAACCGGTTAGCGGGACAGGTTGCGGTTGGCCTCCCGAAATAACCGGTTAAATATAGCATGGCGGTTAAGACTTGCGATACGTTTTCGGCGAAGCAGAAGGAGTACACTTCTGGAGTGCTTTGCATCAAAACGAATGAGAAGTGGGAGCGTCATTTATGAAGACCATAGGCGGAGTAACGCTTGTCTTGCTAGCAGGGATATTGGCAGGGGGATGGAGAACAGGTGAGGCCGCCCAAAACCAGAGTCCACAGGCGCAAACCGAGCGCGAACCGGTAGTTGTCGAACTTTTTACTTCGGAAGGGTGTTCCAGCTGTCCGCCAGCCGACGATTTTCTTGCGCAACTCGATGCTCGGCAGACTTTGGGTGCTGCCGAGGTCATTGCGTTGGAGGAGCACGTGGATTACTGGGACCAGCAGGGCTGGAAGGACCCATTTTCCTCCGCTGCGTGGACAACCAGGCAAAATGAGTATTCCGGTTCGCTTCACAACGGCAATCCGTACACTCCGGAAATGGTGATAGACGGAACAGTGGGATTTGTGGGCGGCCGGGATGCGACGGCTCGCAAGGAAATCGAGAAAGCGGCGGGAATTAGAAAAACGAGAATCGAGATCAGCGAAGTTTCTCCGGTGCAGAACAAATCCGTCACATTTAAGGTAAGCGTTGAGAAACTCGTAAGTCCCTCGCCAAAGGACACTCCAGAAGTCATTCTCGCGATCACCGAAAGCGGGTTGCATTCCGCCGTGGGCGCCGGAGAAAACAGCGGCAAAAAGTTGCACCACTCGCCGGTGTTGCGGGAATTGAAAGTGATCGGCACGATGGGAAAGAATGGCGGGGATGCGTTCACGGGGCAAGCCACCAGGAAGATTGATTCCAAATGGGATGTGCAAAATCTGCGGGCCATCGCGTTCGTTCAGGAAAAGAAGAGCCGGCGCATACTCGGAGCGGCGCAAATTCGCTTGACGCAGTGAGAAAGTGCGCGGCCGTAAAACGGGACCGGCAACAATTTGATCGTCCCCACAGAGATGCGCACGACCGCGATGCGCTGTGCTACCTTGAATCCGCATCCAGGAGCAAAGATTCCATCGAACGGTTGCTTAGGGCACTTGCCCGTTTGCGCCACTGCTTACGAGCCGCGTTGGCCGGCGTCAGAGCATGAAGTGCCCGGTGCGGGTTTTGTTGGAGCGATGAATGGACGACGATTCCTTTGGCAGGCCGCCTGAGGCAGATAGAGAAATCAATTCGCCGGCAAACAGATTTCATTTCAGGCTATTTCTGAACGAGACGGGGCTGCGTGCGGGCTGGCGGCTCCTGATCTACGCAGCTATTTTCTTCTTATTCTGGAGCACTTCCATCTATCTGCTCGGCCAACTCCTGCGGCCGATTCGCGGTATTTTTTCTCCCAGTTTTCAGTTTCTCGGCGAATTGGTGAGTTTCCTTGCGGCATTTTTGGCGGCATGGATCATGTCGCAGCTCGAGGAGCGGCCCGTAGGGACCTACGGACTCCCTGCGTCAGGCGCATTCGGAAAACTATTTTGGCAAGGGTGTCTCTTCGGCTTCAGCGAGATTTTCATTCTGGTTGGGCTTATTGGGGCTTTCGGGGGCTATTCCTTTGGAAGTCTCTCCGAACACGGGATCGCCATCGCGAAATGGGCGCTGTTCTGGGGCGCTTTTTTCGTGGTAGTCGGACTGTTCGAAGAATTTTTCTTTCGTGGGTATAGTCTCTATACCTTGGCCAAAGGCATCGGTTTCTGGCCCGCCGCGATAATTCTCTCTGTTTCCTTTGGAGCCGTGCACTTACAAAATTCCGGCGAGGGCTGGATAGGTGTGGCTAGCGTGGCGTTCGTGGGCCTGTTCTGGAGTTTCACTCTGAAACGAACGGGAAGTCTGTGGTTCGCGCTCGGGATGCATGCAGCTTTCGATTTTGGGGAGACGTTTCTCTTTTCCGTTCCGGACAGCGGGATGATTTTTCCGGGCCATCTTTCGAACGCGACCTTGCACGGGCCGAAGTGGCTGACGGGAGGCTCGCCCGGACCTGAAGCGAGCATTTTCGATTTTCTGATTCTTGGTATTTTTTTCTTCGTCGTTCACCGATGGTATCCCGCAAGGAAAGAGCAGATAAGAAGCATCGCAGCGAGCTGAAGTCTTCAGTGCACTAGGTCCGAAGCATATACGAGGCGGACGCCGCGTTCTTCCGCATGCGGCAGAACTTCGCTTAGGGCTTTCAAGGTCGCGGGGCGCGGATGTCCGATGGCGATGGCTTCTCCCTTTACCTTCGCCTGGCGAAGAGCCAGGTCAAGCTGTTTGCGCACGGCAGAGACTTCGTCGACGTCGTCAAGAAAGGGGACATTCCGGAAAGCAGAGCGCACCCCCTGGCGCTGAGCGGCGTCATAAGCGACCGTCGCGGCCGTGGTTCTGCTATCAACGTAGAACAGATTCCATGCTTGAACTACAGGCATCAACTCTTCCATGAGAGCGGGATCGGCGGTGGCTTCCGATCCTTGATGATTGTTGACGCCGGCGGCATTGGGAACACTCCGCATCATCTGTTCGAACAGCAGAGGAATACTGTCCGCGGGCATCCCTGGATGGAGTTCCTGCGCTTCGGGCGTTTCATTTCCAACAGACTGCATAGGAAGATGCAGCATAACTTCGAAGCCGCGGCGATGAGCCTCCTCGGCGATGTCGATGGAATGCGTGTGATCGGGCAGGACGGAGATGGTCAAAGGAAAAGGCAATGCAAATATGGCATTGCCAACAGCTCGATCGTTTCCTAAATCGTCGAGAATAATGGCCAGACGCGCCTCGACGTTCTGACGGCCGGGCCGCGGAGAGGAGGGCGAAGACGCACGTGCCGGCAGAGGGGCGATGATATGGACAGAATTTGTGATTGCGCCAGCGCTGCGATAATCGAGCCGCAGCAGCGCTCCGGCGCTGGTTTCTGCGTCGCGCGTCAGATGATTCGAAGTGGCGATGGCGTCGAGCGATTGAATCAGGCGAGCGACTGATTCGCGCCGGGATTGTTCGGACGCAGCCGCAGGCAGAGCGACAAAAAGCTGGTCAGCGCGGCCAGCGTGAGCGCCATCAAACTGGAGGCGAGCGGCGATATCCCCAGGTTTTTTTTCAAAGCGCGCCGAGGCGTGCATCATTTCGCGAGTGATGCCGTGGACTCTGCTGGGGGAGAGACGTTTTTGCTGCTCGCTCTTGCAGCCCGCAAAAAGCAGGGCCACTACAAAGAGAAAGGCGAATGGGGCTGCGGAGCGAACCAGCCCACGCAAGCCGCGATGGAGCGAAAAGAACTGATTTGTTGTTCCGCGGTGAACGGCCACGGAACGCTAGGCGGCTTTTTTCTGCGGCGTCTTCAGGAGGTCGAGGGCTTTGCGAAAGATGGGATCTTCGGGCGAAAGCGGCCGAGGCGGAACAGGTTCTTTCTGCGCATCGGCAGCGCCGCTGTCATCATCGCCGGAGTCAGCGTCGTCATCGGCGGAGGCACGCACCACTTCGGAGGGCAACACGCCTTCCTCGAGAATGGATTTCCCGTCCGCATTGTAATAATTGGCGACTGTGAGGAAGAGCGCCGAACCGTCATCGAGCGTGATCAGCTTTTGTTCCGAGGCAAGTCCGAACGAGCGCTCTCCGACAACATCACCGCGATGATTCGCAACCATTGCAGAAGCGAGTACTTCCGCTGCGCCAGAGGTCGTTGGATCGATCAGCACGGAAACCGGGCCTTTCCAGGTCAATTTGGCCGGGTCAGCAGAGAAGACCTGCGCGGAGACCGTCTGGCCTCGCAGCGTCGACAAGGTCCCCGAAGGAACAAAAAGTCTTGCGACCGCAATTGCTTCCGAGACCGGCCCCCGTCCGCAATTGCGGACATCCAGGATCACTTTGTGAATGCCCTGTTTTTCCGCGTCCAGCAAGCGAGAGCGAATTTCGTCGGCGCGTCCGGGATCGAGCGAGGGCAAGCGCAGGGCCAGGATGTCCGGTTCAACCTTGGTGCTGACAATCTTCGCGGTGCCGAGCTTCTCGCGCACAATGTCCACTGCATCCGGGTCAGCCTTGCCGCGGCGGATAACCCCTACTTTTACTCCCGTGCCTGGCTGGCCGTGCAGAAAATTCATGGCCTGGCCAACAGACATATCGCGAGTAGTAAAGCCCGCAATGGATTCCAAAATATCGCCGCTGTGAATACCAGCCTTGTCGCCAGGACTGTCCGGCAGGACAGAAACCACAATGATATAGCCGAAGCGCTTGCTGAGGGTAAGGCCCGCGTCGCCGCTCACATTAGACGCGGCTTTCTGCTTGTATTCCGTGTATTCACGCGGCGTGAGGTAGCTGGACTGCGCGTCGAGAGATTCGAGCAGCCCGTGGAGTGATCCGGTGGTCACCAAGTGCAGATTTGGCTCATCGACATAGTCTTGCTGAACCTTCTGAAGCACTTCGCTGTACACCGTGAGGGACTTGTACGCTTTGTCGTCCGGCGTGCGGCCCAGGACATGCCCCAAGCCGGCGTAGCAAAAGATAACCACCGAAGCGCAAAGAAGTCCGATACGAGCCGCTCGATTCATGCCTCACCTGTGCCCTTCTACAATTAACGCGAAGCCCTGTGCGAAAACAGAGGACTAATTATAGCACCCACAGCAGTTGGGACGCGCCAGGAATGAGAAAGGAAGCCTGAGAATTACGAGGGCTCCGTAAAGCTGAACAGAGGCTGGTTGGGCGTAAGACACGCCAAAGCGACAAAATGATGTATGTTTGACACACCAGGACAAATATTGGCCCCTTATGTTCCTATAAGTTACTGAAAAATATGGACAAGCAGGTGAAACCCTGGCCAGCAACATGCTATCTTATGATACAGGGGAAATGTTTCAATCCACCATAGCAAGAGAGGCGTCTTCTGAAGGTGTGGGTCTACACACCGGAATGTTTGGACACGTCCGCCTGCTTCCTGCGCCCGCCGATACCGGGATCGTTTTCCGGCGCAAGGACCTGGATAACTTCCCCATTGAAGCGCAAGGCCACAACGTGGAGCGCGTAAGCTACGCCACAAGCTTAATGAAGCAAGGGGTGTGGCTTTCCACGACAGAGCATCTCCTCGCAGCGATTTATTCCTGCGGCATAGACAACATTTATATCGATATCGATTCGATCGAGATTCCCATTCTGGACGGCTCTGCTGAGCCCTTTATGCAAATGCTCGAGCATGCCGGCGTTCGCAAACTCCGCCGCAAGCGCCGGTACCTAAAGGTGCTGAAGCCATTGGAGGTTGAAGAGGGCGATCGCCGAATCGGAATTTATCCCGCCGACGAATTTCGCGTGCGCTGCTACGTCGATTTCCCGCATCCTCTCGTGGGCCAGCAAGAAATTGAGATGGTGGTTAGCCCGGAGACATTCCGGCATCTCCTCGCGCGTGCCCGTACATTCTGTTTCGAGAGGGACATTGAGCCTCTCCGCTCGATGGGGCTAATTCGGGGCGGGTCGCTGGAAAACGCCATTGTGTTGACAAATGACGGGGTGATGAACGGGCCGCTGCGCTTTCCCGACGAATTTGGCCGGCACAAAGCGCTGGATTTGATTGGCGATTTGGCGTTGGTGGGTTTGCCTTTATTGGCGCGCGTGGAAGCCCACAAGGCGGGTCATGCACTGCACACACAGCTTGTCAGCCAGTTGCTTGCCGACCCCTCGCTTTGGACCATCACGACAGCAGAAACAGCACCGGCGGAGCGCGAGGTTCGATTGACGACGCTTTCCCCTGCAGCCGCTACGGACTAGTCATATTCTGAGACTCCGCTGAAAAGAGTCGACGCAGGCCCAAATTAAAGACAGGTTATTGGAGCGGCGGGCTGTCAGCTGTGGCCGGCTCGCCGTTGCTGATGCGAATCACCCCAGACTCATCCGTGAAGAAATGCCGGATTCCCGTCGTATTTTGTGTGATGGGATCGGCAATGATTGTGTAGCTGACGACGTGACCATTGCCATCCGCCGGGCCGGGGGAGTAGAAGAATCTGTATCCACTCTTCGTCGGAGCCTGCGCAGCAAGCAGGAAGCTAACGAGGTTAGCTCCCTCGCAGTCGCCGTTTCCGGGCCCAAGGTTTGTCAGGGACGCCGGAAAACCGATCTTCGGGCAGACCGCTGCATAATTCCCCATCGCAATGCCGTACATGCGGAGGGTGCCCACAGCAGAAGCTTCATTGGCTGCCATCCGCGCCCGCAGAAGATTCGGAATTGCAATCGCGGCGATGATAAGGATGAAGGGTATGAAGACAACGCCCACATAACCCAAGACCAACCCAACTATTGCCAATCCCTGTCCCTTCAGCCGCCCAGCGCTTTTTTTGATGTCGGAGAGCGACAAGTGGCCAAGGACAATGGCGACAATGGTCACTGGTAGAAGGAAGAAAAACAAACCGCAAATAAAGCTGCCGATTGCCTTTCCGCTGGTTTTTGGGTTGCCCGCGTAAGTTACTGGAATTCCAGGAGATACACTTGTTTGCGCGGGCTGACTAGGCAAGAGACTGGACCTGGCGCTGCCGCACGAGGGGCAAAAGGACACAGCTTCCTGCACGGTTGCCGAACAGCGGGGGCAGGTGGGCATGTCGGCTTCTCCCTTCGCGGGAACAGATTCGAACGTCTGGGAAGACCCCAATGCGACCGACTGTAGCCGAGAACTTGGATTACGTCCAGAACACATTCGTAAGCTAGTGCGCTAACCGCGATTGTCAAAAACGAGGGAGAGAGGCGAGAATAGAAGTCTCATGACGAACCACGATCTGGCCATTGTCATTCTTGCAGCTGGAAAAGGCACGAGGCTGAAATCAAGCTTCGCAAAGGTGTTGCACCGCGCCGGTGGGCGCACGCTCATCGAACACGTCGTCCGTGCGTGCGCGCCATTGGGCGCGAGGCAAACGATTGTCGTTGTGGGACACCAGGCGGAGCAGGTAACGGCGGTGGTTGAGCCGTTTGAAGCAGAGACTGTGCTGCAGCAGCCGCAGCACGGCACGGGACATGCGATGCAGGTCGCGCGCCGCACTCTGGGCAGAGCGAAGTTTGCTGTTGTCTTGCCGGGCGACGCACCCCTGGTTCGTACGGAAACGCTCAAGGCGCTTGTTGCCGCGCATCGTGCTGGAAACGCCGCGGCCACCATTTTGACCGCCGTACTGGCAGATCCGTCGGGCTACGGCCGCATTTTGCGAAAGTCCGAATCGGCCGTTGGCGCCATCGTTGAAGAATCGCAGCTCACGGAAGAGCAGCGCGAGCTGAATGAGATCAACTCCGCAATCTATTGCTTCACGCTGGATAAGCTTTGGCCGGCACTGGCTCATGTAAAGCCGAACAACAAGCATCGCGAGCTGTATCTTACGGACACCATTGCCGTTATGACCGCTGGAGGCGAAACGGTTCTTGCGGAAGTCGCCGCCGATTCGCGCGAAATCCTGGGATGTAACACCCGCGCCGACCTGGCGGAAGTAGATCGCATTTTTCGGGAGCGGAAGCGCGCGGCGCTGATGGATGCAGGAGTGACGATTCAATTGCCGGAGACGGTGCTGATCGATCCGGAGGTCATTGCCGGCGAAGATACTGTGATTGAGCCGGGCGTGCAGCTTCTCGGCAAGACGAAAATTGGGGCGCGGTGCACGATTCGAAGCGGTAGCGTGCTGACCGACGCGCTCCTCGGGGATGACGTGACCGTCGAGCCGCATTGCGTCGTCGCGCAGAGCCGTTTGGATGATCGCGTGATCATCGGACCGTTTGCGCGATTAAGGCCGGACAATCATTTAAAGGCAGGAGCGCGCATCGGGAATTTCGTCGAACTGAAGAAGAGCACCATCGGGGAAGGCACCAAAGCAATGCACCTGACGTATTTGGGCGATACGAAAATCGGCGGAAAGTCGAATATCGGCGCGGGCACCATCACCTGCAATTACGATGGATTTCATAAGTTTCCGACGTCCATCGGCAATAAGGTGTTTATTGGAAGCGACAGCGCGCTGGTGGCGCCGGTGCGCGTCGGCGATGGCGCGTATGTTGCTGCCGGTTCGACGATCACGGAAAATGTTCCGGCGGATGCGCTGGCGATCGCGCGCGGCCGCCAGGTGAACAAGCCGGGCTGGGCCTCCAAGAAGCGGCGCGAATTGGCCGCTGCGGAAAATCCCAAGAAAGCCCATCGCCCGCGAAAGAAAGCAAAATCTCGGCGGTCCGTAAAAAAACGCCGCTGAGCGTTTGCCTCTAGCGTCCCGCAAATCGGGGCCTCACTCACATCCACCATCCTGAATCGTATATGAGCTCCCGGCTACGCCGCGAACATTGTATACAAAGGCGGCCGGTGTTATCGTCCGCGGTGCGTAAGGCGGAAGGAGCAAGCGAGTGGGCAATTGGGTGAACTGGCTGCTCATCATTGGCGGCATCATCTGCGTGATCATCGAGCTCGCGCTTGGTGCGTTCACGGGATTTGACTTGGCGCTTGTGGGCGGTTCGTTGGCAGTCGGCGGCGCGATCGGATTTCTTGCGGGCTCCGCGAACATCGGCATGATTGCCGCCGGCTCTCTAGCGCTTATCTATTTCGCTGTGTTTCGGAGCTGGTTAAAGACGAAACTGAATGTCCGCGAACAGCCCTCGAATGTGGATGCGGTGATGGGCAAGACAGGTGTCGTGACAAAGCGAATCGAACCGCGGGGCGCGGGCCTCGTCAAAGTTGGGTCGGAAGAGTGGCGCGCGGAGCTCGCACAGGGCGATGAGGCCGTACGCGAGGTCGGCGCGGTCATCACGGTAAGCTCTGTGGAAGGCGTGACTCTTAAAGTGAGGTGAAGGCAAATGGACACCGGAATCCTGTTCGGGTTTTTCCTCGTTGTGGTCCTGATATTTTGCCTGGTGACGGTCGCCAAGGCGGCGCGCACCGTGAAGCAGTACGAAAAAGGGTTGATTACACGGCTCGGCAAATACCACGCCATGGCGCCGTCCGGACTCACCTTTATCGTGCCGTTCATCGACGACATCGTGCGCGTGGACATGCGCGAGCAGGTAATCACGGTGCCCCCGCAGAAGCTCATCACGAAGGACAACGTGACGGTCGAAGTGGACGCCGTGGTCTATTACAAGGTGATCGATCCGGTGAAGTCGCAGTACGAGGTGCAGGATTTCGGGTATGCCTGCACCACCCTGGCGCAAACAAATTTGCGCAACCTGATTGGCGACCGCACGCTCGACGAGACACTCGTCGCCCGCGACATGATCAACACGAATCTCCGCCAGGTGCTGGATGAAGCCACTAATGGCTGGGGCGTGAAGGTCACGCGCGTCGAAGTTCAGAAGATCGAGCCGCCGCGGGACATCACGGACGCCATGTCGCGCCAGATGAAGGCAGAACGCGAGAAGCGCGCCGCCGTTCTCGAAGCGGAGGGCATCAAGCAGAGCCAGATATTGCAGGCCGAGGGAAAGAAGCAGTCGGAGATATTGAAGGCCGAAGGGGATGCTCAGGCGCGCATCACTCGTGCGAATGCGGAAGCTGAAGCGATTAAACTTGTGTCCACGGCCGCCGAAACTTACTTCAAGGAACGAGCCGAAACGATGCGCCGTCTCGAGGTGCTCAACAACACGCTTGCGCAAAACACGAAATACATCGTCCCGTCGAATTCCAGCCTGGTCAACGTTCTCGGCCTCGATAGCGCCGTCCAGGCGCTGCCAAAGCCGGTTTCGGACTCGCCCACGCAGCCACCTTCCGCAACTTCCGGGCGCTCGGTATAGCGGTTGCTTTCTGATGTATGCGCTTTTCTCGTCTCGCCGTTTCCATGGCGCTCTCTTCCTGATCTTCGTTCTTTCCTTTCGTCTTCAATTTGAAGTCGTCGGGCTGTGCTAAAATGGGAGTTCCCCGAATGCCATACGGAGCCAACACGCGATGAAATTCGGAGTCGTCGTCTTTCCTGGGTCCAATTGCGACCACGACGCGTTTTACGCCGTAGGAAATGTCCTGCACAAACCCGTCGAATTCATCTGGCACCAATCGCAGGACCTCGCGCATTGCGACACGATCATCCTGCCCGGCGGTTTCGCCTTTGGCGATTATCTGAGGACCGGAGCGATCGCGCGCTTTTCTCCCGTGATGAAGTCGGTTGAAAAATTCGCCAAGAGCGGCGGCATGGTTCTCGGGATCTGCAACGGCTTTCAGATTTTGCTCGAAGCGGGATTGCTTCCCGGCGCCATGATGCGCAACAGCGGCCTGCGTTTTATTTGCCGCCACGTCCACATCCGCGTGGAGCAAACCGACACGCCGTTTACGAACGCCGCGACGAAGGGTCAAATCTTGAAGATTCCCATCGCACATTCGGACGGCAACTACAATTGCGACGGGGCCACGCTCGCGGAGTTAGAGGGAAACCGCCAGGTGGTCTTTCGCTACACGACTCCGCAGGGAACGGATGACGCGGCCGGGAATCCCAACGGTTCGATGAACAACATCGCAGGCATCTGTAACCGCGAGCGCAACGTTGCCGGCCTCATGCCCCATCCCGAGCGAGCCGTCGAATCGGCTCTCGGTTCCGCCGACGGATTGATCATTTTGAAGTCCATGATCGAAGCCCTCGTCGGCGCTGCAAAGGCTACGGCATGAAGCTGACCGCAGTTCTACGCAGGAAATTCAGTCGATGCTCAACATTGTTTCGCTTTGAGCGATGCGATGACTGAAGAACTCCCTGAGCTGCGGTACGAGGAATTCGTTCGCGCAAGGAAGTTACACTGGCAGGGAGAAGCAAAGAAGCTGGGGTCAG
>Ga0070696_100001131_pt1 | contig 17269 bp, 18 predicted proteins | sample KBSK1253metaG_FD_65474 | JGI IMG/M metagenome (GOLD analysis project Ga0070696, IMG submission 65474) | Corn, switchgrass and miscanthus rhizosphere microbial communities from Kellogg Biological Station, Michigan, USA - KBS K1-25-3 metaG | ecosystem: Host-associated > Plants > Roots >... | reverse complement strand
ACCTCGTCGTCGCGATAGGTAACCACGAGCATTGTGCGTGTGCGGTGAATCCGTCGGCCCAGGTACTTGAGCAGGTCGAGCGTCGCTTCGTCCCCCCAGTGCATGTCTTCAAAAACGACCAGCGTCTGCGCTCTCTCGAGCTCATCGAGCGCTGCGGTGAATATCTCTTCGCGGCTTGCTCCGGAATTGATGACCGCCAATAACGCGCCCCGGGACTGCCGCGCGATGTCGTGCAGCGGCGCGAGAGGCCGAGGCGTGAAGAGCGCATCGCATGCGCCCCACAGTACACGCACGCCGCGCTGTCGTTTCGAGAATTCGCCCAGCAGCGAGGTCTTGCCGATACCTGCTTCGCCCCCCATGAGCGCGATACAGCCGCCGCGTGCTGCCGCAGCACCGAGCCATTCCCCCAAATCGGCCAGACATCGTTCACGTTCGAGCAGTTCCATCGAATGCGTACCCGCGGAGGGATTCGGTGGGGCTAGTTGTAACCTATCCGAAGGGGTCGCGCAAAAATCGACGGATTGCGGTATTTTACCTGGGCCGCTTCTTCAATACTCCAGCACCCGAGATGCAGGGTAGCAACACTGGCCGGATCGACAGTCTCCGCTCGAGCATCCGGGTGGCATGCCTCTGCTCGAGTTCTACGCCCCGGAGGCGCGGGTAGGGCTCACGAAGGACGACGCGATTGACCTGTCGGGACCGGCGTCGATAAAGACCGACCGGCACGACTTCGCCGACTGGAGAGTAGCCTTAGCCACGGCGCCAAATGGAAGGCGCTCATCAACAAATACATCGGGACCATTCCGGTCAGCGGCGATGCACCGTGCCCGGCCGCGCAGTGCATGTCCGGCACGCCGCCACCAAGGATACTCGTAAGAAGCGCCATCATGGCGAAGGTCGGCGCAGCCGCGAGGGACAGCCACCAGCCTGGGCTTGCCTTGAACCGTTCCTGACACTGGGTGACCTCACGGTCGATTGAGCCGGGCACATTAGAGATCATTTCGGTGCATCCCCCATCTTCCAAGCTCTTCAACGGACTAGCCGTCGCGTTTCCGAAAGGCGGCCTCTCCGGCGTCCGACACCTCGACCCACTTCGGGTCGGGCGCGGCGTCGGGGACGTAACTCTCGTGCCAGTTCCACCACTTGTACGGCCGGCTCTGGGGGTAGCCCTCCGGCGAGTCCTCCCACGTCTCCTGGCGCCCGAGCGCCGTCATGTCGAGGTAGCTCCAGGTGGTGCCCATCGCCTCGTCGCCGCGGCCGTTGATGAAGTAGGTGCGGAAGATACGCTCGCCGTCGCGGATGAACGCGTTGTGGCCGTGCCATTCGTGCACCCCGAAGTCGGCGTCGAAGCTGTCGGTGATCGTAAACCAGGGGATTTCCCAGCTCATCCGCGCCTTCAGGCGCGCGATGTCGGCCTGCGGTGCGCGCGAGGCATACACGAGGGTCGTGCCGCGCGCGTTCAGGTGAGCGGGGTGGGCGACCTGGTCGGCCCCCAGGGAACAACCGATGCAGGCATGCTCCGGCCAGCCGTGCACGCCGGGCTCGAAGAAGGCGCGGTAAATGATCAGCTGACTGCGGCCATCGAACAGGTCGAGCAGGCTGGCTTTGCCCTCGGGCCCGTCGAACAGATACGCCTTCTCCACGGCAACCCACGGCATCCGCCGTCGCTCTGCAGCCAGCGCGTCACGGGCGCGGGTCAGGGCCTTCTCCTTGACGAGAAGCTGCTCGCGCGCAGCCTCCCACTCCTGCGGCGACACAATCGGCGGCGTGTTCATGGCGTGCTTTCCCTCTTTCTGGCCCTTCACAGGTGATGTTATCGTCGTCATCGCAACCTCCGAATTAGAGTGATCCGTGTCTTCCGGCTGGAACGCGATACCGTCCACTGCCGATCGCCCGCTGTTGGTCATGAGATAATTTTGCCGCCAGACGGCGCACGGTGGGAGTGACAAGTGTGACGGGATTCCGATGGATTCGCTGATCACGGCTGCGGCACGGGCTCTCGCCGCGGGTGACCTCCTTGGCGTATTGAAGCGGGTTGGCCTGCGTGATGACGCGCCTGCGCTCGCGCTTCGCGGCATCGCGATCGCGCAACTCGGCGATTTCGTGCGCGCCAAGGCTCTTCTACTGAGCGCGGCACGCGCCTTCGGCCCTAGAGAGGCCGTGGCCCGCGCGAGGTGTGTTGTCGCAGTGGCCGAGATCGCGCTCGTGTCGCGCGACTTGGGCTGGCCGCCGAGGGCGCTCGCCGCGGCGCGAGCAATGCTCGAAAAACACGGCGACTGGGTGAACGCCGCGCATGCGCGGCATCTCGAGATCCGGCGTCTTCTCTTGATCGGGCACCTCGACGAGGCCGAGCGTGCGCTCGCCGCGCTCGATCCAGCGCCGCTCCCGCCCGCCTCGAGGGCCACCTACGAACTGGTCGTTGCGGGGATCGCAATGCGACGTATTCAGGCCAAGGTGGCGCGCGCTGCGCTCGCCCGGGCCAAGCGTGCCGCGCACCAGGCAGGTATCCCTGCATTGATGGCGGAGGTGGAAAGCGCATCCCTGATCCTGGACACGCCCGCGGCACGCCTGATTGCGCATGGCGAGGAACAACACCTATTGCTCGAGGAGGTTGAAGCGGTGTTCGCGCCCGGGACACTCGTCGTGGACGCATGCCGTCGTGTCGTGCGCGGCGAAGATACTTTGGTCTCGCTCGCAAGGCGCCCCGTGTTGTTCGCGCTCGCACGTGCGCTCGGCGAAGCGTGGCCCGGAGATCTGTCGAGAGATGCGCTTGCCAAGCGGGTATTCCGTGCAAAGCACGCCGACGAATCGCATCGCGCACGCTTGCGAGTGGAGATTGGGCGGCTTCGCGCCGAGCTTCGGCCGCTCGCGACCGTTAGCGCGACGGCTCGAGGATTCGTGCTGGCATCGCGTCGCGCACGCGACGTTGTCGTGCTGGCCCCGCCCGTCGAAGATCAAGATGCGGCGGTGATCGCATTTCTCGCCGACGGTGAGTCATGGTCAAGCTCGGCCCTGGCGCTCGCGCTGGGGGCCAGCCCGCGCACTGTGCAGCGAGCCCTCAATTCGCTTGCGATCGCAGGCAAGGTGCAGTCCAATGGGCGCGGGCGGGCACGCCGCTGGATGAGCGCGCCAGTGGTGGGATTCACGACAACCTTGTTACTCCCCGGTGCCTTGCCGAGTGATTAGAGTCTAGGCATGAAAATATCAGCAGCCGAGATCCTCCGCGAGTATGGGCCTTTCCCGGGCGCCGACCACATACATGGTGTGACGTTTGACGGCCAGCATGTGTGGTTTGCGTCCGGAGACAAGCTGAGCGCCTTCGATCCAGAGAATGGGAAAACGGTACGCTCTATCGATGTCGCCGCGCATGCAGGTACCGCCTTCGACGGCAAGCACCTGTTTCAGATCGCCGAGGATCGCATCCAGAAGATCGATCCGACCACCGGCCGCATACTTGGAACGATCCCTGCGCCTGGCGGCGGGGGCGACTCGGGTCTGGCTTGGGCGGAAGGAACGCTTTGGGTAGGGCAGCATCGCGGCCGGAAGATCCACCAAGTCGACCCCGAGACAGGCGCGATTCTCCGCACCATCGAGAGCAATCGCGTCGTCACCGGCGTCACGTGGATTGACGGCGAGCTTTGGCACGGAACCTGGGAGGGCGACGAGAGCGATGTGAGACGCATAGATCCTCGAACCGGAAAGGTTCTGGAGAGACTCGAGATGCCGCCTGGAACAGGTGTATCGGGACTCGAATGCGATGGCGGCGATCAGTTCTTCTGCGGCGGCGGAAGCAGCGGCAAGGTGCGAGCCATCCGCCGGCCCAACCGAGGGTCTCGAGTAACGTGAGGGCTGTTGTTGCCGCTTCCGGAGGCGGGCTGTTTACGTTTCGGAGAACGCGGCGTCGGACTGTGCGAACGCGATGGCGGTGAGCTCAATATCTGCACGGGCGATTTTTGCGCGCGCCGCCGCTTCTCGCCAACGGCGCGTTACTTCTGTTATCTCACCGACAATCTTCGCGCCGCGGTCTTTTGAAAGCGAATACCACTCGGCAGTCTTAACCACCGTCGCAAGGCTTGGACGGTTGTCCGATTCATCGAGATTCAGAACATGCTCTGCTTTGTCAATGTTGGGATTTACATCAAACGCCGGCGCAAGCCGCCACCCGCTCGAGGTCAGAATGAAGCCGTGGTTTCGCAGGTGATCATCCCGATTACCAATAGCGACATTGAAGGCAACGCGCCGAAAGAGTTGCTCGAGATCGGCCGCAACGTAGGCGCTCGTTCTCCAAGCGGTCACTCTCAACAGTTCTGGCAAGTCGAAATCTTCGAAGAAAGCGAAGTCCTAATTCCTCACGTTACGGACTTTGAGCGCCACCATCCCTCACCTCGACGTAACCCGCAACAGGCTCTCTACGAAATCCCTGTGGAACAACTGTACTCACGCGAGGGGTGTTACTAGCTTCGCCGATCCGCACGAGCGACTCTGAATTCCACAATCAACGGATCTGCAAATGAAACCACCTGCTCATGAACAACCGAGAAGTTCGTCGGAATCGTACTATCGAGGTGCTACTTTCGTGACCAGGCGCGCCAACGCGTCTGCGCAATTGTGGCATATCCATCGAGTGTGGACCGTAGTGGGGCGAGCTCAGCACTGCGGAATTGCGCCATGCGCTGCATCGACGACTTTAAATTTGCTGGCGACACCTGGTATGGCTCGGCCTTCGGAAGCAGCCCAACAGTCAACCATGGGTTTGGAAGGCGCGTCAGACTTCGATCGGCCCACAGGAGATTCTGAAAGCCTATAACGGCCTATACCTACGCGAAGAAGTTCAAATGGAGGGGTTCGTTCGCAACGTCGGAGATTTTGCACGGCTCCTTGAAACCATGAGTTTTTCCCACGCCTCGGTCTTGAATTTGGCGAACATCGCCCGCGATTCACATATCAACCGCAAGACAGTGGAAAACTACCTGCACATTCTCGAGAATTTATTGCTTGGCTTCCGTATCGAGGTGTTCACCAAACACGCCAGGCGCGAGCTCGCCGCCCATCCAAAGTTTTTTTTCTTCGATGCCGGCGTATTTCGCGCGAATCGCCCACAAGGACCCCTGGACTCTCCTTCCGAGCTGAACGGGCCGGCGTTGGACGGACTGGTAGCTCAGCATCTTCGCGCTTGGTGCGACTACTCTGCCGGCACACATCAGTTACATTACTGGCAGACGAGGGCGCGAGTGGAGGTCGACTTTATCATTTACGGAGAATCGGGTTTGTACGCCGTCGATGTAAAGAATTCACAAAGTGTCCGGCCAGCAGACCTGACAGGACTTAAATCCTTTTCCGAGGATTATCCGAAAGCTCAATGTTACTTGCTTTACAGAGGCAAAGAGCGACTCTTACGGAATGGCGTACTCTGTATGCGCGACATCGGTCCAGCGGATCGCGTCGAGTCCTGGGAAGCCGACCCATAAAAGGATTCTAGGGAATTCGAAATAAACCCGGTGCCGATTAAAGGGTGTGTGCTTAGGTAGCCCATCGGAAGCGGTACCGTAACGCCAATTGCGCTTGGGTCTCGACCAGTTGCGGCATCACGCCGTATTCGATACGTGGCGGGAACCGGCTAAACACCCGTATCCACTCCGCGACGGCCTGCCAGTGACCGCCGACGTCGTGGGACCAAGCGACTGTCCACGCATGACCCGACTCGTCGCTCGCCGGTCCATTAAACCCGCTCGTCTGTAGCATGCCGAATTGATCGAAGCGAACCGTCACGCGTTCACGTTGCCACTCGACACTCGCAAGGCCAAAGGCTACGTGATATTTCATTCGAAATTGATCGTAGGCGTCGGAGTTCGATCCAATGGCGGTCGATCCATCGAGATATTGGCCTACAAAAGTCCAATGGGCCGTTGGCTCCAGTCGGGCGCCAAAACTCCAGAATCGTGTCTGCCACGCGCCCCGCCCCGCAGCCGTCGATGCGCGCGGGTCGGCCCGATTGTCGTAGTGCAAAGCCCGAACCTCAAGCCGGTCGCGGTGCCGCCAGGTCAAACCGCCGTAATAGCCCGGCTTACGATCGATCTCATGATAAAACGTGGTTGCTGGTCGGCCTAGACCCCCGAAGAGCGTGGACGGCCGATCAGTTAATGCAAAGCCGCGATCCGCCAACAAGGCGCCGGCCGGATCGTTCCATGCGTATACCGCGCCAACCGCCGCAATATCGCCAAGATAACCGCTGCTAGCTCCCAGCCAACGCGCTTGCACCTCGGCACCAATGGTGCGGAATTCTTCTCCGACCCACGTGTTCAGCGCAGACGGAGTGATCGAGTAGACGTCGGTCCACCCAGTCGCGCGATTCTCCAGTGAGACTGGCATGTGGAACGCGCCAATGCGCGCCTGCCAACGAATCGAGTGGATCGGAAACGGCCGGATCTCGGCCCACGCCTCACTCAGGTCGATCGGATTGCGATCGTGGTCGCCGTAGGCATCGACCACAGCCCGCAGAGTGACGACGTCCGAAACACGCAAGCTCGGTGCTAGAAATGCGCGGCCGATGCGCAAGTCTTGGTGCTCCGGATCGAAGCGGAGTACCCCCCGGCCGCCATCGAGATACGACGTCTCGCCGGTCGCGTGTATCCAGCGGACATCGAGCGCACCTACTGCGGCGAATTCGTCCGCAGCGTTCGCCATGGACGCAAGCAAAGAGAGGGCAAAGCAATGAAGAGACGATTTCATCAATATTCCCAATCCGCACGCCTCGGTCGGGGCTCGGGCCGGGTACGCAGTTCGCGGATCAGTTGCACACGGTGTGACGTGACTTCCGTTGCGCCAACGTGGACCATACGGACGAGCGTCGCGGCTGTGTCGGTAATGAACGGGCTCCACACCGTCACCCGATAGTCTCCGGCCGGCATACCCGCAAGGTCGAGGCCCCCGCTGTCGTCCGTCTTCCCAAAATAAGGCGCCTCAGTGACGTAGATGTAACCGACCATCTCGTCATGAATGTTGCAGCCGAGGACCACCAGCCCCTCATGCTCGAACTTCACCGGCGGGTGGACTTCGCCCTTATAGAGCGGCAACTGGAATTTTTTCGCCGCCGAGAATGAATAGACTTGATGGCTGACGGCGTCGTTGTTCGGAAACTCGACGCTGGTTCCTGCAGCCACGACGACGACGCGCGGAACGAACGCGAGGTTGCGCTGGTCCATGACCGTCTTTGGCTCGATGGCTGCCGAGCGCCGTCGTTCCAGCGGCACAGCGGTAACCACGGCCTCACCGACGCCGTGGCCCGATCTATTAATGACACTGACTTGCAATTCGCCGGCAACGCCGGAGTGCGTGCACACGCAAGCGAGCAGGCACGCCAGTGTGATCGCATTGGCAATCCTGCGTCGCTTGAGCGCGATATGTGTCTCAAAACAGGCCATGATCCAACACTTGGGGATCCCTCGACCCCTATTATGCGGCATGCGATTGCCCTATATCGTGCGCAGTTTTCATGTCCGGATCTTTGCGTTAGTGCTCATTTTTGTCACGGCGGTTGCCGTGGCGATGACGAGCGCGGTCGTGATCAAGGCACATGGCGAAGTTGGGAGCCAGGCGGCATCAAAGCTCGAATCGGCGACGGCGACGGCCCGGGAGGTGCTGAGGTTCCGCGGCGACCAGCTCTCCAGCGCCTCAGACGTGCTCACGTCAGACTTCGGATTTAAGGAGGCGATCGCGTCCGGCGACCAGCAAACGCTGAAATCTGCAATGGACAATCATCGCTCCCGGATCGGTGCGGACGTGCTGATCGTGCTCGCTCGGGACGGCCACGTCGTCGCAAGCACCCAGCCGGCCCTGTCCATGCAGACGCGTATCGACCTAAAGGAGTTGGTGAGCGGTGACACGGATTCGGAGCTCCTGCGTCTCTATCGGCTAATCGACGGTCGCCCATATCAGCTCGTCGTCTCCCCGGTCCTCGCGCCAGACCCGATCGGATGGACTGCGATTGGCTTTGCATTGGACGATAAGGTCGCGATCGAAATGGCGCGGCTGCTCGGTGTGCAGGTATCCTTCGTCTCCCAGGACGGCTCTTCATCTTTCGTTGCGAGTTCTCTGCCGCAGGATCAAAGGCCGTCCTTTGCTGACGTGGCCAGACTCGCCAGCGAATCGCCGTCATTTTTGCGTAGGTATAATGATACCGTCGTGACCCGGGTCCACCCCATCCGGTCCGGTAACGGCGCATTACGGCTCGTCTTGCAAGAATCGATCGACAGCGCGTTGCGCCCCTATTTGCAGCTACGCCGCTCCATGATTGAAATCGGGCTCGCGGTTCTGGCGTGTGCCCTGGCTTTCGCGGCCATGCTGTCGCGCAGCGCAACCCGCCCGCTCGACGACCTCACCCGAGCTGCGGCGCGTCTCGAAGCTGGCGACTATTCGACTCCGGTGCCCCTGGCGAGCACGCACGAGATCGCACGGGTCGCGCGTGCTTTCAACGCCATGCGTGGAGCGGTCGCGGAGCGCGAGCGTGTCATCCGACACCAGGCAGTACACGATCCTCTGACCGACCTGCTGACACGCGTCGGTATCACAGAGCAGCTCGACCAGACCCTCGTAAACGCCCGGCGAAATGCCACGTCTGTCACGGGCTGCATCGTCCATATCCAGCAATTCCACGACATCGTTGGCTCGTACGGACACGCAGCTGCAGACCTGGCACTGATGGAAGTCGCGCATCGCCTGCTTTCCCGGATTGGCAGTAGCAACCGGGTGGCCCGAATCGGCACGGATGAGTTCCTCTTGATCCTAGAAGATATCGATGGGGACCAAGCGCTGGCCGCCGCCGGCGCGGTTAGCGAACAGCTGCGGATGCCATTTGAATACATGGGGGTATTCCTGCAGTTAGAGACGCGCATCGGTGTTGCGGTATTTCCCGAGGATGGGGACACCGCCGCGGACCTGTTGCGGCACGCCGACTTGGCGCTGTTCCGCGCCGGCGAGACCGGGCTCCCCGTGGGAAGGTACGTGTCGGGCGACGACCGGACTCAACAGCATCGGCTGGCTGTGCTCGGCGATCTGCGCCGTGCGATCGCGGCGAATGAGCTAGAACTCCATTTCCAGCCGAAAGTAGCGCTAAAGACGAACACGGTGAGCGGCTGCGAGGCCCTTGTCCGCTGGCGGCATCCTACGAAAGGGCTTATTCCGCCTAATGATTTCGTTGTATATGCCGAACGAACGGGCATGATCCGCGCGCTGACAGCTTGGGTCCTGGAAGCAGCGTTCCGGCAGCAGCGACTCTGGCAGGAGGGCGGCGCGGCTCTCGATATGGCTATCAACATCTCGACGGCGGACCTTGCAGATCCTACGTTTGCCGACTCGGTGGTGACTTTGCTTCGCAAGGCAGACGTCGACGCCAGCTGCATTGTGCTCGAAGTCACCGAAAGTGGCGCGATGAAGGATCTGCAAAGTACGCGGCGTATCATGGAGGAACTGCGTGTACTCGGGATCAGATTCTCGATCGACGATTTTGGCACCGGATACTCGTCGCTTGCACACTTACGCAGCCTGCCCGTCGACGAGATCAAAATCGACCGCTCGTTCGTCAATGAGTTGAACCGCGAGAACGCCGACGACGTAATCCTGCGATCGACAATCAACCTGGGTCATGCGATGAATCTAAAGGTCGTCGCCGAGGGTATCGAGACTACAGCCGCCCTGGAAGTACTAGCGCGCTTCGGTTGCGACCTCGTGCAAGGTTATTTGATATCCAAACCCCTGCCGGCAACAGCATTCAGCCAGTGGCTTGCGAACCGCTCGATCGTTGCAGTCACGGATGCGGTGCCAAACACTGCAATCCATAATCGACGCCTGCTCGGTATCTAGGGATTGGGTCGCTCCGCTCGAGACGGATCCAAATGGCCAGCACCGGACCAAGGCCGTAATTTGCAAAATTGACGCCTGCGCCTCGACTCACGCGTCGCAAGAGCAACGCTTCACACCTGGGACATGTACGAAATTGGAAATCCGGCGCATGTCGGTGCGTTCGTCGCGCCTGCGAAACTGCTATTGAAATTTAGAGTGCGACCGAGCTCGGTGCCAAGCGAATAGCCAAGCGCGTCGGCGTCATCCAATCGTTGATCGTCACCTGCCGATTGTGAGAGCGGTCAGCCGATTTGATGGGCTGATATTCACGATCGGTGATGGGCCATCGGCGATCGTGACCGCGGCGCCGGCGCCGCGGTCATTGTCGGGTTGTCAGAACGGTGGATCGGAGAGCGCCGCGACGGCATGGGGTCGTTGTAACGCTCTGGCTGATCGATTGCGTGATACCAGCGGTGCATTTGAGCGAAGTAGTGGTTTTTGAAGCTGTGGTAGAACGCCTCGAGGAACTGGTCGATCGCAACCACCGCTCGTCGGGCCGATAAAGATGCGATAGTTGCCGGTGGCAAGATCGCACAGCGTATGGCGCAGCTCTTTGGTCATGAGGCCGCGCGAGCCCAAGGGGATGAGTTCCTCGCGCCGCAGCTTGTCGAGGAGCCGCACACCGCCGGAGAGTACGACACACAGCAGGGATCGGGAGTCGAAGTGTCCGCTCGCGAGCAGGCGCAGTTAGGCTGGCGGAGCCCAGATCATCGAGCCATCGGGCGCGCCGCGCCTTAAATCCCCCCAGCGGTTGCTGACGCGGATCGAGATGCTGAAGATATCGCCGAGTTCACGATAGAAGTCGCTCAAGTCGCTCTGCGGATGGTGGATGATGCCAACGGACAGATCCGCCAAGCGTGCGAGCCGCTCGGCGAGCAGGCGCATGGCCACGCTTTTGCCGCTGCGGGGCTCACCGTGGATCAGCGCGAAGCCGCCCTCGCGCAGGCGCGATCATCCTTATCGGCGGTGGGTAAATAGGCGGGCGGCAGGCCGGTGGCGGCGTAGTCGGCGATCAGATCGACGCCGCTCAAGTCCCAGCGGGCGCGGCGCCCCGCATCTGCAAAAAAACCTACGTGTATCGATCGCTCACGTTCTAGCTGGAGATCGCGCGCAACAAGCAATGAGGATTTGGCTACCCGATCGCACCAAGTTAGCGTTCTTGAACACGCGACTGCCAGCAGCCGGGACGGCGAGAGGCCGTGCCCGTCAATTGCTCGGCGACGCCGACAGTAAAATCACTGAACGCGTCTACCGGCGAAGGCCCGGACTGATCCGGCCACTACGGTGAGCGACGAGAAAACATCAATCGAATGGCACAGGCCGGCATTCGGCCGGTGTCGACGCGCCGCGCAAAGCACTGAAGGCAAAGGCATAATTGGTGGGCCGTGTAGCCACCGGACTTAGCGTCTAACTAATTGTTTTTCATGAGCTTTCATCGCGGTCAATTCGCAAATGCCCCCACAGATGCCCCCACGAATGGGTGGCTGTTGATGGATGTCCTCGGACGCTCTATGACCAATGCGCGTATCTGGTCGGGCAATCGCGGTGGCGCGGTAATTGGGGTCTTTGCCCTATCTCATTGGGAGCCCTATAATGTGTATGAAGTTGTCTCGGAGTACACATTATGCGCACCAATATCGTCATCGATGAGAAGTTGATGAAGGAAACGCTTCGACTCACCGGCTTGAAAACCAAGCGGGAGGCGGTCGAGTTGGGGCTGCGCACGATCGTTCGCCTACGCAAACAGCAAGAAATCCGCCGGTTTCGCGGCAAGCTTCCGTGGCGGGGTGACTTGGATGCAATGAGAACGGACTGATGATACTGGTCGATACCAGCGTCTGGATCGATTACTTTCGCGGCGTCGTCACTCCGCAGTCTGAGAAACTGGACACTCTTCTTGGAGTCGAACAGGTGTTTACCGGCGACTTGATATTGACCGAGGTGTTACAAGGATTCGTCAGCGAGCGCGATTTCAATCAGGCCCGGAAACTGTTGGCTTCGATCCCTCTGGTCCCGCTCGTCGGTGAAGACATCGCGTTTCAAGCGGCAAGGAACTTCCGAAAACTCAGGACCCTCGGGATAACGATTCGGAAGACCATTGATACGCTGATCGCGACGAGTTGCATCGAGAAGGAACTCTCATTGTTGTACAGCGATCGCGATTTTGATCCGTTTGTTCAACATCTCGGACTGCGCTCGGCGAACTGAGCGGCGCCTATTGGATGGTGGGCCGTGGGCGATTCAGACTGTCCCTCCGGTTCCAGTCCGGGTAAAGCTTAAGTGATTTCCACTTTATGTGGACCACAGGGCGAAGTCCGTAAGGAGTTTGCGGGGAGTTTCAGCGTGCCTCCCTTCGGGCACGGCTGGGGGATTGGACGGGTTGGGTCTTCTTCCAGGCCGCGTATTCCTGGGGCATGCAAACGGCACACGGCCGGTAGCCGGCGGCAATGGCCATGGGCTCGTCGGCAAAGAAAACGCGGTGTTTCACATAACCGCCGCGGGCAATCGCCTGCAGCGCGGCGCGGCAACCAAGCCGGCCGTAGAGCTTGCCATCGCGATGCCCCCCGAAGGTGCCAGGCAAGGGGCTTGAGTAAGGCTTGCCATCTGGCCCAATCAGCGTAAATGTCTTGTGCGATGCCGGCATGCGCAGTGCCTCCCGCGTCACGATGCATCGTGGAACGACAGTTCCAGGCCGATGCGTTCGCCTTTGCGCACCCGGCCGATGGCGTGCTTGAGGTTGACCCGGTAGTAGCCTTTGGTGACTTTGAAGGGACGTTCCGCCACGGTGATGATGGCCGCGTCGCCCAGCTTGAGCGGCAACACCATAGGGCGTGACTGCATGCGCGGGCGTTGCTCCGTCATCACGAACTCGCCCCCTCGAAAGTCGGTGCCCGGTTCGGACAGCACAGCGACGATCTGCATGGGAAACACCTGCTCGCCGTCATTGCGCTGGTGCAGCGACACATGGTCTTCAAGGCCAAGCCGGCTCAGATGCGATTGCGCCCGCGTCTGGCCTGCCTTCTGGTTGTGTCGCAGAAAATCCTCCAGTTCCGCCGGATAACGATGATCGATGCCCATGGTTTGTTCCAGCGATTGGCGACGGTCACCAGGCGGCGGTAGAGGGCCGAGCGCCACTGCTCCAGTGGTGCCGGCATACCGGCACCGAAGTAGAACAACTCGCCGCGCCCCAGATCGCCGGATTCCAAAGTCACGCTGTTGGCGCCAGGCGCCATGGTCTGTTGCGCCAGGCTGCGCGCCACATCAGCGCCCAGCAGGCCGGGCAGCACGGCATGGCCTTCGGCATCGAGCTGCATGCCGATCCGCCCAATTCAGGCGATCGAGCGTCGCGTCGAGTGCGGTCATGAGAAATTTCTCCCCATCAATCCTTGGCTTCGCGGCGCAGCAGCTCGCGCTTGCGATCCACGCCCCAGCGGTAGCCGGCCAGGTCGCCATCGCGCCGCACGACGCGGTGGCAGGGAATGGCCACGGCAATGTGGTTTGTGGCGCAGGCTTGCGCCACGGCGCGCACTGCCTTGGGCGAGCCGATGCGTTCGGCGATCTCGGCGTAGCTCACGGTCGTGCCCGCCGGGATCTCGCGCAGCGCGCGCCAGACGCGCTCCTGAAAAGCCGTGCCCTGTACGTCCAGTGGCAGATGCAGCCCCATCGCAGGCGCTTCGATGAAGCCCACGACCTCGGCCACCAACTGCTCGAATTCGCGGTCGCAGCCGATGATTTCGGCCTTCGGAAATTGATCCTGCAGATCGCGCACCAGCCGGTCGGGGTCATCGCCCAGCAGGATGGCGCAGATACCGCGCTGGCTTTGCGCCACCAGAATGGCGCCTAGCGAGCACTGGCCCACAGCGAAGCGGATGACCGTACCGCAACCACCCGCCCGGTAGTCCCGCGCACGCATACCCAGCAATTGCTCGGAGGCTTCGTAGAACCGGCTGTTGGAGTTGAAGCCTGCGTCATAAATGGCATTGGTGATCGATGAATCCGGGCTGCTCAATTCCTCGCGCAATTTGCGGGCACGGTAGGCTGAGCTGTACGCCTTGGGCGTGAGGCCGGTTTCAGCCTTGAACAGGCGATGGAAGTGGAACGGACTCATGCCGACCTCGATCGCCAAGTCGTCGAGTTGGGGCGGTGTCTCGGATTCCTCGATCAGCCGGCACGCGCGCGCCACCAACGCGGCGCGTTCGGTCGCTGCACTGGTCTGGTCGGCTCGGGCGCGGCGACTGCAACGGTAGCCCGCCGCCTCGGCGGCCTCGGCCGAATCGAAGAACTCCACGTTCTCGCGCTTGGGAAGTCGTGCCGTCGAACTCGGCTGGCAGTACACACCCGTGGTGCGCACGGCATAGACGAAGTGACCATCGGCTGCGGCATCGCGTGCCTGCACGGCCGTCCAGCGGTCGTCCTCGGTTTCGTAAGCAATGGTCGTATTCATGGCAGAAGTCCTGTCAATATCAATCACGGGATCAGGATAGAAAGGATTTCAATCGCAAGCACTCCGATTCTTGCGGTTGATATTCAACGCCTGGGCAGTCGCCACAGATACCAGGCGGCCACTGTCCGAAAGGGGCTCCAGGCTTCGCCGATCTCGCGCATCTGGCGCGGTGTGGGTGCCTTTTCCAGGCCCTTCAGGCGTCCATAGCCCTCCCGCACGCCGCAGTCGTCCACCGGCAGGATGTCGGAGCGCTCCAGCGAATAAATCAGGAACATTTCAACCGTCCAGCGCCCAACGCCCCGCAAGGAGACCAGCCGCTCGATCAGCGCGGAGTCAGGCAGGCGCCGAGCCTCTTCGAGACCGGGCACGATGCCTTCGACAGTCGCCTGGGCAATGCCGCGAATGGTCGCCAGCTTGGCTGCGGAGAAGCCGCAGGCACGCTGCGACTCTGGGTCGCTGGTCAGCAGTTGCTCGGGTGCTGGGAAGGACACACCCGGATAAAGCGCCAACAGGCGCCCCAGAATCGCGTCGCCCGCCTTGGCGTGCAGTTGCTGGTAGGCAATCGCACGTACCAGGGCCTCGTAGGGCTCGCGCGCGGGCTTGGCCTCATGCCGACACGAGCCGATCGCGGCGATGTGGCGCGCCCAGTCGTCGTCCAGCTCGGACAGGAACTTGGCGGCCCGCTTATATGCACGCGATGAGAAATCGGCTGCAATCGTCCCGCTCAAGATCAGAACCCCGGCAGCATGGCAGTCTGCGGCTCGGGCTCCTTCTCCTTGGTCGCCATCGCCTTCTCATGCTCCAGCAGCCAACTCTTGCGATGCAAGCCCCAGGCGTAGCCCTTGAGGTCGCCATTGCTGGCAATGACGCGATGACACGGCACGATGATGGCGATCGGGTTGGCGCCATTGGCTGCGCCGATGTCGATGGCTGCGCGCGGATCATCGAAGCCCAGTTCCTTGGCCAGCTTGCCATAGTTCGTGGTCGTGCCTGCCGGGATTCGGCGCAGCGCGGCCCACACGCGGCGCTGCAGCTCCGAACCGGCGGTTGCCGTGTGCAGCACATTCAGCGCCTCCATCTCGCCATCGAAGTAGCGGGTCAGGGCATCGGCAATCTCGGCCGGGGCCGGAGCCTCGATCAACTCCACCTCGCCATAGTGCTCGCGCAGACCGCGATGCAGCCGCGCCTTGTGGTCGGCGAAATCGAGCGCCCGCACGACCTGCTGCGCATCGATCACGAGCAGCATGGCACCCAGCGGGGAATCCAGTGGGCTCAGAAACAGCTTCATGGTGCATTCCTTGTTGAACTGATACGTCGCGTCCGTCTGCCTATTTCAGGCGCGTCACGCCCAGATCGCCGAATAGATAAGCCTCACCACTTTGCATATGCAGTTCGGTATTGCCGTCATCGTTGACCCACCACTGCGCCGTGCCGGCATCCACCAGAGATTGGCAATAGCACTCGACCTGGCGGCGCGCTTCGGATAACTCGTCTATCAAGCTAGCGGAAATCGTATTCATGGGAAACCTCGGCAACTTCGGCCACTCTAGTGATGTCATCGCAAGAAGAAACTCCGTCTCTTGCGGTTGAATTCCGAGCGTCATCCCGCCTTGCGGAAAGTGAAATTGATGCGCTTGCTACCCAGCAGTGCATGGGGTTCGTCCTTGAACGGCATCACGCCGTGGTAGCGCAGGCGATCGACGCCGCCCCACACCACCACGTCGCCGTGGTACAGCGGCACCTTGGCCGTGGAGTCGGTGCGCGCCTGGCCGCCGAACAGGAATGTGGCCCGCATGCCCAGCGATACGGAAACGATGGGCGCGTCGTAATCCCGTTCGTTCTTGTCCTGGTGCAGCGAGAGCCGCGCGCCTGGCGGGTCTTGCCCGACGGGATACCGCACAGCGCCTGCCAGACCTGTCCGATGCCGCAGCTCTCAAAAGGCGAAAGCGGGTTCCATCACGGGATGACGTTGGCGCACCCGGCTGGCGATGTCGTCGATGTTCTTCAGCGTGCGGCGCAGCGCGCTGCTCGACGTGGCATTTCCGTAGGGGAAGTAAACGATCTCCACGCCCAGTTCACCAAAGCTGCGTTCGAGTTGAAGGCCCTTCTCGGTTCCCTTCCAGTCGTCGCCCTTGAACATCACGTTGAAACGGAGGTCTTTCCAGATCGCCACCTTGTCATTCGTCAACGCCGGATGAGCCGCATCGACGTAGCGCACGTTGCGCACGATTTCCAGCCGCTCAGCCAACGGAACTACCGGCTTCGTGCCCTTGTGTTCGATCAGAACATCGTCAGCTACAACGCCAGCGATAAGGAAGTCGCAATGCTCTTTGGCCTGACGCAGGAGATTGAGGTGGCCGATGTGGAAAAGATCGTAGGCGCCAGGTGCGTAACCGATGCGGATCATGGCAGTCGTGTCCTATAGAAAACTTCGGTGTCAGTGATTGGCAATTTACTGACACACCCGATTCAATACGCTCCGTTTCCTGCTCAGTAATTCAGATGATTGCGCGTCGCTATGACGAGTCTCCAGAACGAAGAAGGTCCGCGAAAATGGGAGCATTCTGCTGCAGTTCAGGAGTTCCATTCCACGTCAATGAGACGTGAAATGGATTTTCCTATTTCGCGGACATTAAGCGTCGCCGTTCTCAGCAGTAGCCTTGATCAGGCCAAGCTGAGTCAGTGCGGTGACGCCATCGTCCAGACCACGTTCTTCCACGATCTTGCCGTTGACCACCTTCAGCACCGTGGTGCCAGTGAAGTGCATCTTGCAGCCGGTAGCTGCGGGCAGACCGCCGATCAAGAAGTCATCGTGAGCCGGCCCCGTGTGAGTGCCGCCACCTTCCCACTGACCGACCACGTAGTCGCCTTCGGCGATCAAATCGGCCGTGCCCCAGAAATTGAGGTCGGGGAACGCGGCGCGAAATC
>Ga0070696_100001129_pt1 | contig 17274 bp, 15 predicted proteins | sample KBSK1253metaG_FD_65474 | JGI IMG/M metagenome (GOLD analysis project Ga0070696, IMG submission 65474) | Corn, switchgrass and miscanthus rhizosphere microbial communities from Kellogg Biological Station, Michigan, USA - KBS K1-25-3 metaG | ecosystem: Host-associated > Plants > Roots >... | reverse complement strand
GATCAACGAGACCAGCCAGCCCACGTACGGAATCGCGCCAAGCAGGCTCACCGGCAGCACCCGGATGAAGATGTAGCGCAACAGCCCCATGCGGCTGCCGTCAGTGCGCACGATGGCGATGTCCAGCGCGCGCTTGCCGATGGTCTGCCCGTGCCGGTGCAGCAGCACGCAGTTGACCACGAAGATCGCCACCAGCAAGCCGAAGCCCAGCAGCATCACACCGATCATCGGGGCAGCCGGCTTGATCCCCTTGCTCACGCCGATTGCCATCGTGACGCCCCAGAACACCGGGAGCACCCAGATCAGGTTGACCAGGCCATCCAGCAGCGCCGCGCCGAGGCGCTTGCCGCGCCCGGCCTTGCGGTTTTCCAGGTCATACGCATCCCACGCGGCCACATCGTCGACCACGGCCGCAGGCGCGGCATACGGATTGGTTTCCATCACTTCCTTCCCCTTGTTGCTGTCCTGGCTGCCCTCCCCCATGTCGGGCAACGCTGGCGAGTATAGAAGCGAATTTTGACCGCTGACTACCGCTTCGGCTTGAGCAGGGTGCCGCTGCATTTCGGCGACCCGCACAGGCATGCCCACAGCTTCTTCAGGCGCGCGGTGTGCGGCACGTCGAGCACGATGCCGTAGTCGTAGGTGAGCTCCTCGCCCGGCTTGATGTGGCGGATCGCCTCGATCACCACGCGGTCCCGGCGCGGGTCGCCGCTGGCGCTTTCCTCGACCAGCGCGCGGCAGTTCGGCGCGCAGCTGTGGTTGATCCAGCGCGCGCTGTTGCCACCCTGGTTGGCGTCGATGATGTACTTATCGTTCAAGGTGAACAGGAAGGTATGCCCGGTCTCGCCGCCGTCGCCGTACAGGTCGTCGGCCTGCGCATGGGTCAGCAACCTGCCCTTGTACTCGATGATTTCCTCGCCTTTGGCGATCGGGGCGGTGGCGAACACACCGTTGCCGTGGATCGGCGAGCGGCGTGCAACAAAGCGTCGTGACATGCGGTGGAGCCCTGCGGATGAAAGTGGAAGCGGCGATGATGCCCGTTTGCGGATGGCCGCGAAACCTTCACCGGGCGCCCCGCGCGTCATGTCGGCACGGTCGAACTCCATGATGGTTTCCCCCGGGTATCGGCGACCCTTCGCCACGACTGGCGCCAACCCCCTCGATCGCGGTTAGAATCGGTATTCAAACGATCGTTTGGAGAAGCCGCGATGCGTCTGCTGCGCTGGATCATCCCCGTACTGCTGCTGGGCCTGGCCGCCTGTGGTCCGGCGAAGAAGAGCGTGTACCCGCCGACCCTGAGCATCCAGCAATTGGTGGTCCAGCCGGACGGGCAGTGGCAGCTGACCGTGCGCATCCAGAACAACAGCTACGGCGGGATGGACTTCAAGTCGCTGGACGGCCAGTTGCAGGTGGCCGAGCTGGTGCCGGTGCGGCTGCATGCCACCTTCGACCTCGACATTCCCGAACTCGCCGGCGACGTGATTCAGCTCAACGTGCTGCCCACCGCGGCGATGAGCCAGGCCCTGCAGGCGATCGCCGCCAAGGGCAGCGCCGGCGCACTGGCCTACCGCGTCAGCGGCAGCGCCAGCGCCAAGCCCGAGCAGGAAGCCAGGCCGCGCTCGTTCGATTTCAACGGCAACGACTGGATCTCGCCGGTGCCGGGCGTCCCCGACACGTATCGCTAGACATCCCCGCTTTCCACCGAAGGAATCACCATGACCGCATACAAGGCTCCCCTCGACGACCTGCGCTTCGCCCTGTTCGACGTGCTGAACGCCGAACCGACCCTCACCGCGCTGCAGGGCGGCGAAGCGCACAGCCGCGATCTGCTCGACGCGGTACTGGAGGAAGCCGGTCGCCTCAGCGAGCAGTTGCTGGCGCCGACCAACGCGCCCGCCGACGCGGAAGGCTGCCACTACGACAAGGCCACCCGGACGGTGACCACGCCGAAGGGCTTCAAGGAAGCGTTCAAGGCCTTCGCCGAAGGCGGCTGGACCGGCCTGACCAACCCCGAAACCTACGGTGGCCAGGCCCTGCCTGGCGTGCTCGGCATCGCCACCACCGAGATCTTCCAGTCCGGCAACCTGGCCTGGAGCCTGTACCCGCTGCTGTCCGAAGGTGCCACCCACGCGCTGGAGATCCACGGCGAGGCATGGCAGCGCGAGCGCTTCATGAAGCCGATCATCGAAGGCCGCTGGACCGGCACCATGTGCCTGACCGAGCCGCAGGCCGGCTCCGACCTGGGCCTGCTGAAGACCCGCGCCGAGCCGGGTGACAACGGTGCGTACAAGATCACCGGCACCAAGATCTTCATCAGCGCCGGCGAGCACGACCTCACCGAGAACATCGTGCACCTGGTGCTGGCGCGCCTGCCCGACGCACCGGAAGGCAGTCGTGGCATCTCGATGTTCATCGTGCCCAAGTTCAAGGTGAACGAGGACGGCTCGCTGGGCGCGCGCAACAGCGTCGCCGCCGGCGCCATCGAGCACAAGATGGGCATCCACGCCTGCTCCACCTGCGTGATGAACTTCGACGGCGCCGAGGGCTACCTGATCGGCAAGCCGCACAAGGGCCTGATGGCCATGTTCACCATGATGAATGCGGCGCGCCTGTCGGTCGGCGTGCAAGGCCTGGCGCTGGCCGAGCGCGCGCTGCAGAACAGCCTCAACTACGCGCGCGAGCGACTGCAGTCGCGCGCATTGTCCGGCGCGAAATTCCCGGACAAGCCGGCCGACAACCTGCTGGTGCAGCCGGACGTACGGCGCATGCTGTTGACCCAGCGCGCGTTCGTCGAGGGTTCGCGTGCGCTGGTGCTGTACACCGCGCTGCAGACCGACATCGAACATCGCGCTGCGGACGAGGCGGCCCGGCGGAAGGCCGGCGAGCTGGTCGCGTTCCTGATCCCGATCGCCAAGGGCATGACCACCGAACTGGCGCAGGAATGCACCAAGGAGGCGCTGCAGATCTACGGCGGCCACGGCTACATCGCCGAGAACGGCATGGAGCAGTTCGTGCGCGACGCCCGCATCATCACCTTGTACGAAGGCACCACCGGGATCCAGGCGGCCGACCTGCTGGGCCGCAAGATTCTCCAGTTGCAAGGTGTGGGCGCGAAACATTTCCTGCAGGAGATCAGCGCGTTCTGCCAGCAGCACAGTGCCGATGCCGCCTTGCGCCACCTGATCGGCCCGCTGGCCATCGCCACCAAGGAATGGAGCGACCTCACCGTGAGCCTGGCCCAGCGCGCGCAAGCCAACCCGGAGGAACTCGGCGCCGCCGCCACCGACTACCTGTACTACTCCGGCTACGTCACCCTCGCCTACCTGTGGGCGCGCAGCGTGGCCGCCGCCGAAGCCGGCACGCAATCCGCCGCGTTCAAGCAGGCCAAGCGCGACACCGCCGCGTTCTACTTCGCCCGCATCCTGCCGCGCACCGGGATGCACAAGGCGGCGATCGAAGCCGGAGTGGATACCCTGCCGGCGATCAACTAAGCCATCGCCGAACCATCCGGCAAACCAGAGCCCGGGCCAGTCCCGGGCTTTTCATGGGTCGACGGTCCACCGGCACGCCCAGCGAGGGCAGCCGAATGTGTCCAACCGGGTCAGGTTCTGCTCTGCAACGACAGGCGCCTCACGGGCTGCTCTGGGCGCTGCTCTGCGTGTGCAGGTATTGCCGGATCCATTCCTCGTGGGCTTCGGCAAACTGCAACAGCTCTCGCGCCAAGGCGGCCTGGGCAGCGGCAACACCCAGCGGAACGGCCGCCGGCGCGGCCTTGGCCACGCGCAGCACCGGCGCCGCGGCCGTGGCCGTGGCCGGTTCGTTCTCGAGCAGATAGCTGATGTCGTAGGCAACGTCGTTCATGCCCCGTACCAAGCAACAGGCTTGCCAACGCGGGCCGGCACCCATCGGAACCGCCGTTGCAGTTACCCTGTGCTACGTTGTCCACCCGGGGGAGCCGCCATGACGTCGAGTCGATTCGTTGCAGGCCTGAGGCCTGCGCTGTTCGCCCTGCTGCTCGCGGCGGGCGGCATGCTGCAAGCCACCGATGCACCGCAGGCGAAGTATCCGGATTACCCCAGCGAGACGCCGGCGAAGTTCGTGCCGGTCACCGACAGCTTCGACTACGTGTCGCGCGACGTGATGATCCCGATGCGCGACGGCGTGAAGCTGCACACCATCATCCTGATCCCCAAAAGCATCCAGCACGCCGGCGCCAACCACGCCGGCATCCTGCTCACCCGCACGCCATATGACGCCAAGACGCTGACCACGCACAGCATGAGCGGTCACCTCGGCCCCATGCTCCAGGGTTACGACAACGCCGCCGACATCATCGTCGAGGACGGCTACATCCGCGTGGTGCAGGACGTGCGCGGCAAGTACGGCTCCGAAGGCGACTACGTGATGAACCGGCCGCTGCACGGACCGCTGAACCCCACTCCGGTCGACGACGCCACTGACACGTACGACACCATCGACTGGTTGGTGAAGAACCTTCCCGAGTCGAACGGCAAGGTCGGCATCCTGGGCATTTCCTACGATGGCTTCGAGCCGCTGATGGCGCTGTTCAACCCGCACCCGGCACTGAAGGTTTCCGTGCCGATGAACCCGATGGTCGACGGCTGGATGGGCGACGACTGGTTCCACCACGGCGCGTTCCGCCAGCAGAACCTCAGCTACATCTACGAACAGACCGCCAGCCGCGACAACTCGATCAAATGGTGGACCAGCTACCACGACGAGTACGACTTGTTTCTGCACTACGGCTCCGCCGGCGCGCTGGCCGACGCCTACGGCATGCGCCAGCTCGGCTTCTGGAACAAGCTGCTGGCGCATCCCGCCTACGACAGCTTCTGGAGCGATCAGGCGGTGGACAAGCTGCTCGCCAGGCAGCCGCTGAAGGTGCCAGTGATGCTGGTGCACAGCCTGTGGGACCAGGAAGACATCTACGGCGCGCTCGCCGTCTACCGTGCAATCAAGCCGAAGGATACGAGCGGCAACATGGTCAGGCTGGTGATGGGTCCGTGGCACCACGGCCAGGAGATCGACGAGGGCAGCTCGCTCGGCGCGATCCGCTTCGGCAGCGACACCGCGAAGTATTTCCGCGAAAAAATCCTGCGCCCGTACCTGGCGCAGTACCTGAAGGACGGCGCACCGAAGGCCGATCTCGCGCCGGTCAGCGCATACCAGACCGGCAGCAACCGCTGGCAGCGGCTGGATCGCTGGCCGCTCGCCTGCGAGAACGGCTGCGCCATGAAAAGCCGCGCGCTGTACCTGCAGGCCGATCACAAGCTCAGCTTCAACGTGCCCGCCGCCGGCGACGCGTACGACGAATACGTTTCCGACCCTTCCCGCCCAGTGCCGTTCCGTGCGCGGCCGATCCAGCCGATCGGCTACGGCGACGGCCAGACCTGGTCGCAATGGCTGGTCGACGATCAGCGCGAAGCCTCCGGCCGCACTGATGTCGTCACCTACATGAGCGACGTGCTCACCGCGCCGCTCGCCATCAGCGGCGCGCCCGAGGTAAACCTGGTCGCCTCCACCAGCGGCACCGACAGCGACTGGGTGGTCAAGCTGATCGACCTCTACCCCGACCAAGTCGCCGAGCAGCCGGAGATGGGCGGCTACCAGCTCGCCGTGGCGATGGACATCTTCCGCGGCCGCTACCGCGAAGGCTTCTCCGAGGGCAAGCCGATCCCGGCCAACCAGCCGCTGCCCTACCGCTTCGCCCTGCCCGCCGCCAACCACGTCTTCCTGCCCGGCCACCGCATCATGGTGCAGGTGCAATCCAGCTGGTTCCCGCTGTACGACCGCAACCCGCAGACCTTCGTGCCGAACATCTTCCTGGCCAAGCCGGCGGACTACGTGAAGGCCACCCAGCGCGTGTACCACGCGCCGACACAGGCCAGCTTCATTGCGTTGCCGGTGGTGGGGGGCTGAACGCGCGGCATCGACGAAAAACCTCATGCGGAGAGGTTCTGACTCATGCCCGGGTTCCTCGAAGGCGCCCGCCTCCAACGACGGGCGCCGCCGCACGATGCAGCGACGTGGCGCGCCGCTGTCCGTAGCCATCAGGAACAACCTGAAGCACGGTACGTCTGCGCTGAAGCGATCGCGCACAGCGCGGCTGCGCCGCGACGTCGCCTCGGCGCGACCACCTCAACTACGCGCGCACTCTCGGGTACAGTCGCGCTGAAGCGACGTCCCCGTCAGCCCTCGTCAACGCAAAGGATGCCTGGTTATCCCTCTTTGACCTGCCTGGCACCACCCCGCCGTGATTTCTGCACCATCGAGATTGATGTACTGCTTGTAGCGGGCGGCTGCTTCCGGCCACCACCTGGCAGTGATTTCCGCACCACCATGATCTCCACCTCCACGCACATCCGCGGTGGCGGCTTCGGCACCACGTTGGTTTTGACGCTGATGCTCTGGACGTCCTTGGCGTCGGCAATGTCGATGATGTAGGTGCCGGGTTCGATGCTGTGGTTTTTATTCATGTCGTTCTCCGGGTGGGTGCCCCTTGCTCGCGCGCGGGGCGGGGGGTTCCGCGCCAGTCCCCTTGCCCGTCGCCTCCGGTGGAGACAGCAGGCCCAGACGACGGAAGGTGAGGTTGCTCGCGATCACCGTTTCGGGAATGCCGGCGGCACGCGCAGTCGCCAGCCGTTGGCGTGCCTGCGCGAGGTCGCCCAGCAGCGCCAGCGCCTCCGCGTTCTGCAAGGCCACTTCGCCGGGCTGGTTGGGCAGCGACTCGGCGCGCCTGACCAGCTTGCGGACGCTGGCCGCGTCGCCCAGCACGGCCCGGTAAAGGCCCAGTGAGGCGACCGCGAGGGCATCGTTCGGCTGGACCTTCAGGTAAGCCTCGGCGCGGGCCGCGGCCTGCTCATAGGCCTCGTGCGTATCCGCGGCCTTGGCCTGCGGATCCGCCCGCAGGGCGTCAGCCAGACTGCCCCAGTTGACGAAATTCTGAGGGTCCAGTGCGACCGCCTGACGTTGCAGATCGACCGCCGCGCCGTAGTCGCCCGCCTGGTACTTGAGCAGGCCAAGATTGTTCAGGGAGACGGCTGCCGGCTCGATCGCGATCGAACGCAACAACGCCTGCTCAGCCTCGGCATTGTTGCCCGCCGATATGTAAAGCCCGCCCAGCGTGTCCCACAGGTTGGCGTCGCCCGGCCGCAGCTTCACCGCCTCGCGCAAGGAGGCTACCGCCTGCGGCAGGTTGCCATCGAGATACTGCTGATAGCCGATCTGGGCCAGCAAGCCGGGATCGCCGGGGCTCAGCTGCAGCGCCTGCTGGAATTCCTGCACGGACAGATCGTGCTGGCCTCGGGCCGCGTAGACCTGGGCGGCGCCGATATGCGCACTGACCCGCATGGCCGGCGCCCGCGCACTGCTGCGGTAGTACTGCAGGGCACGCCCGAAATCGCCGCTCACGCGATACAGGTCGCCCATCGCCACATCCACCTCGGCCAGCGTCGGATCCATTTGCGCGGCACGTTGGCAGGCGAGCCTGGCGTTGTCGAAGGCCTCGGTGCTGTGCCTGCTTTCCAGGCGCCAGACTTCGGCCCGGCAGATCCCTGCCTGCGCCTTGGCGAACCCGCTGTCCTCCTTCAGCGCCTGGCCGAAGCGCTCGATCGCCTTGTCGGCGGTCCCGGGCGAACTGGCGTGCTGCAGCAGGCCCAGGCCCTGCAGGTAGATGTCGAACGCGGCCTCGTTGTGCGTCGGCGTCAGGCGCTTCGCCAGGGCATCGCTCTCGCCGGGAATCGCCCCCAGCAGCGAACGCACCACCTCGCCGGCGATCTCGCTCTGGGTATCGAACACGCCGGAGAGCTCGCGATCATAGGTATGGCTCCACAGCGTGAACCCGGTGGCGGTGTCAGACAGGCGGGCGGTAATGCGGATGCGCGGACCCTCGCGGCGAACGCTGGCATCAAGGATGGTGGCCACCCCGAACCTGCTCCCCAGGGCCTTCACATCGGCAGCGCCATTCCTCACGTCCGCCGAAACCGGTGCGGCGACCTTCAAGCCGTTCACGCCAGCCAGGGCATCGCGCATCTCCTCGGCCAACCCCTCGGCGAAGTACTCGTCGCCGGGATGGCTGCTGAGGCTGGTGAAAGGCATCACGGCGATCGACGCGGCGATGCGCGGTGCCGGCGCCATGACCCGCTGGAGCACGGCCCAGACCACCAGCGCGCAAGCCAGCAGCACCGTCAGCGCCAGCCAGGGGCGTTGCTTCCAGCGCCGATCGATGCCCTGCCCGTGCGCCGGTATCGGCTCGGGGACGCTCCATGCCGATGCCGGATCGGCCTGCTCCCGTCGGAGCGATCCCACGTGTTCATGCCGGTTCGTCGGCAACGCCGGCAGCGCGACCCGCAACCCGGTTGCCGGAAGGTCGTCGACGCCGGCCGGGTCCGGCGCCGGCGAAATCCCCGTATCCGCGTCGTCCCGCAACTGCCCGATGAAGCTGTAGCCCAGGGCGTGCCGGGTCTGGATATAGCGCGGCTGCTGCGGATCGTCGCCCAGCGCGTGGCGCAACTGCGCGATCACTCGGGTCAACACGCCCGGCGTGACATGGCGATGGCCCCAGACCAGGTCGAGCAGGTCGTCGCGGCCGATCAGTTCGCCAGGGTGCTGCAGCAGCGCGAGCAGCACGGCGAAGGCCTTGGGTTCCACCGGTTGGGGCACGCCCGCACGCAGCAGGCTGTGCGCGGTCGGGTCGACCACGACGTCGTCAAAGCGATAAGGCGTAGCCCCCCGCCGCGCGCGCCCGATTCCGTCCGGTTCATCGGGAAGACCTCAGGCGATCACATAAACCTCAGTGTTCGCTCATGCAAGCCCTGCATGTCCATCATGACTCAAACCGCCGTGCGGTGGAATCTGAGCCTGCGCCGCATCCCGTGGCGCCACCACCGGAGGATCCGCCATGAACGCCCAGATCGCTACCCTGCAACCCCTGTCAGCCGCCCTGCAGTCACCTGCATGGAGGAACCTGAACCGCCCTGCCCGGCGTCACTTCGTCGGAGGCTTCCTGCCCGAAGCCGAAGCGTTGGCCCATTTCAACCAGTTGCTGGCACGCCTGCATCACTTCCCGCTCGACGGGGACCAGCTGGCCACGGCATCGCGCGAACTGGCAAGCCGAACGGCCGACAACCGGCGTCCGGCCAGCATCGACCAGCGCCTGCAACTGGCCAGCACGGTCGACCGGATGATCACCGACGCGACCTGGCAACCGGCCAGCGAAGCCGTCGAGCCGGCCCGTGTGGTGATGGACTACGTGCACGGCGATCACGCCCTGATTCCGGACAGCGTGCCGCTGGTCGGGCAACTCGACGACGCCATCCTGATCGATGCCGCCTGGCCGCACCTGGCCGGCGAGGTCGACTGCTACCTCGACTACTGCCGCGTGCGCGCGATCGAAGCCGAGCTGCGCGGTTGCGCCGTCGGCGAGTTTGCGTTCACGCGCGAGGACTGGCAGCAGGCCCGCCGCGCCGAGGCCGGCCTGGTCGCCCATTGCCGGCGGGTGGGCGAAGAAAGCTACCTGCCTTCGTCAGCGCCGGCATGCTTCCGTGTGTACTGATGGGATTTCCTTCGTCGTGGTGGAAGTCGGGTGGGGTTCGCTTTTGAGCCGAGCGACCGGATCAAAAGCAGCCCCACCCCACCCTCCCCTGCCTTGCCGGGGAGGGTGCACTACCAGGATCCGTTCATGCGTTGTTCCTTCGCCACTGCCACCACCTGGTTTACCGCGTCGATGACGGGCGGTCGTACTGCACGTAGTGGCCACTTCCCGGCGCGCTCATGTGCACGCCGTGGGTCGGCATCGCGGCAATCTGCGTGTGCAGGTCTTCCCAGAGCACGGTGCGCTGGTTGCGCTGCTCCTGCGTCTCGTCCTTCGACTTCGGATATGGCGCGTGGGTCAGCACGAGGATTGGCATGGCGCCGAAATCCTTGCGTGTGCCGCGGATCTGCGCCGCGCCACGTCTTGTCCTGCAGCCGGGCGGTGCGGCGATGGCAGCCGCCACGCCGACGCCATCCCAACCATCATCCCGCCAGTTCGAAACGCGTCACGCGCCGGACCGGATCGGCCTCGACCAGGTTCACCCTGACGTCGGCGCCGAGCGAGAGACTCGTGCTGCCGGATACGCCGGCCTCGACCGCCGGATCGCGCACGATGACCGTGCCCTTGCCCGGATCATCGCGCGCGACCTCGACGATCGCGCCGCTGAAGACCTCACCCACGCGCGGCGCCAGCGCGACGGCTTCGGCCAGATTCAGCACGGCGCTTTCGTACTGGCCCGCACGATGGCCGGAGGCCTGCATCGTGGCCGGCAGGCCCGGCAACGCGGCCAGCGCCCACTCGGGCACCGGCTGCCTTGCGCACAGCGCCACGCAGATTTCGCCGGTGTAGCGATCGACCAGCCGGCGCAGCGGCGCGGTGGCGTGGGTGTATTGCGCAGCCAGTGCCGAGTGCATCGACTGCGCGGGCAGCGTGCCGTTGAACGCCGCGTAACCTGCGCCCCGCAGCACCGTGGTGCAGGCGGTCAGCATCGCCACATGGACGTCGTTCGACGGGTCCAGCGAACGGATGAAGCCGGGATAGTCCAGCCCTTGCGGCCAACCGATGCCGAGCACCCGCGCAGTGACGCGCAGGCGATCGATCGCGCGCGGATCGGGTGGCGGCAAGGTCCGCAGCAGACCCACCTTGGCCTGCACCATCAGCTCCGCCGCAGCCATCCCGACCAGCAGCGAGATCTGCTCGTTCCAGTCCTCGATCGGCAGGCGCGCGCGAAACGCCAGCTTCCAGCGGCCATCGACGACACTGATCTCCTGCTCCGGCAAGGGCAAGCTCACGCCGCCGCGAGCGAACTCGCGCCGCCGGCGCAACTCGCCGACCTCGCGCAGGACCGCCCACATCGGCTCGGCCGTGCCGGCGTCGATGCGTTGCTGCACGCCGGCATAGTCCAGCCGGGCACGGCTCCTGACCTTTGCCCGCCGCACGTCGACGGCCACGCTGTCGCCGGCACGGTCCAGTTCGATCGTCCACAACAGGGCCGGCCGCAACTGATCCGGCAACAGCGAGACCGCACCTTCGGACAGCACCGTCGGGTGCAGCGGAATCTTCGCGTCCGCGCCGTACAGCGTCTCGCCGCGCCGGTTCGCCTCCAGGTCGACCGGGTCGCCGGCAACGACGAACGCGGCGACGTCGGCAATCGCGTAGTACACCCGATAGCCGCCATCGACGCGCTCGACATGCATCGCCTGGTCGAGATCCATCGAGCCGAACGGGTCGATGGTCACCAGGGCGAGATCGCTGCGGTCCAGTTCCGGCCAGCGCGGGTTCGCGGCCGCCTTTGCCGCGGCGGCCTCGACTTCCGGCGGGAACGCCGACGGCAGCTTCAGGTCGTCGTGGATGTCGCGCATGCCCCGCGCCAGCACGGGGTCCGCGGCGGGCCGGATGTGGATGCGGCGAGTGGTCGACATGGGCGGTTTCCTTGCGTGGATGCCGTTCGGCGCCGCAAGTCCGATGCGTCGCCCCGGCGTTTGCCGCACTTCGCGAAATATACACGCGCCGGCAGGGACTACCGCAGCCACCATGCAGGGTGTAGAAACGGCACCGTCACCCCCTGCCACCGATCGCCTCCATGAACGACATGCCCCTGCTGATTCGCCTGGCCGAAGAAGAAGACGACGAATTCATCCTTGCGCAGGTGCCGCGCTTCGTCGATTTCACGCTGCCGCCATGGCGGCGTCGCCACGAATGCATCGAAGGCATCCGCAACGACTTGCGCCGCCATCTGGAGGATCAGCCGGCGAACAGCTACCTGTTCGTGGCCGAGGACGCGGACGGCGAACGGGCCGGCTTCATCCACCTGCAGCGCACCGCGGATTTCTTCACCGGGCGCAGCAACTGCCACATTTCCGACATCGCGGTGGCACCGCAGCACGAGGACCGCGGCGTCGGCAGGGCGCTGCTGGCGCACGCCGAGGCATGGGCCCGCGACCACCAGTGCCAGCTGGTGACGCTGGCGGTGTTCCCCGGCAACGAGCGCGCCCGCGCGCTGTACGAAACCTCCGGCTACCTGCCCGACCTGCTGCGGCTGGCCAAGCCGGTCCGCTGAGCGCCCCAACAAAAGAAGCCGCCCGAGGGCGGCTTCTTCGCTTGCAACCAGCGGAACGGAACGATCAGTTCGCGGTCGTGCCGGCAGCCGCTTCGGCCTGCTCGCGCACGTCCAGCCGACGGGCCAGGCGGTCGATGTTGGTCAGCGACAGCAGATGCGCATAGATCCAGCCGAACACGCCTTCGCGCAGGAATTCCTGGGCGGTCTTCTCGTCCAGCTCGCGCAACTTGGCCTCGTTGACCACGAACAGGCCGTTGAGGTTGATCGACTTGCCCTGCTGGCCGTCCTTGCCTTCCTTCTGCAGCTGCACGGTGCGCGGCTCCAGCAGGTCGTGCTTGTTCAGCTGCTCCACGAACCACTTGGTGCGCGCCACGTTCTGCTGGAAATCGCCGAGGAAACCCACGGCATTGGCCAGCAGTTCGCTGTCGGTGCCGTCTTCCTTGAACAGCCGCTGGCCTTCGGTCGCGTTGAAACCCTCGTAGCGCTCGTCGAGGAACACGGTGAAGTCGTCGCCGTCCTGCCCGGCCGGCTTCTCGGCCAGCACGAACGGGTAGCGGCGCACGAAGGCGGGAACGTAGGTGTCCGGCGCCCATTGGCCGTTGGCGTCGACATACAGGTTTTCGTTCTGGCGCAGGCCCAGCAGGGCCACCGGGCCGGCGTCGGTGACGCTGGTACCGGCAAACACGATCAGCAGGTCGCGCGCGGCGATGCCGAACTCCACGCCGGTCAACGGCACGGAATGCGCGTTCATGGCGAACTTCACGTTCGGCACGGCCTTCATGCGCAGGTCCTTGTGCTCGACACGGTTGAGCGGTACCGGATGCTCGTAGAAAAGAACTTCAGCCACGTTGTCCACCTCTGCCCACCGCCGTGCCGGGTCACCACCAAGCGCCCCTACCAAACCCGGCGTCGGGTCTGCGTTGACTGGCAATCATATCAGCGCCCGCCCACCACGGCGACTGCCCCGCCCTGGACGCCACTGCCTTGTTTGCATGCGAATTGCAATGGAATTGTTCTATGCTGGCCCCGGACAAGCATTCCCGCATTGCCTGAACGATCTTTCGAAGCCCCTGGCTGAAGGACGGTTTACATGCTGATGGATGTGCCAAGTCGGGCCGATCTCAATGCGACCCGCGTATTGTCACTGGACGCCGCCGGCCGCATCCTCGACTGGATCAGCTGGCAGGAGGCGGTTTGCCTGTACGTCCGTGACGCGGTTGCCTGGACCCTGGGCGACCCCTGTCTCACCGTGCATGGCGGCCACAACCGCCTGCTCGGCGCGCAGAGTCTGTTGCGCCTGCACCCGATCATCGCCAGCACCGGCCACTGCCGCGAGCACGCGATCGACCCGGCGCCGGCGCTGACCAACACCGCGCTGTTCGCCCGCGACCGCCACATCTGCCTGTACTGCGGAGACCACTTCACCCGCGCCGAGCTGACCCGCGACCATGTGCTGCCGATCTCCAAGCGCGGCAAGGACGAATGGGAGAACGTGGTCAGCGCCTGCCTTGCCTGCAACCTGAAGAAGAGCAACCGCACCCCGCAGGAAGCCGACATGCCGCTGCTGGCGGTGCCGTACCGGCCGAGTTGGGTGGAGCACCTGATCCTGTCCAACCGCAATATCCTGGCCGACCAGATGGAGTTCCTGGTCAGTCGGCTGCCGCGCGACCGGCGCTCCATGTCGATGACCATACCCGTGGCCGCCTGAGAGCCCGTTCAAGATCCCAGGTTCAGCCGGCCGAGCCGCCCCTGCCCTCGTCGTTGTGCATGTCCCTGATCTCCTGCTCGATCATGGACAGGCTGCCGTAGGCCTGGCGCGCCAGCTTGCAGTAATGCTTGCGGATGCGGTCCAGGTCGTCCTCGTCCAGTTCCTCCAGATTCAGCAGCGCATTGTGCGCATGGCTGGTGCGGATCAGTTCGTCCAGCTTGATCTGCAGCGCCGCGGTATCGCGGTTCTGGCTGCTCTGGATCAGGAACACCATCAGGAAGGTGATGATCGTGGTGGAGGTGTTGATCACCAGTTGCCAGGTGTCGCCATAGCCGAACAGCGGCCCCGTGGCCGCCCAGGCCACCACCAGGGCGACAGCCAGGATGAACGCCATCGGCTTGCCGGCCTGACGCGAGGTACCTTCGGCAAAGCGGCGGAACAGTCTGCGCGCGGACATGACGAATTTCCTGTATCTGGAGAACCTCGCCCAGCGTCTCCTCGCGAACGTATGCGCCATGTGGAGAACCTCCTGCAGCGGCCTCGCCCTCGTCCGTTCACATGGCCGCCCTTGCCCCGCCCCGCCGCTGGACCAACAATACGCGGATGAACGACCTCTCCCACTACCCCCACCTGGCGTCGATCGAGACGCCGGCCGACCTGCGCCGCGTACCCGATGACGAACTGCCCGCCGTCGCCGACGAGCTGCGCCAGTACCTGATCGAGTCCGTGGCCAGCTCCGGCGGCCATTTCGGCGCGGGCCTGGGCGTGGTGGAGCTGACCGTGGCGCTGCACCACGAATTCGACACGCCGCACGACCGCCTGGTGTGGGACGTCGGCCACCAGTGCTATCCGCACAAGATCCTCACCGGCCGCCGCGACCGCATCACCACGATCAAGAAGAAGGACGGCCTGGCGCCGTTCCCGCGCCGCGAGGAGAGCGAGTACGACACCTTCGGCGTCGGTCATTCGTCCACCTCGATCTCGGCCGCCCTGGGCATGGCGATCGCCGCGCAGCACAAGGGCGATCACCGCAAGGTGGTGGCGGTGATCGGCGACGGCGCGATGACCGCCGGCATGGCCTTCGAGGCGCTGAACCACGGCGGCGACGTCGAGCCGGACATGCTGGTGGTGTTCAACGACAACGGCATGTCGATCAGCGAGAACGTCGGCGCGATGACCAAGATGATGGCGCGCGCGATGGCCAGCCGTCGCCTCAACCAGCTGCGCGAGCGGGCCAAGCGGGCGATCCCCAAGCAGTCCTTCGCCGGCCGCTGGTTCAAGCGCTGGGAGGAGCACGCCAAGGGCATGTTCGTGCCCAGCACGCTGTTCGAGGAACTGGGCTTCCACTACACCGGCCCGATCGACGGTCACAACATCCCGCAGCTGCTGCAGGCACTGCGCACGGTGAAGAACCTGCCGGGCCCGCAACTGCTGCACGTGATCACCACCAAGGGCAAGGGCTACGCCCCGGCCGAGCAGGCGCAGATCGAGTACCACGCGGTCGGCCCGTTCGACCCCGAGGCCGGCGTGGTCAAGAAGGCCGCGCCGGCCAAGCCCACCTACACCGACGTCTTCGGCGATTGGCTGTGCGACCAGGCCGCCGCCGACGACCGCCTGCTGGGGATCACCCCGGCGATGCGCGAGGGCTCCGGTCTGGTGCGCTTCTCCCGGGAATACCCCCAGCGCTACTTCGACGTGGCGATCGCCGAGCAGCACGCGGTGACGCTGGCCGCCGGCATGGCCTGCGAAGGCGCCAAACCGGTGGTGGCGATTTACTCCACCTTCCTGCAGCGCGCCTACGATCAGGCCATCCACGACGTGGCACTGCAGAACCTCGACGTCACCTTCGCCATCGACCGCGCTGGCGTGGTCGGCCCGGACGGCGCCACCCATTCGGGCAGCTTCGACCTCACCTACCTGCGCTGCCTGCCGAACATGCTGGTCATGGCGCCGGCCGACGAGAACGAGTGCCGCATGATGCTCTCTACCGGCTTCCGCCACCCCGGTCCGGCCGCCATCCGCTACCCGCGTGGCATCGGCCCCGGCGTGGCCATCCACCACGAACTCGACACCCTGCCGATCGGCAAGGCCGAACTGCGCCGACGCGGCCACGGCCTGGCCCTGCTCAGCTTCGGCGCGATGCTGGCGCCCGCTGCCACGATCGCCGCCGAGTTCGGCGCCACCCTGGTCAACATGCGCTTCGTGAAGCCGCTGGACGAGGCGCTGATCGTGGAACTGGCGAAGACCCACAACGCCTTCGTCACCCTGGAAGACAACGCGGTCGCCGGCGGCGCCGGCTCCGCCGTGGCCGAGTGCCTGACCGCGCACGGCATCGTGCTGCCGATCCTGCATCTGGGCCTGCCGGACGCCTATCTCGAACATGGCAGCCGCGAGGAAGTGCTGAGCATGGCCGGCCTCGACCTGCCCGGCATCCGCCATGCGATCCGCGCACGCTTCCCGCAGGCGGGACTGCTGAGCCAGGCCAACGCCTGAAGCCACAGTCGGCCGGCAAAAGGCGCCATGCGGAAGCGCCATAGGCCTACAGCATTTTCGTGAACAACCGCAGAGTATCCGCCGGAGCCGCCGGATTACCTTGCAAACTTGGCGAATGAATAGCGTACACAGGAAGTGGCGATGGGCAGGATGCTCGACTCGTGGCAACAACTGGAACGCTGGGCAAGCCGGCGCACCTCCGGCATCCGTGGCGAAGCGAAGCTGATATCGGCGCGTGCCGACAGCCTGCAACAGGCGATCAGGCTTTCCGAGGGACTGGCGGTCTACTGGATCCTTCGCGATTTCCGCGAACTGGATCTCCAGGGTGTCGTGAACGACATCGTCGAAGTGCTGCGCCAGTGCCTCGTCGTCATGCTCACCACCACCGGTGGCGGCGCGCTGATCGGCGGCATTGCCGGAGGTGCCGGCGGCGCCGGGGTCGGGGCGATTCCGGGTGTCGTCGTCGGTGCCGGCGCCGGCGCGCAGGTCGGTGAATGGATCCTCATCGCCATGGGCCTCAAGGCACTGGCCGAATACGTCGTCAAGGACATGCCCGGGATCGCCCGCGACTACTGGGCCGGCATCCGCCAGGCCTGGCTGGCCGCCAACCCGCCACCGCTGCCGCAGCAACCGGTCCGCGTCAACCAGCTCGCCCTCCACCACGCCGCCGAAAAGATCGCCCGCGCCCACGTCGCCGTCTTCGTCCTGCTGCTGATGGGCATCGTCGCCTACCTTGCCAAAGGCCGTGGCAGCATGCGCGAGCTGGCCGAGAGCGTCCGCAGCAGCAAGGTCGGGCCAAGGTTCGCGGAGTGGATGGTCAGGAATGAGGGGCAGCTGAAGGCAAACAAACGGATAAACGAAAGAGCTTTGCAAACAACACGCGAAAGCTCGAACGATAATACGGTCATCACCAAACCTAACAACCCTCTGGCTTCCAAGAAGGCTCCAGAGCCGAGAAAT
>Ga0070696_100001128_pt1 | contig 17291 bp, 13 predicted proteins | sample KBSK1253metaG_FD_65474 | JGI IMG/M metagenome (GOLD analysis project Ga0070696, IMG submission 65474) | Corn, switchgrass and miscanthus rhizosphere microbial communities from Kellogg Biological Station, Michigan, USA - KBS K1-25-3 metaG | ecosystem: Host-associated > Plants > Roots >... | reverse complement strand
GTATTTCACCTTCCCGGAGAAGTTTCTCTTCCTGGATCTCTCCGGCTTCGACGAGTTGCGCGCCGCAGGATTCGGCGACAGCGCCGAATTCATTTTTCTGATCTCCCCGTTCGAGCCGGCCGATCGGCGGCCCATGCTCGAGAGTGGCGTGTCCGCCCGCACCCTCCGGCTCGGCTGCAGCCCCGTGGTCAATCTCTTTCCCCAGACATCAGAGCCCGTGCTGCTGGACCAGCGCCGGCAGGAATATCAAATCATCCCCGACGCGCGGCGGCGACTCACCACCGAGATCTTTTCCATCGATGAGGTGGTCGGGATTACTCCGGGTTCGACCGATCCCATTCGGTTCGAGCCGTTCTACTCCTACCGGCACGGTTCGGACCGGCGTACCCATCAGACCTTCTGGTACGCCAAGCGGCGGCCGGCCGGATGGCGGTCGGACGGCGGCACCGACCTGTTTCTCTCTTTCGTTGATCTTTCGGACCGCATCGTGCACCCGGGGCTCGATGCGGTAACGGCGCGGATGACCTGCTTCAATGGTGACCTGCCCAGCCGGCTGCCCTTCGGAAATGAGGCGGGAGACTTTGAGCTGCCCGGCGGTGGACCCATCAAGAAGACCATCGCCCTGGTCAAGCCGACCAGCGTGGTGCAGCCTCCGCTGGGGAAGCCACAGCTCTGGCGGCTCATCTCCCAGCTCTCGCTCAACTATCTCTCGCTGGTCGAGGGCGGGACCGATGCCCTGAAAGAGCTTCTCCGACTCCACAACTTCGCCGATTCCACGTCGGGTGATCGGCAGATCGAGGGCATCAAGAGCGTGCGCAGCAGTCCCCATCACTCGCGAGTCGTGGGAGAGTACGGCATCAGCTTCGCGCGCGGTCGCCGGGTGGAGATCGAGTTCGACGAGTCCCAGTTCGCCGGTGGCGGTCTCTATCTCTTCGCGAGCGTGCTCGAGCGGTTCCTGGGACTGTATGCCTCGCTCAACAGCTTCTGCGTGCTCGCCGCGCGCAGCCAACAACGCAAAGGACTGCTGCGCGAATGGGCACCGAGGGCGGGATGGAAACCCCTGTTGTAGTCCAACCCTACCTGGAGGAGCACCTCCGGGAGAGCCCGACCTCGTTCGGGTTCTTCCAGGCCGTACGGGTGTTGGAGCGGCTCCTGCCTGAACGCCGGCCGGTCGGGCTGTTCGCCGATCCCTCCACGGAAGTCGTGCGGTTCACCGTGAATCCCGACACCGCGTTTCCAGCCAGCGAGATCCAGGGACTCGAGCAGAGCGATGGAGGTCCCCCCCGCTTGACGGTGAACTTCATGGGGCTGACCGGGCCGGAAGGTGTTCTCCCCTACGACTACAGCCTGCTGATAACGGAACGCCTCCGGCATCGCGATCGAACGATGCGCGATTTCTTCGACATCTTCCACCACCGGATCATCTCGCTCTTTTACCGCGCTTGGGAGAAATACCGCTTTGCCGTTTCCCACGAGCGCGATCAGCGGGACCGGCTGACCCAGCACCTGAAGGACCTGATCGGGTGTGGGCTCACCGCGCTGCAGGAGCGGCTCGAGATCCGGGATGAGGCCCTGCTGTTCTATGCCGGACTGTTCGCCCCTCAACAGCGGTCAGCCGCGGCACTCCAACAGCTGGTGGCCGACTATTTCGGGGTGCCATGTGAGGTGGAGCAGTTCGTGGGTGGGTGGTACTCCCTTTCGGCGACGACGCAGTGCACCCTGGGGGACGAGGGGGACGCTTCCGAACAGCTCGGCTGGGGAGCGGTGGCCGGGCAGGAGGTGTGGGATCCGCAGGCGCGAGTGCGCTTACGCCTGGGACCACTGAGCCGATCGCAATACGACCGGTTTCTGCCTACCGGCGAGGCGTATCGGCCACTGCAGACGCTGACGCGGTTCTTCTGCGGCGATCAGTTCGACTTCGAAGTGCAGTTGATTCTCGACCGGGACGAGGTGCCGGCCTGCACCTTGGGGGCCGACGCGCCCGGGGTGCCGCTGGCGTGGTGTACCTGGATGCGGACGCGGGCGTTCTCCCGCGATCCGGACGACACGATTCTCACGCTCTGAGAGCGAAGGCGCGCTATGAACCTCAACCTGCGGGCTCTGATCGGGAAGCTCAACCACGAGACCAAAGCCGCCGTGGAAGCGGCGGCCGGCCTCTGCCTCGGGCGGACCCACTACGACGTCGAAGTCGAGCACTATCTGATGAAGCTGCTGGATCGGAGCGACGGGGACTTCGCCGCCATCCTCAAGCACTACGGCGTCGACAAGTCACGCTTTGCCGCCGAGCTGACCCGCAGCCTCGACCGGCTGAAGTCGGGCAACGCGCGTACTCCATCGCTCAGCCCCTCGCTGGTCCGGATGCTCAGCGAGGCCTGGAGTCTGGGGTCGCTGAACTTCGGCGGCAGCCAGGTTCGTACCGGCTACACCATCGTCGCCCTCACTGCCGACGAGGAACTGAGCCGGCTCATGCGGGAGGTCAGTAAGGAATTCAGCAAGATCCCGGGTGAAGCTCTCCGCAATGAATTCGCCACCATCGTCGCCAACTCGGTGGAAGAAACCGCTGCGGCGCTGGTGCCGGAGGATGGCGGATTGCCCAGAGCCGGAGGCGGCAAGACGCCCAACCTGGATCAGTTCACCGTCAACCTCACCGAGCGCGCCAAGCAGGGGAAGATTGACGCGGTATTGGGACGGGACTTCGAGGTGCGCCAGGTGGTGGACATCCTGACCCGGCGGCGGCAGAACAACCCCATCCTGGTGGGTGAGGCGGGGGTGGGAAAGACGGCGGTGGTGGAGGGTTTCGCCGTGCGGATCGCGGAAGGCGACGCGCCGCCCCCCCTCAAAAACGTCACTCTGCGTACCCTCGATCTGGCGCTGCTGCAGGCAGGCGCGGGCGTCAAAGGCGAGTTCGAGAACCGGCTGAAGGGACTGATCGACGAAGTCCGCTCCTCGCCCACTCCGATCATCCTGTTCATCGACGAGGCCCACACGATGATCGGCGCGGGGGGTCAGGCGGGTCAGGGCGACGCAGCCAACCTGCTCAAGCCGGCGCTGGCCCGGGGCGAGCTCCGGACCATCGCGGCCACCACCTGGTCGGAGTACAAGAAATACTTCGAGAAGGATCCCGCCCTGGCTCGCCGGTTCCAACTGGTCAAGGTCGAGGAGCCGTCTGAGGAGGCCTGCCTCCTCATGATGCGGGGCGTCGCGCCGGCACTGGAGAAGCATCACCTGGTGCGGATCCTGGACGACGGCTTGGATGCGGCGGTCCGGCTCTCCCATCGCTATCTCGCCGATCGGCAACTGCCGGACAAGGCGGTGAGCGTGCTCGATACCGCCTGTGCCCGGTTGGCGTTAGGACAGAATTCCACCCCACCCGCAGTCGAAGATGCCCGCCGGCTGCTCGACGATCTCGAGGTCCAGCGGCGGGTGCTGGAACGGGAGGGGGCCGTCGGGGCGAATCATGCCGAGCGCCTGGGCCGGATCGCCGCACTGAGGACCGAGACCGAGGCGAAGCTCGCGGCACTGACCCAGCGGTGGGAGCATGAGCGCGAGTTGGTCACCCGGATGCGAGAGCTGCGGGGCCAGCTCGAGGCAGCCGTGGAAAAGCCTCAGCCTGCCGAGGGGAATGGTGCGGTTGGCGATGCCACGACCGAACCGGCAGTGCTTCGCGCCGAGCTGGCCGCGCTGACCGCCGAGCTGGAGTCGGTGCAGGGCGAATCGCCCCTGATCCGGGTGTGCGTGGACGCCGGATTGGTGGGCGAGGTGATCTCCGGATGGACCGGCATCCCGGTCGGCAAGATGCTGCGAGATGAGTTGGGCACGGTGCTGAGTCTGGAGCAGCACCTGGGATCCCGGATCATCGGCCAGGGGCATGCGTTGGAGGCGGTCAGTCGCCGCATCCGCACCTCGCGGGCCGGTATCGAAGACCCCAACAAGCCAGTGGGTGTCTTCATGCTGGTGGGGCCGAGTGGGGTGGGGAAGACCGAAACCGCCTTGGCGCTGTCGGATCTGCTCTATGGGGGCGAGCGCAACGTCATCACCATCAACATGTCTGAGTTCCAGGAGCCGCACACGGTATCCACTCTCAAGGGTTCTCCGCCGGGCTACGTGGGCTATGGCGAGGGTGGCGTGCTCACCGAGGCGGTGCGCCGGCGACCCTATTCCGTCGTGCTGCTGGACGAAGTCGAGAAGGCCCATCCCGACGTCCTGGAGCTCTTCTTCCAGGTGTTTGACAAAGGGGTCATGGACGACGGCGAGGGACGGCAGATCGACTTCCGGAACACCATCATCATTCTCACCACCAATGCGGGTACCGACACCCTCACCAAACTCTGCGCCGATCCGGAGACCATGCCGGTTGCCGACGGATTGGTGAAGGCGCTCAAGCCCGAGCTCGACAAGACGTTCAAGCCGGCATTCCTGGGGCGGATGGTCATCATTCCCTACTTCCCCATCCGGGACGAGGCGCTCAAGCGCATCATCCTGCTCAAGCTGGGCAAGATCAAACGGCGCATCCAGGAGACTCACCGGGTGGAGTTGCTGCACGATGACGCGCTGGTCGAGGAGGTGGGCCGGCGGTGCACCGAGGTGGAAAGTGGCGCCCGCAACGTGGACAACATCCTGACCAACACGCTGCTGCCGGAGGTTTCCCGGTTGCTGCTGGAGCGCATGGTGGAGGGCAACAAGCCGGCGTGGGTACGGGTGGGCATCGGCACGAACGGGGCGTTCACCTACTCCACTCCGACTGTATCGACGGACGTCGCCAGCCAGCCGGTGCTTACGCCGGCAATGGCCTGAAACGGTCACGGCTCTTCTCTTAAGGACCGAGGCCGCTAATGGCCAAGTATTCGCAAGCGAACCGTCCGATGCGGGTGGATAGTGCACTCGGCGAGGATGCGCTCCTGCTGGAGGGGTTTTCGGGAACGGAGGGGGTCTCCACTCCCTTTGGTTATACCCTGGACCTTCTCTCCGAGAACGCCTCCATCGCCCCCGCGGACGTGCTGCGCAAGCCGGCATGGGTGACCATCAAGACACCCGATGGCGGTGAACGCATCATCCATGGGTTAGTGCGGAGCCTTGCCCAGCTTGGTCGGAGCGAAGAGCTCACCTCCTACCGGGCTGAGGTCGTGCCCTGGCTGTGGTTCCTGTCCCTCTCCAGTGATTGTAAGATCTTCCAGAATCTGAGCGTGCCGGAGATCGTCGAGCAGGTCTTCAAGGGCCTGGGCTATGCCGACTTCCAGTTGAAGCTGGTCAAGAGTCACCCCAAACGGCCCTTCTGTGTGCAGTACCGGGAAACCCATCTCAACTTCGTTTCGCGTCTACTCGAAGAGGAAGGCATTTTCTACTTCTTCGAGCACTCGAAGAGCAAGCACATGCTCACCCTGGCCGATGACAACAGCGCGGTGAAGCCTTGTCCCGGCCAGGCCAAGGCCCGGATGGCCGCGGACGTCGGCCGGTGGCAAGAGGAGGACGTCGTCACCAGTTGGGAGCAGGAGGCGGCGGTGCACACCGGCAAGGTGACACTTCGCGATTACGACTTCCAGCAGCCGTCACTGAATTTGGAAAGCTCGGTCGCGGGTGCTCAACCCGAGGAGTGGTACCACTATCCGGGCAACTACGTGGCGCTGGACGAGGGTGAGCGCTACGCCCGGCTTCAGCTCGAGGCAGAGGAGGCGCGGGAGCAAATTGTCCGTGGGGCGGGGAACTGCCGCACCTTTCAAAGCGGCTACCGTTTCGAGCTCAAGGAACATTACCGGAAGGATGCGAATCAACCGTACATGCTGCTCGAGCTCAGGCACGCTGGGCGAGCCGGCGACTATCGGTCTTGGGAGTCGGCCCCGTTCGACTACCGCAACGATTTCTTGGCGATACCCTACTCGGTGCCCTACCGGCCGCTTCGCGTCACCCCGAAGCCTCGGATCTGGGGCACCCAGACCGCGTTGGTGGTGGGCAAGTCGGGTGAGGAGATCTGGACCGATAAGGACGGGCGGGTCAAGCTGCAGTTCTACTGGGACCGGTTGGGCAAGAAGGACGAAAACAGCAGTTGCTGGGTTCGGGTCTCCAGTCTCTGGGCCGGCAAGAACTGGGGAGCGATCCACATTCCCCGACTGGGCCAGGAGGTGGTGGTCGGCTTTCTGGAGGGAGATCCTGATTTCCCCGTCGTCATTGGGCGGCTCTACAACTCCGAGCAGGTTCCCCCCTACGGACTCCCGGGCAACCAGACCCAGAGCGGCATCAAATCACGCAGCTCCAAGGGCGGCGGGACGGACAATTTCAACGAGATCCGGTTCGAGGACAAGAAGGGTGGGGAGGAGCTCTACATTCACGCAGAGAAGGACAAGAGGGTGATGGTGGAGCACGACCGGACCGAGAGCGTTGGACGCAACGAGAACATCACCATCGGCAACGATCGGACCGAGGGCGTCGGCAAGAATGAGAACATCACTATCGGCGCCAATCGGACGGAGAGTGTCGGCAAGGATGAGTCGGTATCTGTGACCAAGAACCAGAGTCTTGAGGTTGGGGAGAATCGGAGTCGGTCAGTTGGAAAGGACGAGTCGGTGTCCGTGAGCAAGAACCAAACCCTCGACATCGGCCAAAACCGAACTGAAACCGTCGCGAAGAACGAGGAAGTGAGCGTTGGGGAAAACCGCACCCACAACGTTGCCAAGAACGACGCGCTGACTGTCGGCAAGAAGCTGCTCATCGACGTCGGCGACGAGATCACTATCAAAACCGGCGACGCGAGCATCACCATGAAGAAGAATGGCGACATTCAAATCAAGGGAAAGGAAATTAAGGTGGTCGGCTCGGGTAAGATTGGGATCAAGGCAGACTCTGAGGTCAACATCAAGGGCAGCAAGGTTACCAACAATTAGACACCGCGTTCGATGCTGCAATTCAAGAACCGCACCCCATTCAAAGGGTCCATCTTCCTTCTCCAGGACGCGGACGGGATCGACTGCGTCTTCACCGTGGTGAAGGCGACGTTCACCATAGCGGAAAGAGTCGCTCCTGCTGATGAGCAGCTGTCAGTGGCGATCGAGCAGCAGTTTCATGGCGAGCCGGACCAAAGCAGCATCAAGACGCCCAACGATCTGAGCCTGATGAAACCCGGAACCGACGTTCTCCTCATGGGCCAAGCCCATGCTCCCGGCGGTCGGCCGACCACGTGGATGGATGTAGGGCTGGCGGTCGGGCCGGTGCGGAAGATGGTGCGGGTCTTCGGCGACCGGGACTGGCAGTCCAACGGCGTCACCTATTCCATCTCTCCGCCAGCGCCATTTGAGGCTGTTCCTTTGATCTGGGAGCGGGCTTTTGGCGGCATTGACCGTACCAGACAACCCATTCGAGGCGAGGCGCGAAACCCGGTAGGCACGGGATTCCGTGCCAGCGACGTAGAGGCGTCAATCGCCGGCGTACGTCTCCCGAATCTCGAGGATCCGGCTGAGCCGATTACCGAGTGGAACCAAAGGCCCGCACCGGCTTGCTTCGCACCTATCTGTGGGCACTGGGAACCGCGGCGGAGCTACGCGGGGACCTACGACGAGGAATGGCAGCAGCACCGCGCACCGTATCTGCCCAAGGATTTCGATCCTCGGTTTCTCCAGCTCGCGCCGCCCGGGCTCATCGCTCCAGGGTACCTGAAGGGCGGCGAGCCGGTTGAGCTGCGTGGGGTGACGCGCTCAGGGCTGGCGCAGTTCCGGCTACCCCAGGTCGCTCTCAAGATCAGCTACTGGGTTGATGGCTCACCCCAAGAGCGTCCGGCGCATTTGGACACGGTGGTGATCGAGCCGGAGCAGTCGCGGTTTGCGCTCACGTGGCGTGCGGTCCTGCAGTGTGACAAGAAGGCACTTCGGGTCAGCGAAGTTGAGGCCGCACTGGTTTCCCTCAACTAGGCACGGGAATGGCGAGCGATAGGGTGGTCGTTGTGGGGACGGGAATGATGACCGCAGTGGGATTGACCACCGCGGAAACCGTGGCGTCAGTGCGTTCGGCTACGATGCGGTTTACCGAGACGCCGATCCACGATCACCGCTTCGCGCCGTTCACAGTGGCGGAAGTGATCGAGGATGGGTTGCCGGAGCTCGTAATGGAGTCGGAGGATTCGACAGGGCTCACTAGCCGTGAGATGCGGATGCTCCGCCTCGGGGTGATGCCGATCAAGGAATGCCTCGAAGCACTCGGGCAGCGCGCGCCGGCGCCCGGACTGATGCTGGCACTCCCGGAAACCCAGACCACCAGCCCGCTGGATGGGAAGCGGTTTTTGCAGAGATTTGCGCGACAGGCCAGCGGCTCGTTCAATCTCGGGCAGAGCGATGCTTCGCAGGTGGGTCGGGCAGGGGGTCTGGTAGCGATCGGGGCGGCCGCGGATCGGATCCGGATGGGCCGAGCCGAGTTCATGATCGCGGGTGGAATCGACACCTATCGGGACCTCTTCGTGCTCGGCACCCTGGATATGGAAAAACGAGTGAAGTCCTCGGTGCATCTGGATGGCTTTGTGCCTGGGGAGGGCGCCGGCTTCGTCCTCCTGGCCAGCCAGGAGGCGGCTGGCAGGGTAGGGATCACCCCAGTAGCAACGATTTCGCCAGTCGCACAAGCGATGGAAACCGGCAACCTGTACAGCAAGGAGCCGTACCGGGGAGAGGGCCTCGCGATGGCTGTGGCAAAGCTCGTCGCGTCGGGCGCGGCAGGAGGTCCGATCACCGACGTCTACTCCTCGATGAACGGCGAGAGTCACTGGGGGAAGGAGTGGGGCGTGAGCTTCATTCGAAACCAGCCAGCTTTCCTTTCGGATCATGGCATGCATCATCCGGCGGACTGCTTGGGTGACGCGGGCGCGGCCTCTGGTCCGATCATGCTTGGCCTGGCTGTGCACGGACTGCAGCACCACTATCGGCGGGGACCCTGCCTGGTCTATTGCTCGTCGGATCGGGGACAGCGAGCTGCCCTGACGGCCAACGCGGCGTAGAGGAAAAGCGAAGCGATGGGCCAGACGACATTCGTAAACTCCCGTGGCATCGCCCACAAAGGAAGCGGTGGAATGAGCACCGTGTTTCCCGACGTGTGCAAGACACCGGCAGCTCCAAGCCCGATTCCGATTCCCTACCCGAACATTGGTCAATCCTCCGATACTTCGCAGGGGCCAAGCTCCGTCAAGACCGATGGAGAAATGCCGATGGTGAAGGGCGCGCAATACTCCCGGTCCTCGGGCGATGAGGCTGGCACCTTAGGTGGCGTCATCTCCGGCGTCAACATGAGCGTCTGCGAATATCTCCTCTACTCATTCGACGTTAAGTTCGAGGGCAACAACGTGTGCCGAATGGGGGACCAGCTCTGGCAGAACAAGAAGAACATCATGGGGTGAGCAATGACCCAACTTGGTGAGGCGGTCGGCGTGGCGTTCATCAAGGATGCCGCGGAGAAATGCCCGTTTCAGACCCCTGCGCCACCCTCGGTCACAGAGGAGGACGAGGACGCCGCGAAGGATGATACTCATGCGGTTGATGACGTTCAGGAGAATGACGGAGGGAAGCTCGGACGCAATGTCGTTGCGGGCTCCTCTGGTTCAGGCGGGACTTGGAATGCCCTGGGCGCGGAGCCGCCAGTGTACAAATATCCGCGCGAAGATACGCGTCGGATTGGCGTGAAGGCACGGGTCCAGGCCGACGATAAGGACTATCCGTTTACAGTCGCCGCGCATCACTGTATTCCAGGCGAGGCATCGCTCCATCCTAGCGCGCTCTTCGAGAAGTTCATGAAAAAGGGCGGGAAGATGGAGCTAAATACCAGCACTGGCACAAAGACGTACGATCTCCAGGAGCACATTGGATACAACGTGAATGGGTCCCACAACGGGGTCTGGCTTCCGGGTAGCTACGCCATCCGGGTGAGCACATCGCCGGTGGCCGGCAAGTCCTGGGGAGACCTGGGGGACTCGGGAAGCGAAGGAGCCTGGAAGGTGTCGTATATGGCGGCGGTGGTTCGCGCGGCCAATGGGCAGTTCCACGATGCGCACACCCACTACAACCAGCAGGTGTTGGGCATGTTGAACAAACTCGCCCTCGCCGTGATATCACACATCGTCGCATGCGAGGAGTGTCAGAAGAAGACGAAGATGCCACCTCCCTACGTGTTGAAGGAGCGGTTGTATCGCCTTTCCCGTTCCTTGCGTCTGCAGGTGAAGGCGGGACCGCGGCGGTGGAAGCTGACGCTCATGACGTCCGACCAGGTGCGCACCGATGTGCTCGGAAATCCTGTTCGATGGAAGGAATTCCTCAACCACTACGACGGGAAGTAGGCCGTGATGGCGCCCGATGAATCCAACACGGGCAACGCGACTGAGCCGATGTATTTCGTCATGGCCTGCGACAACGTGTCGCCCGCCGCGATGGTACGTCGGGTGACGCCTTGGCCAGGCATGCCTTGGATGAGCGGGGCTATCGTCACCGGCGAGGTGCCCAACCCAGTCGTGTTCTCCGCGGATGCGGCCTATCCAGGTGAGTTACTCGCGATGTACGATGACAGTATTCCGATCATGCGCGAGGATCTTTTGGAGGTGTTGCGTCAGGCGGGAGTAGACAATTTGCAAACCTTTCCTGCGCTTGTCACGGATTTGGACGGCAGGCATCGAACCGACTACAAGGCGGTGAACATCGTAGGCCTGGTGTCCGCGGCGGACATGGCACGATCGACGCTGATGGAAACGGCCGACGACCTTCTTGGAGTAGACTTCGAGGGACTGGTCATTGACGAGCGATTGACCGGAGGAGCCCTTCTATTCCGTCTCGCTGAAGCGGCCAATGCCATTGTCGTGCATCGGTCGGTTCGCAATCGAGTCCTTGGGGTCATCCGGGGAATGAGCTTCTATGGACCGGGAGAGTGGGCTGGCTGAGGGCCGATCGAATTAACCATCAGGAGAATGCAGATGAGGCCTGATCCCATCGACGCATCGCTAGGCGCAGCTTGGCAGTCAGCCTGCTTGCAACAGTCCTATGTGCTTCGGGTGGAGCCGGACGGCACCATCGTTGTCTCCGGCGAGCGAGACGGCGACGAAGTCCTTTGCGAGCTCCTTGAAACAGGCAGAGTGTTACCGCTGACGCTCGCACCACGAGATAAGGTTCTCTTCTGGCAACCGGATGGCAACGCGAACCGCGGGATCGTACTGGGACGTATCGGCTTGGGACACGCGAGCGAAACGCCGGCGTCATTGCTGTTAGAGGCCTCGGATGAGCTCACTCTCCGCGTCGGTGACGGCTCCATCACCATTCGCGCCGACGGCAAAATCCTCATCAAGGGCAAAGACCTCGTCTCTCACGCCCAACGCACCAACCGCATCAAGGGTGGCTCGGTTGCGATCAACTGACTGACTCCCGGCACCGCGTAGTGACTGCCCCGCGCGCGACCTACATCCCCGATCTCCTCGAGGCGCATTACGAGGAGCTCCAGTTTCTTTGGGCCCGCCGTCAATCCTCGCTCAGATCACCCACAATCACGATGCGCGCGTTCTCGGCCCTCGATGACCGGCTCGAGGGCCACGTGCAGGGCCTGCTGGTTGCCGGAGATCGGCTGATCGACCTGGTCGACGAAGGCCTTTCGGCGGACGAGTCCGCCATGGCGTTCGCGGCAGCCTACTCGCTCCTCCGGCTTGGCACCGAGGGCGCCCGATCGAGGGTGCTGGACGCGTTCACCTCCGCCACAGCGACTCGAGCAGCAGGCTTCCGTCAGGCACTGTGTCAGGCGCCGGTCAAGGAAATCTTGCCGGCGCTGCAGGCCCTCTTCTTTTCGCCCTCGGTTAACAGCACTGCGGCGGCGGCGGAAGTCCTGGCCTTTCATGGGACCCTCCCGCCGCAGCTGGGACCGATCCAACAACTTCTGCAGGATAAGAATCCGGTCATTCGCCGGAGCGGTTGGCGAGTAGTGGGGATGTCGGCCTTGTCGGTCGATCCGAAGCTTTATTCTGCGGCCATGCGTGACGACGACCCACACGTCAGGCGTGGTGCGCTCGAGGCAGCCGCCTGGAGTGCGCTACCCGCCGCCGTGGCCCTGGGACGCAGCATTACCCCAACCCCAACCGCTGAGAACATCGGCGCCCTGGAGTTGCTGGGGATTCTTGGCAGCGCCGAAGACCGAACTGGGATGACCGCAATCGCCAAGGCCAAAGACCTAGGACCGGCCCGCTTCCGGATTTTGGGTTGCTACGGGCACCCGGTCTTCGTAGAGCTCTTGCTGGCTGAAATGGCCGATCCGGACCCTGCGACGGCATGCGCGGCCGGCGCCGCCTTTACCAAGATGACCGGCCAGGATATCGATTCGAAGAACCGCACCAAGCTGCCCCCCGAGGATGGGCATGAGCCGGACGAATTCGAGGTCGAGTTTCTCGAGGAAGTACGGCTTCCCGACCCGGAAATCGCCCGGGCTCACTGGGAAAAGGTGAAGCCACGGTTGGCCCGAGCCACCCGGATCTGCCGGGGATATGACATGGGGCAGGGACTCAGCCCCGAAGCACTCGCGAGCTTCGATATGGAATCGCGCTGGGAGCATTTCGTTCGAAGCAAGTTCCTCGGTCGCTGGTCCGGATCCGCCGCCAGCCTGGAGAGATTTCCCCAGAGGCAATGAGTCGGGTCGGCGAGCGTCGTCAGTGGCTCACGGCCCTCCCCCCGCGCCCAACGGCGCGAGCGCCTTCATCAAAGTCGTCCCATTGGTCCTCGCATCGGCGAGGGCCTTGTCCCACTTCTCCTGCGCCTTGGCATCCTGCCCATGGTTGGTTTGCTTGTCGTAGACCCCGTCGGCTGAAGACGAGCCCGCCAGCTTCGCCGCCAGACTCTTGTAGCCTCGTAGTGTCCGATTCGCCGCGTCTTTGAGGTCGGTCTGCTTCCGGAACCGCTTGGGCGGGTTGGACGAGTTCCAGCCGGTCAGCTCATCGAAAAGATCCCGCCCCAGAAGCGCTAGGATGTCATAGTGCCCCTGCTCGTGCTGTAGCAGCGCGGCCGTCTGGCCTTTCTTCACTGACCACATCTTCCCCTGCTCGAGCGCCACCTGGACCAGCACATCAGTGATCCGATAGCCGTGAGCGGACCCGTGAGAGTCGTCCCAGTCGTAGCCGTAATTGAGATCGAACCGAGCCTCGGTATAGGCATCCTCGCCGCCTGTTCGGTTCGACGGAACCGCGCCCTGAAAGTCCCCCCATGCCAGCGAGAGATCGTGGCCTTCGAGAGCAGTGCGTCCCAGACCCATGACCTGCCTCCTGCCCTTCTCGCTCAAAGCAGCAGCGCGAGACAGTTGTCACTGCGACGGGCTGGCGAGGGTCACACGATCGCCAATCTGACATTCACGGCCAGTGGCCGGACGGGCCTCGATTTACGGCTGCAGCGGCGGCGTCACCGGAGTCTGATTGATCCACTGGCGAATCCGATCGATCAGGTCCTGGGGCAGCTTCTGCGTCAGACCAGGCATCATCTCATCGTCCATAAGACCTGCTCTATGCTCCAGGGCAAGGATCAGGGCGCTCCTATCCGCGTTCCCCGGATTGGCTACCGGGAGCGAATCGTGAATCACGGTCATCTGGTCGAACGCGAGGCTGGGTTGCTGCGTGTTCGAGAAGTATGGGGCGTGACAGGTGCTGCACGACGTGGTGATGGTGAGGCCCCCATCCAGCGCGTTAGGCTGGCCAAACCGGAAGATGGGCTCGATATCGGCGGCGAAGCTGATCACGAAGGTCACGGTTGGCTGCTGGGAAATCGTGACATCGGGGCTGCCACTCACAGTTGCCTGGACCGTGTAGGCCCCGCCGGTGGACGAGGCCAGGGTTCCGGTGGTGATCCCGTTCTGTCCCGTGGTCGAGAGCGGCTGACCCAACGTTCCCCCGGTCCCACTGGTGATGTTGAGCCCCACCGACCGTCCAGAAATGGGATTTCCATTGGCGTCCTTGACGGTCACCGTGATGGTCGAGGTATTGCCCAGTCCGATGACGGGCGAGGTTCCTGCCACGGTCGAACCCGCGGCGCTCGGCGAGCCGGGAACGACGGTCACCACCGCCGCTGCGGGCGTAACCGACACCCCGCCGACACTGATCTGCGCGGAGATCGACTTCGATTCGGCCTTGGTCGAGGCGTACGTGGTCGACGCCTTGCCCAACGTGGCTCCGTTGGTGCCGGTGGTGAGGGTGGTGGTTCCGAAGGTGAAATTGCTCCCGGTGGACGCGAGAGTGACGGTCGCGCCGCCGATCAGGTTGTTCTGGGCATCGCGTGCCGTGACCGTGATGGTGGTGCCGCTCGAGCCGGCGGCAAAGCTCGTGGGAGACGCGCTCACCGACGACTTGGTGGCGTCAACCGGGCCAGGCACAACCCCCCCGTTGGTGCCGGTGGCGGTGAATAGAACCGGACTACCGGATAGACCGGTGGCGCTGGCAGTGACCGTATTCTCGCCGGCGATAGCTCCGAGCTGCCAGGAGGTGAGCGGCGCCGTACCGTCCGCCTGGGTCTGGATCGGAGTATTAGGGCTGATCACTCCACCGCCGCCGGTGATCTGGAATGTCACCGCAACGCCGGCCACCGGGTTACCGCCGGCGTCCTTCACGAGCGCAATGGGGGGCTCGTTCACGGCGGTACCGGCCTCGGCCGACTGGCTCGTCACTGAACCCGCGACAATCTGAGTAGCGGCACCGGCGGTGATGACGATGGGGCTGGACCTGACCGGATCCAGGCCTGTCGCCGAGAAGACCAGCACTTGCTCACTCGCCACGGCGGTGATCGAGAGACCCGCGAAGGTGGCGGTCCCATCGGCGGCGGTCGTCACAGTGACTGGCCCTGCGATCGTACCCCCTCCCTCCACCGCTACCGTGACGTCGATGCCGGCTTGGGCCACAGGCTCGCCACTCGCGGTCTGCAGCCTCACGACCGGAGCTGAGGGGAACGTCGCCCCACTCGCTACGGTGGCCGGCGGCTGGGTGGTGAGCGCCAAGGCTGCAGCACCCTCCACCGTGAAGCTCACGTTGACCGTGGGCGAATTGGTGGCGCTGGGGCTGCGGACCGTGACCAACGCAGTGTACGTCCCGGGAGGAAGATTGGTCTGAGTAACCTGTAGGGTGAGAACTCCTGGATCATCGAATGTCGCAGTTGGCTTGGAGAAGCTTGCGGCCAACCACGAGCCCACCGATTGGTTGAATCTGATCTCGGCGGTAAGACCGGTCAGCTCACCGCTGGACGGAGTGACGGTCACCGTTTTGGGGTCTACTGTCCCACCGGGAGCAACGCTGAAGGGAACGTTGATGGCCGAAATGTTCATGCCGATGGTGCCACCGCCGTCAGTCCCGCCTCCGCAGGCGCTCCCCAACAAGCAGAGAAAGCTCAAACCCAGAAAAGAGCCTGCGGCCTGGATGGGCAGGCTCTGCGATGACCTGATCGACACGGATGCCTCTGTGATGGGTGACGGCTACGACACTCTCGTCACCCTAAAAGGTGTACTCCAATCCAGCGGTCCAGGCGACGTCGGGCTGCAGCAACCCCCGATGCACCGGGATCAACGCATTCGTCACCACAGTGAAGCCACTCGGCGCGGTGAACTTGAACCCGAAGGAACCCAGGACGACGTTGTCCTTGATGTTTGGGATGTTGCTCGGCTCCACGATGCGAGCTGAGGTCCCGCTTCCGAGCGGCTCGTTGATCACCACGGGGTCGGGCTGTTGCAGCTTGGAGGTTCCTACCTGGAATTGGGAGATCACGTCGGCTGCGAATGTTCCCCAACTCCCGATCAACTGATCGAAACCGACCGTCGCGAGCACTGCATCGTTCTGGAGATCACCCCCCCGATAGTTGTACCCCAGATCGAGGTGCGGGGTGAAGGTGCCGAGCCGGGCAGAGATAATCCCGAGGCCTCGCGCCGAGTACTCGCCAGAGCCGAGAAGATCCTCCTCCTTGCCCGTGGGAAAACGCACTTCGCCTACCACCGCCACCCCCGCACTCGGACTTTGCATCAACCGAGCCTTGACCCGCGCAGCGATGTCGCCGATTCCGGTGGCGGATCCATCGGTCGACGCTGATGCCGTCAGGCTCGGATTGGCGTCAGTGCCGAAGCGGTGCGGAGTCTGCTGCTCCGCCGGAATGATCGTCGCCAGGCTGGTTCCTTTGAGGGAGGTGTGAACCATGGGCACCGCCACGCCGATGTCGACTGCGTCCAGCAGCCCATAGGTGAGTACCCCGGTCACGGCAAACAGGTTGACATCGAGGTCGGTACGGACCTCGAGCACATCGCCTTCGAAATCCGGAGTGCCCAGCCCGTTGCTGTCGACGTCTACGTGGGTGAAGTCGAACACCAGCCCGCTGAGAGGTATGCCCCGGATGGTAGTGAAGTGGTAGTTGGTCAGGTTGACCCCAAACAGGACGTGGTTTCGACCTAGCGTTTGGGCTCGCTCAGCGAAGATCGGACCCGCTGAGGTTGCGGTTCGAACCGGCAGCCCGGTCTCGGATCTGCTCCAGACTGCGCCGCTGGTGGCCGCACTAATCGGGATGTTCGATACCGTGAACCCGATCGAGTTGGTGACGAAGTCAGTAACGTTCCGGCTACCCTGCTGAAGGGCTGGAATGAAGTGCCTCCCGTGCTGAGCCGGATCGACTGGGAGACACAGCAGCTCGGCACAGTTACCGAAATGGAAGAGGGAATCGAACTGCTCTCGGAGAGTCTGTGCGGCCAGGGGCGCCGCCGTGAGGAGCAGAAATAAGACACACGGCAGCAGGCGTCGCATCGTCGTCATCCTCTGTGCGAGGGGGTCAAACTGGCTTCGGCGGATTGGGGATACGATACACTTCGCGGCAGGAAGCGCCAGAGGGTCACTGGCGGTGCTCTGGTCCTTTCCTTCTCGTCCGGGTACTCTACAGAATCGCCATCCGTCGTGGAGTTCATGGCCGGATCTGACCGGGAAAGCCTCAGTGCCGTGCAGGGACTTGCTGCCGGACGGCATGAGGTGCTGGGGCCGTTGGGCCAGGATTCGGCGGGGGTGCCCGCGTTTCTCGGCCGGGATCTCCGGACTGGTCGGCTGGTCGTGCTCAAACAGACGCGGTCGGGTGCCGGACGCGAATCCCTCCACGTCATCGAACGGCTCGATGACTCGGTGCCGCCCCCTGCTGGATCATGTCCGTTCTGCCAGACCCCCTTCAGCAACTGGGATCCCACCTGTCCGCAATGTCAGAATGACCTCTCCGGCTCCCTGGGGCCGACAGAGACCGGCAACAGCCCCCAGGCGATGCTTGAAGCGGTCAGAAAGGCCGCCCCGGGATTCGAGGTCCTTGGCATGATGC
>Ga0070696_100001127_pt1 | contig 17294 bp, 11 predicted proteins | sample KBSK1253metaG_FD_65474 | JGI IMG/M metagenome (GOLD analysis project Ga0070696, IMG submission 65474) | Corn, switchgrass and miscanthus rhizosphere microbial communities from Kellogg Biological Station, Michigan, USA - KBS K1-25-3 metaG | ecosystem: Host-associated > Plants > Roots >... | reverse complement strand
TATGGCAGCCGGCATTGGGGGATGCCGCTCGCCCGGCAGTTCAGCGTGACGCTCGCAGTGATGGGCGTGGGACTTTTGCCGCTCGCGCTGCATTGGGGCATTGGCGCCTTCGCCGTCTTTTCGACATTGGGTGGCATCGTCATGGCGCCGGCGCTCATCATCCAGTCAATGCTGGTCGCGAAGACGGCCCGTCCCGAGCATGCGACCGAAGCGTTTACCTGGTCGACGAGTGCGCTGCTTGCCGGCGTCGGAATCGGCATGGCGCTCGGTGGAACGCTGGTGGAGTACTGGCAATCGCCCGCGGCCTTCTGCGCGGCCGGCACTGCGGCGATTGCCGCCGCGGCCGGGGCCTACTTGCTGCGCGAGCGCTAGGCGGCGAGCCGCTCGTGCATGCGCCCGCGCCGCGCGTCGAGCGCGGACGGCGCGTGGGCGCCGAGCTTCTCAAAAAGCTCGTCGTGCGATTTCAGCTCGTCCTGCCACGCCGCCAAGTCGATGCGGCTGAGCTCAGCGTACTGCGCGGGCGTGAGCTTTGTTTCGAGGCCGTGCCAGTTCAGATCCTCGAAGCGCGGCATGATGCCGAGCGGGGTCTCCACACCGCGCCCGCGGCCCTGGCAGCGCTCGACGACCCACTGCAGCACTCGCATGTTTTCGCCGAAGCCCGGCCAAATGAAGCGACCTTGGGCATCGCGGCGGAACCAGTTGACGCGGAAAATGCGGGGCGGCTGCTTCACCACACGGCCCATCTTCAGCCAGTGGGCGAAGTAATCGCCCATGTTGTAGCCGCAGAAGGCGAGCATCGCCATCGGATCGCGACGCACCACCCCCACTTTACCGGTGATGGCGGCGGTGGTCTCGGAGCCGAGCGTGGCCGCCATGTACACGCCGTCCTCCCATGTCGGTGCCTCAACGACGAGCGGCACTGTCGATGAGCGGCGACCGCCGAAGACAAATGCCGCAATGGGCACGCCCTGAGGGTCTTCCCAGCTCGGATCGAGTGAAGGGCACTGCGATGCCGGAACCGTAAAGCGAGCGTTGGGATGAGCCGCAAGGCGGCCTTTCTTGCCGTCTTCTGGCGTCCACGGTCTGCCCTGCCAGTCGGTGAGCTGTGCGGGCGGCTCGCTTGTCATGCCTTCCCACCAGACGTCGCCTTGCGGCGTGAGGGCGACGTTGGTGAAGACGACGTTCTCGCGCAGCATCTTCATCGCGTTCGGATTGGTGTGCTCCGAGGTGCCCGGCGCGACGCCGAAGAGCCCGTATTCGGGGTTGATGGCGCGAAGGCGACCGTCGGGGCCGGGCTTGATCCAGGCGATGTCTTCGCCCACGGTCGTCACCTTCCAGCCCTCGAAGGCGGGCGGCGGAATCAGCATCGCCAAGTTGGTCTTGCCGCAGGCGGAGGGAAAAGCCGCGGCGACATAGCTTTTCTCGCCGGTCGGCGCCTCGATGCCGAGGATCAGCATGTGCTCGGCAAGCCAGCCTTCGTCGCGTGCCATTACCGAAGCGATGCGCAGGGCGAGGCACTTCTTGCCGAGAAGCGCGTTGCCACCGTAGCCCGAGCCGAACGACCAGATCTCCCGCGTCTCCGGGAAGTGCACGACCCATTTTTCTTTGTCATTGCAAGGCCAGGCGACGTCTGCCTGACCGGACTCGAGCGGCGCGCCTACCGAGTGCACGCACGGCACGAACTTGCGCTGCTCGCCGAGCCATTCGACCACCGGGCGCCCCATGCGTGTCATCACGCGCATGCTGACGGCGACGTAGGCTGAATCAGTTATTTCCACGCCGACGTGCGCGATTGGCGAGCCAATCGGTCCCATGGAGAAAGGCACCACGTACATGGTGCGACCGCGCATACAGCCGTCGAACAGGCTTTCCAGCTTGGCGCGCATCTCGCGCGGGTCGACCCAGTTGTTGGTGGGACCTGCGTCGTCCTGGGAACGGCTGCAGATGAAGGTCCGCTCCTCCATGCGCGCGACGTCGCTCGGGTGCGAGCGTGCAAGGAACGACTTCGGTCGCAGCGCCGGGTTCAGGCGGATGAACGTGCCCTTGGCCACCAGTTCGTCGCAAAGCCGCTCGTACTCTGCCTGCGAGCCATCGCACCACACGACATTGGCCGGCTTGGTACGACGGGCGAGGTCGGCGACCCACTGCCGCAGCTGCCCATGGCGTACCCATTCAGGCGCGGTAAACGCAGCGTTCATCCAGGCTGACTCCAGAAAGTCAAAGGCCCAGCGGAGCTGGGCCGGGGCACTAGCGGTTCGTTCAGGCCGCGGATTGTAGCACCCGGGCCGTCGCTCGCGCTTAGGACCAGCCCTCCGCCGTTCGGATAATGTGTTCATATTCAGATACTTGTAGCGTCGAAACGCTATTTGCCGATGCAGAAGCGGCTAAAGATTTCGCCCAGCAAATCGTCGCTCGTGAACTCGCCGGTGATTGTCCCGAGAGCCTGATGGGCAAGGCGCAGCTCTTCAGCGAAGAGTTCCCAGCGCGTTTCCTGCTGAGCTGCGTTGGCAAGGTGCACGCTCGCTGCCGCAAGCGCCCGCAGGTGACGCTCGCGCGCAAGAAAAACCGTCTCACCGCTCGCGGACCATCCGGCCGCGCGCAGGATGGCTTGCCGCAGCTCGGGCAGCCCCTCCTCGGTTTTCGCCGAAACCCCGAGGGCACCGGCGGGCGCACGAAAGCCCGGATGCAGGTCGATTTTGTTGTACACGTCGATGCGTGCGGCTTCGGCCGCTAATGGCGGCGTGATGGCGTCGCGCGAGCCCGTTTCGTGAACCACGATGACGATGTCGGCGCGGCCGAGCTCCTCGTGGGTGCGCGCCATGCCCAGACGCTCGATTTGGTCGGCGGAGTCGCGCAAGCCGGCGGTATCGACGAGCACAAGCGCCACGCCCTCGATCTGGATCGGCTCGCGCAGTGCATCACGTGTCGTGCCCGGGACCGGCGTCACGATGGCGCGCTCCTCGCCGGCCAGGCGATTGAGCAGGCTCGACTTGCCGACGTTCGGCGGCCCGACGAGTACCACGTGAACGCCGCTGCGCAACAGGCTTCCTTGCCGGCTCCGCGCGAGCACTTCGTCCAGCGCCGCGCGCATGGTGCCTAGGCGTTGCGACGTGTCGTGCCGGTGAACCTCGTCGAGCTCGTCTTCGGGGAAATCAAGCTGCGCTTCGGTGAGCGCACGCAGCTCCACCATCTGACGCTGCAACGCGTCGATCGCCGCGGAGAACTCGCCGGTAAGCGAGCGCAGTGCGCTACGAGCCGCTTCGCGGCTCGCGGCATCGATGAGATCGGCGACCGCCTCGGCCTGCGCAAGATCGAGCCGGCCTTCGAGAAAAGCGCGGCGCGTAAATTCGCCCGGCTCGGCAAGGCGCGCGCCGGCATCGAGGCAAGCGGCGAGCAGCGCGTTCATGACCACCGGGCCGCCATGCCCGTGCAGCTCGAGCACGTCCTCGCCGGTGTAGGAAGCGCCCGCGGGAAAATAAAGCGCCAGTCCTTCGTCGATCGCTTCGCCGTGGGCATCCTGAAAGCGCGCGAACTGCGCGCCACGCGGTGCCGGCAGGCGCCCAAGCAGGGCTTGCGCAACGCGCGCAACGCCGGGCCCGGAGATGCGCACGATGCCAATGCCGCCTCGACCGGCAGGTGTCGCGATCGCGGCGATCGTGTCGCGGCTTACCTCATCGCTTGGCATGGGCAGGTTTGTCGCGATTGAACATGCGCTGAATCTGCCATTGCTGGGCGATGGAGAGGATGTTGTTGACCAGCCAGTAGAGCACCAGGCCGGCGGGAAAGAAGAAAAAGAAGATGCTGAAGAAATAGGGCATGAACTGCATGACCTTCGCCTGCACCGGATCCGGCGGCGTCGGGTTCATGCGCGTCTGCAGCACCATCGTCGCCGTCATCAGGATCGGCAGCACGAAGTACGGATCGAGGGCGGCGAGATCGTGGATCCACAGGATGAACGGCGCGTGCCGCAGCTCGATCGCGGCGAGCAGCACCCAGTAAAGCGCGATGAACACCGGAATCTGCACCAGGATCGGAAAGCAGCCGCCGAGCGGATTGATCTTCTCGGTCTTGTAGAGCTCCATCATCGCCTGGTTCATCTTCTGCCGGTCGTTGGCGTACATCTCCCGGATCTTGGTGAGGCGCGGCGTGATGAGCTTCATCTTCGCCATCGACCGGTAGCTTGTTGCCGAGAGCGGAAAGAACACGAGCTTGATGAGCACGGTCAGAAGGATGATGGCCACACCCCAATTGCCGGTCAGGCCGTGCAATTTTTCGAGCAGCCAGAAAAGCGGCCAGGCGATGATCGCGAGCCAGCCGTAATCGACCACCAGATCGAGTCCCGGAGCGGCGGCTTCGAGTCGCCTTTTTTCCTGCGGCCCGGCGTAGAGCGGAACATCGACCGTGGCATCCGCGCCGCTCGCCACGTTCACCGGCACGAGCAGCCGGCCGGCGTAGCTGCCATCCTGGCGCTTCTCGAGCAGATAGTCGCGCAGCATGCCTTGCGGCGCGAGCCAGGCGGAGACGAAGTAGTGCTGCACGAGGGCGAGCCAGCCGTCCTTCGCCTGCTTGACGTAGTCGGCCTTGCCCTTGTCGATATCGGCGGGATGGACCTTCTGGTACTTGTGCTCCTCGCTGTAGACGGCAAATCCGGTGAAGCTCTGCGCACCGAAGGTTTCCGCGACCGAATTGCGCTGGCCTTCCGGTTTGCCGTCGTGCGTCAGCTGGAAATACGCATAGGTGGCAAGCGGCGCCTTGCCGCCGTTATGCACGCGCATCGAGACGTCGATGACGTAGCTATTACGCCGGAAGGTGTAGGTCTTCTCTACCTCCACGCCGTCTTTGCCGGTTGCCGTCAAGCGCAGCTGTACGCGATCGGCGCCCGGAGCGAGCGCGCGCGGCCCGGCGCTCGCCTGCCACAGGCTGCGATGGTTGGGCCCGCCATCGCCGGCAAGTCCGCTTTGCGCTTCGTATTGATGCGCGGGACTGATGAGGACGAAATTCTTATCCGGATCGGCGGAGTCCTTGTGCTTCAGCAGCTCGAGGCGCTTCAGCGTGCCGCCGAGCGTATCGATCTCGGCGGCGACGAGGTCGGTGGTGATGACAATGCTCTCGCCCTTTTGCGCCGCAGTCGCCGGAGCACCGATCGTCGCTCCCTGACTCGGCGCCGCGGCAGCGCTCGGCGCCTTCGGCGCGGCCGCCTGCTCGGCATGCGCCGGCGGCTTGGGCTGATGCTCGCGCTGCCACGCTTCCCACAGCATGAGCACCGAAAAACCGAAGATGAAAAGAAGGATGAGCCGCTGCGTGTCCATGCTCAAGGCACCGGATCGTAACCGCCCGGGTGCCAGGGACCGCAGCGACACAGGCGGCGCGCGATGAGCGCGCCGCCTCGCCAGGCGCCGTGGCGCTCAAGCGCCTGCTCGGCATATTCGGAGCAGCTCGGGTAGAAGCGGCAGGCCGCCGGGAGGAGCGGGCGCACGAACCAGCGATAGCCGATGACGAGCGCTCGCAGTGCGCGACTCATCACGGCGCGAGACGACGCAGCAGTTCGCGCAGCTGCCGGATCATGCTCGGCGAGCCGCGTACGCCGTAGGGCGGCCGGATCAGGAGCTCGAGGCTCCCCAGGTTTTGCTGCTCGAGTCGGAAAGCTTCGCGGATACATCGCTTGATGCGGTTTCGCTCGACGGCAGCGGCAGCATGTCGGCGCGAGATGAGAATCCCCAGACGCGGCGTTTGCGCGGCGCCGCGCCCAACATAGAACAGGTAGCCGGCCAGGCTTCGCCGCTCGCCCTCACGCAGCAGCTGCTCGAACTGCGCCTTGCGGCGCAGCCGGCGACTTGCACCGAGGCCGAAACGCTTGCCGCGCGCCGCTACAACCGCTACAGCCCGACGCGCCGGCGGCCACGCGCGCGCCGTTTGCGCAGCACCGCTCGTCCGCCGCGCGTGCGACTGCGCACGAGGAAGCCGTGGCGGCGTGCGCGGCGCGTCTTCGACGGCTGATAGGTGCGCTTCATGGACTGTTCCGATGCGAAAAAGGGCGGTATTAGAGCGTGCTGCCGAATGCGTTGTCAAATCGAAAAAGCATCGCGCGAGCGCTGTGGATAACCCGTCGCCGCCAAGGTAAAATTCAGGCTCGCTTTAGGCCAACTAAAAGATGCAAAACCTCTGGGACGCCTGCTTGCGTCGTCTTGAGCAGGAGCTGCCCGCGCAACAGTTCAATACTTGGATTCGGCCCCTTGCGCCCGAGTCGGGCGCAACGGAAGACGCGCTGATTCTGACCGCGCCGAACCGCTTCGTGCTCGAGCTGGTGCGCGAGCGCTTTGCCGCGCGCATCGAACGCCTGGTCGCCGAAACGAGCGGCCGGGAAGTCGGCTTGCGCCTGGTGCTCGCGCGTGGCGGCGAGCTGAGCCTGCGCCCGACCGCCCCCGCGGCGCGCGCCGCGGCCGAGCCGGTTGTGCAGGAGCGCTCGCGCCTGAACCGCGGCTTCTCGTTCGACAGCTTCGTCACCGGCAAAGCGAACCAGCTGGCGCGGGCAGCGGCCATCCAGGTCGCGGAGAACCCTGGAATCTCTTACAACCCGCTGTTCGTCTACGGCGGCGTCGGCCTCGGCAAGACGCATCTGGTTCAAGCGATCGGCAACCAGGTCGCCGACCGCCGTCCCCAGGCACGCATCCGCTACATCCACGCCGAGCAGTACGTTACGGACGTGGTACGCGCTTACCAACAGAAGTCTTTCGACGAGTTCAAGCGCTACTACCACTCGCTCGACCTGCTCTTGATCGACGACATCCAGTTCTTTTCCAACAAGGGCCGTACGCAGGAAGAGTTCTTCTACGCTTTCAATGCCTTGGTCGAGGCGCACAAGCAGATCGTCATCACCTGCGATACCTACCCGAAGGAAATCGCCGGCATGGAGGAGCGGCTGATCTCGCGCTTCGGCTGGGGACTGACCGTGGCGATCGAGCCTCCCGAGCTCGAGATGCGGGTCGCGATCGTGTTGAAGAAGGCTGAAGCGGAGGCGGTGCCGGTTTCCGAGGAAATAGCCTTCTTCATAGCCAAGCACATCCGCTCGAACGTACGCGAGCTGGAAGGGGCGCTGAAAAAGGTATTGGCCTTTGCGCGCTTCACCGGCCGTGAGCTTTCGCTCGATCTCGCGAAAGAAGCGCTGCGCGACATCCTCAATCTGAACAGCCGCCAGGTCAGCGTCGAAGGCATCCAGAAGACCGTGGCCGAGTACTTCAAGATCAAGATCTCGGACATGCATTCGAAAAAGCGCAGCCGCAACGTTGCCCGCCCGCGCCAGGTGGCGATGGCGCTGGCGAAGGACCTGACGCAGATGAGCTTGCCCGAGATCGGCGAAGCGTTCGGCAATCGCGACCACACGACGGTGCTGCATGCCTGCCGCACGATCGCCAGCCTGCGCAGCCGCGACAGTTCGCTGAACCGGGACTATCTGGTGCTCGAACAAGTGCTGAAGGGTTAACAAGCTGTGAACGAAGCGCGTGTGATTTGTGAATAAGCGGCCGGATCGGACTCACGACCGCGAACTGTCCCCAGAGCTTCTTCGCAGTTCCACAGCCTTTCCCCGCTGTCCGAATCGAGACAAGCGGCTGCCCGCAAAGCCTTTTTGTGGCTTATCCCGTCCTGACGGCGCCCTTATTAGCTATTACTAATTAGGTAAAACAATGATTAAAGCAAAGCGAGATGAGCTCCTCACACCGCTGGCGGCGGTCAGCGGAATCATCGAGCGCCGCCATACGCTGCCGATATTGTCGAACGTGCTCATCGACGGGGCTGCCGACACGCTCGCTTTCCTGGCAACCGACATCGAGATCCAGATCACGGCGCGAAGCGGCCTCTCGGGCTCGCGCGAGACGCGCGCCCTCACGGTCGGCGCCCGCAAGCTGCTCGACATCCTGCGCGCACTGCCCGACGAGGCGGAAGTGAGCTTGCAGGCTCAGGACAAACGCCTGCTGGTCAAGGCCGGCCGCAGCCGTTTCACCCTGCAGACCTTGCCGGCCGAGGATTTCCCGCGGCTTGCCAAGGCGAGCGGCGAGCCGGCGCGCTTCGTCTTGCCGCAGAAGCTGCTACGCCGGCACCTCGCGCTGGTGCACTACGCCATGGCGCAGCAAGATATCCGTTACTACCTCAATGGTTTACTGATGGTGGCCGATGGCGGCGAGCTACGTCTGGTGGCCACCGATGGCCACCGCCTCGCCTTCAGTTCCCTCGAGCTGCCGGCGAGCCTGCCGCGCCATGAGGCCATCGTGCCGCGCAAGACGGTGCTCGAGTTGACCAAGCTTTTGACCGACACCGACGACGAAGTGCGCATCGAATTGTCCGCGACGCAGGCCTCATTCAGCTTTGGTTCGATCGATCTTGTGTCGAAGCTGGTGGACGGCAAATTCCCCGACTACACGCGAGTCATCCCGACGCAGCACAAGAACCGGCTGCGCACGCAGCGCGAGCCCCTGCGCCAGGCGCTGAGCCGGGCCGCGATCCTGTCCAACGAGAAGTTCCGCGGCGTGCGCTGGGTCCTGAGCGATGGCAGCCTGAAGATCATTTCGTCCAACGCCGATCAGGAGGAAGCGCAGGAGGAGCTCGAAGTGAGCTATAGCGGCGATGCGCTCGACATCGGCTTCAATGTCAATTACCTGCTCGACGTATTGAACAACGTAGCCGGGACCGAGCTCGAATGCGCCTTCGGCGATGCCTCGTCGAGCGCGCTCATCAGCTATGCGAGCGAAAAAGGCTTCAAGTACGTCGTCATGCCGATGAGGATCTGATTTTGGCCGCCAATCCCGACGACTACGGCTCTGATGCCATCAAGGTCCTGAAGGGCCTCGAGGCGGTGCGCAAGCGCCCCGGCATGTACATCGGCGATACCTCCGATGGCACCGGGCTGCACCACATGGTTTTCGAGGTGGTCGACAACGCGGTCGACGAGGCGCTCGCCGGCTTTTGCGACGAGATCACCGTCACCGTGCATACCGACAACTCGGTCTCGGTACTCGACAACGGGCGCGGTATCCCGACCGGCATCAAAGCCGACGACGAGGCGCAGCGCTCGGCCGCCGAGATCGTCATGACCGAGCTGCACGCCGGCGGCAAGTTCGACTCCAACAGCTACAAGGTGTCCGGCGGCCTGCACGGCGTCGGCGTGTCGGTGGTGAACGCGCTTTCCGAATGGCTGCGGCTCACCGTCTGGCGCGACGGCCAGGTGCATCAGATGGAGTTCCGCGGCGGCGATGCCGTCGCTCCGCTCAAGGTCACCGGCATCACCGAGCGCCGCGGCACCGAGGTGCATTTCCTCGCGTCGAAGGAAATATTCGGCAACGTCGACTACCATTACGACATCCTCGCCCGCCGGCTGCGCGAGCTCTCGTTCCTCAATAACGGCGTGCGCATCGTGCTGATCGACCAGCGCACCGGCAAGGAAGAGAACTTCGCCTTCTCCGGCGGCGTGCAGGGCTTCGTCGAGTACATGAACCGGGCGAAGAACGTGCTGCACCCGACCGTGTTCGTCGACCGCGGCATCAAGGACGGCATCACCGTCGAAGTGGCCATGCAGTGGAACGACTCGTATCAGGAGTCGGTGCTCTGCTTCACGAACAACATCCCGCAGAAGGACGGCGGCACCCACCTCACCGGCTTGCGCGCGGCGATGACGCGCGTGCTGAACAAGTACATCGAGGAGAACGAGCTCGCCAAGAAGGCGAAGGTCGAGACGACCGGCGACGACATGCGCGAGGGCCTCGCCTGTGTGCTTTCGGTCAAGGTGCCGGAGCCCAAGTTCTCGTCGCAGACGAAGGAGAAGCTGGTCTCCTCGGAGGTGCGGCCGGTGGTCGAAGAAATAGTCGCGGAGAAGCTGCGCCAATTTCTCGATGAGCATCCGGTCGATGCGCGCACCATTACCGTGAAGATCGTCGAGGCGGCGGCAGCGCGCGAGGCGGCGCGCAGGGCGCGCGAAATGACCCGCCGCAAGGGCGTGCTGGACGGCATGGGCCTGCCCGGCAAGCTCGCCGACTGCCAGGAGCGCGACCCGGCGCTGTGCGAGCTTTATCTCGTCGAGGGCGATTCCGCGGGCGGCTCGGCCAAGCAGGGACGCGACCGCAAGTTCCAGGCGATCCTGCCGCTCAAGGGCAAGATCCTCAATGTCGAGCGCGCGCGCTTCGACAAGCTGCTTTCCTCCGCCGAGATCGCCACGCTCATCACCGCGCTCGGCTGCGGCTTCGGCAAGGAGGAATACAACGCCGACAAGCTGCGCTACCACCGCATCATCATCATGACCGATGCGGACGTCGACGGCTCGCACATCCGCACGCTCCTGCTCACCTTCTTCTACCGGCAAATGCCGGAGCTCGTCGAGCGCGGTCACATCTACATCGCGCAGCCGCCGCTCTATAAAGCGAAGCTCGGAAGAGAAGAGCGCTATCTCAAGGACGAGCACGAGCTGAACGAGTTCATGCTCAGGCAGGCGCTCGTCGAAGCGGCGCTCGTTCCGCGCGCGGGCGCCGAGGCCATCACCGGCGACCCGCTCGCGCAGCTGGCGAAGTCCTATTTGCTCTCCGAGGCGGTGATCGACCGCGTATCGCGGCTGGTCGACCGCGAGGCGCTCGGCGCAATCCTGCGCGGCGTGCAGATCGACCTTACGCGCCGCGATACCGCCGAGGCCTCCGCCGAAGCGCTGGAAAAGACGATCGGCGGCGAGGGCATTGCGGTAGCGCCGCATTTTGACCAGAAGACCGATCGCTACCAGGTGCGCATCGAGCGCACGCGGCACGGCAACGTGCGCATGAGCACCATCGACACCGAGTTCGTCCATTCGGGCGACTACGCCCAGATCCGCCAGACCGGACAGATGCTCGCCGGCCTGATCGGGCAAGGCGCGTACGTGCAACGCGGCGAGAAGAAACAGCCCGTGGCCGATTTCTCCGAGGCCATGAAGTGGCTGCTCGGCGAGGTCGAGAAGTCGATGACGCTGCAGCGCTACAAGGGGCTCGGTGAGATGAACCCGGAGCAGCTGTGGGAGACGACGATGAACGTCGAGGCGCGGCGCCTGCTCAAGGTGCAGATCGAGGACGGCATTGCCGCCGACGAGATCTTCACCAAGCTGATGGGCGACGAGGTCGAGCCGCGCCGCGCCTTCATCGAGTCGAACGCGCTCGGCGTTCGCAACCTCGACGTCTAAGCGGCGCGCCGCCCTTTCTTCGCCTCGTCCGGCTTGGGCTTGTCCTTGGCGGCGCGCGCCTGGAATTCAAAGCCGATCTTGCCGTCGGGCGTCTTCACCAGAAATGCCTTGAAGCGCCGCCCCTTTTTGGACACAAAGCCGGTCAGTAGATCGGTGCGGCCGGTTGCGAGCAGCTTCTTCATCTGCTCCCGCTCGACCGGCTGCTGCAGGATCACGCGCCCGGAGCGGAAGTCGCAGCTGCGCTTGGGCCCGAGCGCGTTTTCGCAAACGTACGTCACGCCATGCTCGAAGATGCGGCCGCCGCATTTGGGGCATTTGCCGAGCGGCTCCTGAGCACTGAAGTCCGGCGCTTCGTCGCCCTCGCCCGCGGCCTGGCCGAAGTCGAATTCAGGCCGCAGCTCGTCACTCAGGCGCACCAGCGCGCTGAACGGCCGCCCCTGCTTGCTGCGGAAACCGGTGAGCGGCCCGACGACGCGCTTGGTGATGAGCTCAGCCAGCTCCTCGGGAGACCACTCGCGCCCCGAGGTCACCTTCCAGATGGCGAAGTCGCATTTCTGGCATTGGAACTTGCGGTAATTCTCCTGCACCACACCGCCGCACTTCGGGCACGGCGCCGAGACCGTGGCGTAGACCACGTCGGGAATCTCGCCGTGCTTGATCACCGCCACCATCTTGCGCACCAGCTCGTCGATCTGCTTCATGAACTCGTCGCGGGTGAGCTTGCCCGCTTCGATCAGCTTCAGCTTGTGCTCCCACTCGCCGGTGAGCTCTGGCGAGGCGAGCTCCACGAGATGCAGCATATGCAGCGCGAAAAGCAGCGAAAACGCCTTCGGCGTCGGCACGAGCTCGCGCCCCTCGCGATTGATGTATTCCTCGCGGATCAGGCCTTCGATGATCGCGGCGCGAGTCGCCGGCGTGCCCAGCCCTTTTGCCGCCATCGCTTCGCGCAGCTCGTCATCCTCGACCAGCTTGCCGGCACCTTCCATCGCCGAGAGCAGCGTCGCCTCCGAGTAGCGCGGCGGCGGCTTGGTCTGGTTCGCCTGCGCGGCGACGGCTAGCACGCTCACCTTCTCGTTGGGCTCGATCGCCGGCAGGTTCTCGCTCTCGTCGCCGACCACCCGGCCGTAGAGGGCGAGCCACCCCGCGTTCTGCAGCACGCGCCCTTCGGTCTTGAAGTGCTGCTCGTGGACGCGCGTGATGCGCGTGGTCTGCAAGTATTCCGCCGCCGGGTAGAACACCGCGAGAAAGCGGCGTACCACCATGTCGTAGAGCTTCTGCTCCGCCTCGTTCAGATGCTTCGGCGTCTGCAGCGTCGGGATGATCGCGAAGTGGTCCGAAATCTTCGCGTTGTCGAAAATGCGCTTGTTCGGTTTCACCCAGTTCTGCTTCAGGACCTGTCGCGCGAAGCTGCCGTATACGCTCGTCTCGCCGAGCACCTTCATCGTGTCTTTGACTGCGGGCAGGTAATCCTCCGGCAGCGCCCGCGAATCGGTTCGCGGGTAGGTGAGCACCTTGTGCTTCTCGTAGAGCGCCTGGGCGAGCGACAGCGTCATGCGCGCCGGGAAGCCGAAGCGCCCGTTCGCTTCGCGCTGCAGGCTGGTGAGATCGAAAAGCAGCGGCGAGAGCTGTGTCGACGGCTTGCTCTCCTCCGTCGCGATGCCTTTCTTGCCTTCGCAGGCAGCGACGATCGCGGCGGCGCGCTTTTCGTCCCACAGGCGCTCGGCCTTGCGCTCCGCGTCGTCGTCCTTCTTGAATTCGGGATCGAACCAGCGCCCCGCGTATTCGCCCGCCTTGGCGCCAAAACGCGCATGGACCTCCCAGTAATCCTTCGGCGTGAACGCTTTGATCTTCTCTTCGCGCTCCACCAGGATGGCGAGCGTCGGCGTCTGCACGCGGCCCACCGTCGTCAGGTAAAACCCGCCCTCCTTGGAGTTGAAGGCGGTCATCGCGCGCGTACCGTTGATGCCGATCAGCCAATCGGCTTCAGAGCGGCTCTTCGCCGCGTCGGCGAGCGGCAGCAGCTCGCGGTCGGCGCGCAGCTTGGAGAAGCCGTCGCGGATCGCCTGCGGCGTCATCGATTGCAGCCAGAGGCGCTCGATCGGTTTCTTGATGCGCGCGTGCTGCACGATGTAGCGGAAGATCAGCTCGCCTTCGCGACCGGCATCGCACGCGTTGATAAGCGCAGCGACATCCTTGCGCTTCATGAGACGCAGCAGCAGATTCAGGCGCTGCTCGCTCTTCTCGAGCGGCGTCAGCTCGAAGCGCGGCGGGATGACGGGGAGATGCTTGAACGACCACTTGCCGCGCTTGACTTCGTACTCCTCGGGCACGGCGAGCTCGAGCAGATGGCCGACCGCGGAGGAGAGCACGTAGCGCTCACTCTCGTAATAGTCGCCTTTGCGTGAGAAGCCGCCAAGCGCGCGCGCAATGTCGCCCGCCACCGACGGCTTCTCTGCGATGATGAGTTTCTTGGCCATGCGGCGAAAGGCCGCAGATCATAAGTGCAAAGCCGCGGCCGCTTCAACCCGTCGCGCGCGCAGGCGCGCGCGAAGCTCAGTTGGGCAGTCGAGTGTGCGCGGCGCTGAACAGGTCTTCGGCGAGCAACTGGCTGGTGGGAGTCTGGTGATTCCAGAGCACCATCAACACGATGAGCTTCAGTTGATCGAGTGACAACGAGGCGCCGGAAGCCGCGAGCGAGCGCTCGAGCACCAGCTCGCGCGTCTCCGCGGTAAGAATACCCGACTGCTCCAGGGTGATGACGAACCCACGGCATTCTGCGTCGAGCTTGGCGAGCTCGCGCGGCGCAAAGGCCCGGAAGCTGGTACGGGCATCGGGCAACGGCTGGCTCGCGCCGCGCGGCGCGCTCAGCACCCCAGCGAGCCAGTGCAGCGCTTCGCTGATGTCGGAATCGTCGAAACCCGCGGCCGCAAGCTTGCGTACCACGCGCTCGCGGTCATCCGCCAGCTCGGCCTGCTGACAGTTCTCGAAGAGGTAAGCCAAGATGTCGTACATGGGCACTCCTTTCTTTTAACGCAGGGACGCGACAAGCGTTTACCCGCGGTGCGCCTTCTCCAGGCGCTGGTAAAGCCCTCCCGGCAGTGCGGTTACACGGCCGTCAAGCTCCAGCCGTAGCAGCTGCGCCGTCACCTCTTCCGGCGATAAGCCCGCGCGCTCGCAAAGCGAGTCGACATCCACCGGATCGTGTCCCATGACGGCGAGCAGGCCGGTATCGTTGCTCGCTGCCGGTGCAAGGGTGCTGGCGCGGGCCAGCGCCTGGAAGCCCGCAAGCTCCGCCAGCACATCATCGGCGGATTCCACGAGCTTCGCCCCGGACTTGATCAGCGCATGGCAACCCTTCGCGAGCGGCGAATGGATCGATCCCGGAATCGCGAATACATCGCGCCCTTGGTCCGCGGCGCTGCGCGCGGTAATGAGCGAGCCCGATGCGATTGCCGCCTCGACCACCAGGCAGCCGCGCGCAAGACCGCTGATCAGGCGGTTGCGGCGCGGAAAATTATGTGCGATGGCCGGCGTGCCGAGCGCGAATTCGGAGACGAGCAGGCCGCGGTGCGCAATCTCCGCCGCGAGTTCCGCGTTGCGGTTCGGATAAACCACATCCACCCCGGTGCCGAGCACCGCCACGGTGGAGCTCGCGCCGGCGAGCCCGCCGCGGTGCGCAGCCGCGTCGATGCCGAGCGCGAGCCCCGAGACGATCGAGAGGCCCGCGTCGCTCAGCGAGCGCGCGAACTGCTCGGCATTGCTTTCGCCCTGCGCCGAAGCGTTGCGGCTGCCGACGATGGCGAGCGCCGGTCGCTGCAGCAGCTCGGCCCGGCCGTGCGCGTAGAGCACTGCGGGTGGATCCGCGATCTCGAGCAGCGCGCGCGGGTACGTGTCATCGGCGAGCGTGATGACGAAGTGATTGTCGGCAGCGGCCCAGTCGAGCGCTCGGGCGACCGCGTCGCGCACCCGCTGCGACTCCATGGCCTGCAGGCTCTCAGGCGCGAGCAGTGCAGCCAGCTCGCCGCGGTTTCGCGCCAGCACTTCGCGTGGCAAGCCGTATTTGCGCAAAAGGGCGCGCAGGGTTGCGCCACCAAGCCCGGGAGTGAGCGAGAGTTGCAGCCAGCCGGCAAGGTCCGCATCGGGTTTCATACCGGCGGGCAATCTTCCGGTTACGGCGTTTGCACCACGTCGAGCGGACTTACCGGCCGAGTGATGTTCATCACCAGCGCATAGGACACGCGATTGAAGACACGGAAGACGAAGGCGAGACCTGCCCGTTCGTCGGGCAGCTTGATTGTGCCCCTTGCCCTCGAGACATCGCGCACCGAGCCGCCGAGGGAGTAAAGCGCGAGCACGTGGCCGACCTCCAGGCCATCGCGCGCGCCCTTGTTGATGCTGATGATTGACTGTGGGCCGGCTTCGCCGACTTTGCCGAGGCTGCCGTAGATGCCGATCACGCGGCCATGGATCTTGTTGTCGGGAGCATGGGGCGCGTAGTTGATCGGCTGCGGCCGGCCGGCGGCAACCAGCTTGTCGCCGGCACCGACCTCCTGCGCCACGCTGGTCAACACCACCGTCGCCGGCTCGCCACCGCGCTCAAGCCGTGCGGTGCCGAGGTAGATCGCTTCATAAGCGAGTGTCTGGTTGTTGTCCGGATCGACCAGCGGCACGCCCCGACGATAGACATACCAGCTCTCTTCCTTTGCGCCACCGATGCCGCGCACGTAAGCGCTGTTGCCGGCGGCGAGAATCACGCGATCGGCTTGCGTGCCGACGATAGTCGGCGCCTTGTCGAGGCCATCGGGCTCGATGATTAGCGGCCGCGACAGAAACGGTTCGATGACCGAGGACGGGATGCTGGGAATCTCTTCCTTCGCCAGCGATTCCACGCGCACACGAGGCCCGAGCTTCACCGTGCCGGCGGGCGCCCGCGCCTGCGTCGGCGCGCCCGACGGCGCGCCACTCGGTGTGCCGCTGCTCGGCTCGCCGCTGCTCGGTTCGCCGCCGCTCGGCGCGCCGCCGATACTTAGGCGTCCGCGTGCGCGGTCGAGCATGATCACGTACCCGGGGTAGATAAGGTGCGGGTTGCGAATCTCGTCCTTGTTAAGTCCCCAGAGTTCTGGCCAGCGCCAGGGCGAATCGGTATAGCGCGAGGCGATGCCCCATAAGGTGTCGCCCGGCACCACGACGTAACGGTCCGGCGCGTCAGGCCGCAGGGTCAGCGGCGAGCTCGGCGCCTGGCCCAGGGCGACGGCCGAGATCGCGAAGAAAGCGAGTGCTGTGATAGACTTACGCAATTGCTGGACCATGGTGACCCCGCCTCGTTGTTTTTTGCGGCTCGTGGATCGGCCTTTTTCCAATAGCTTATATGGCGCCTGAGATTGTCCATATAATCTATTCAATTTGCAAATAAATTCGGCTTCAGATGGCGATCTTGAACATCCTCCGTTACCCCGACGTGCGGCTGCACAAGCTGGCCGCTCCGGTCACCGTATTCGATGCCGGTCTGAAAAAGCTGGTGGCCGACATGACCGAGACCATGTACGCCGCGCCTGGCATCGGCCTCGCGGCCACGCAGGTTGACGTCCACAAACAGGTCATCGTGGTGGACGTCTCCGAGCGCCGCGATTCCCTGGTCGTGCTGGTCAATCCGGAGATCGTCGAGGCGACCGGCGAGTCCGATATCGAGGAAGGCTGCCTCTCGCTGCCCGGCATCTACGAGCTGGTGCCGCGTGCCGAGCGGGTAAAAGTGCGCGCCTTTGATCAGAACGGCAACGCTTTCACGCTCGAAGCGCAAGGCCTGCTCGCGGTTTGCATCCAGCATGAGATGGATCACCTGAAGGGCAAGGTCTTCGTCGAACACCTGTCGCAGCTAAAGCAGCAGCGCATCCGCGCCAAGCTCGCAAAGCAGCTGCGCAAGTCCGCCTGACGCGCTCCTGCGCCTAGTCTTCGCGGGGACCCCCGCTTTCGCGGAACGCTGCCTGGTCCGGCTGCTCGAGGCCGGTCACCACATCGCCCTGGTCCTCACGCAGCCCGACCGGCCCGCCGGCCGCGGCTTGCGTTCGAGCGCGAGCCCGGTGAAGCGCCTCGCGCTCGAGCGCAGCCT
>Ga0070696_100001126_pt1 | contig 17300 bp, 16 predicted proteins | sample KBSK1253metaG_FD_65474 | JGI IMG/M metagenome (GOLD analysis project Ga0070696, IMG submission 65474) | Corn, switchgrass and miscanthus rhizosphere microbial communities from Kellogg Biological Station, Michigan, USA - KBS K1-25-3 metaG | ecosystem: Host-associated > Plants > Roots >... | reverse complement strand
TTCCAAAACGCTTCCGTGGTCTGGCCCGACAGCGTCCGCCCAGAGGCATCGGTGATCGTGCCCGAGATGATGATGGGCAGATCCACGGCCCTTTCCTCGAGCACAGCGCGCACGGCATACAGCGCGGCCTTGGCGTTCAAGGTATCGAACACGGTCTCGATCAATAACATATCGACGCCGCCGTCGATCAGGGCACGCGCGGCCTCCGCGTAAGCGGCCACCAATTGCTCGTAACTCACGTTGCGAAATCCCGGATCGTTGACATCCGGCGACAGGGACGCGGTGCGGTTGGTGGGCCCCAAGGCGCCCGCGACGAAGCGCTGCTGCCCGGTGTCGGCGCCCACCTCGTCGGCGGCCTGACGGCCCAAGCGCGCCGCCGCCAGGTTCAGGTCCGCGGCCAGCGACTGCATGCCGTAGTCCGCCTGCGATACCGCATTCGAATTGAAGGTATTGGTCGAGATGACGTCGGCGCCGGCCAGCAGATAATCCCGGTGGATGGCCGTGATGATCTGCGGCTGCGTGATCGACAGCAGATCATTGTTGCCGCGCAGGTCGCTGCGCCAAGCCGCGAACCGCTCGCCGCGGAATTGCGCTTCGCTCAAGCGATGCCGCTGAATCATCGTGCCCATGGCGCCGTCGAGAATCACCACGCGCTGCTTCAGCAGCGCGCTGAAGGCCTGCGCGCGCGCGGATGGGGGCGCCGGCTGCATTCAGGCCACCTGTGCTTCGCGCACCCGCGGCCGCAATCCCAGGGCATGGCAGATGGCGTAGGTGAGCTCGGCGCGATTCAGGGTGTAGAAATGAAACTCCTCGACGCCGTGCCGGCGCAGCATCTGCACCTGCTCTATCGCCACATTCGCCGCAATCATGCGGCGCGTGTCCGGATCATCGTCGAGTCCATCGAAACGCCGGCGTAGCCACGCCGGCACCGATGCACCGCAACGCGCCGCGAACCGCAGCAGTTGCGGAAAGCGCGTGATGGGCAGAATGCCCGGTACGATGTCGGCGCGGATGCTCAGCGCAGCGCACCGGTCGCGGTAGCGCAGATAGGCATCCGTGTCGAAGAAAAACTGGGTAATCGCACGCCGGGCACCCGCGTCGATCTTGCGTTTCAAGTTCTCCAAATCGGCGTCGACGGTGCCGGATTCCGGATGCCCTTCCGGATATGCGGCCACCGACATGTCGAAATTGCCGGTCCGCGCGAGGCCCTCGACCAAATCGGATGCATAGGCGAACCCGCCCGGGTGGGGCCGATAGCGCCCGTCCGCGGACAGATTGTCCGCCCCGGCATCGCCGCGCAGGGCAACCAAGTGGCGCACACCCTGGCGCCAATACTCCTGTGCGATCCCCAGCACTTCTTCACGGGGCGCGCCCACGCACGTCAGATGAGGCGCAACCACCAGATCCGTCTCCCGCAATATCCGCAACACGCATTCATGCGTCCTCGTGCGGGTGGAGCCATCCGCGCCATAGGTCACCGACACGAACTTGGGCCGAAAGGGAGCCAACCGCTGCACCGATGCCCATAACTGCTGCGCCATGGCCGCATCGCCGGACGGAAAGAATTCGAACGACACCACGGGATCCGGCATCCTAAACTCCACTCGAGGAACCCCCTCGACTGACAGCATGCAAGCGCCTACGCTATGATTCAATCTCATTATCTTCATACTGAGGATGAAAGCGGCTCATGTCATCGACTGCCCTGGAACTTCGTCACCTGGAGACTTTGCTGGCGCTGGCCGAGTGCGGCAGCCTGTCGAAGGCCGCGTCACGCCTGTTCCTGACCCAGTCCGCGCTGTCGCACCAATTGAAGACCCTGGAGAGTCACTACGGCGCCGCGCTGGTGGAGAAGAACGTTCGGCCCCTGCGTTTTACGGCCATCGGTCAGCGCCTGCTGGCCTTGGCTCGCGCCGTACTGCCCCAGGTAGCCGAAGCGGGCCGCGATGTCGCCCGCTTGGCTCAGGGGCATGCCGGTCCCCTGCGCGTCGCCGTCCAATGTCACAATTGCTTTGACTGGTTGATGCCGGCAATGGATGCCTACCGTTCGCTGTGGCCTGAAGTGGAACTCGACATCATTTCCGGTTTCGTGGTCGATCCGCTGCCGCTGCTGGACCGCGGCGAAGCGGAACTCGCCGTCATTCACGACGAGCACGCAGCGCACGCCAACGTCGTGTTCAGCCCTCTGTTTCGCTATGAAAGCGTCGCACTCATGAGTCCGCGGCATCGCCTGGCCGCCAAACCGTGGCTGGAGGCCGCCGATTTCGCGGAAGAAACGCTGATCACGTATCCCGTGCCGGACGAGATGCTCGATGTCATGAAGCATTTTTTAACGCCGGCCGCGATCAACCCCAAACGGCGCACTGCCGAGTTGACCGTGGCCATACTGCAGCTGGTCGCCAGCGGCCGCGGCATCGCCGCGCTGCCCTCTTGGACCGTGGGCAACTATATCGAACGCGGCTACGTGGTATCGCGCCCCATCGGCTCCAAGGGTCTGCGCTGCGAACTCTATGCCGCGACCAGCCGCGCCGGCGGCGAAGCCGCATATATACGAGAATTCATCGCCTTGACGCGCACCCAGAGCCTCACCGAATTGGCGGGCGTTTCGGCACTGTAGCCGCCGCGGCGGGTTCGCGACCGATGAAACGAGTTCAGCGGGTGTTGCAAGAGGCGCACAGCCGGCTGTTCGGACGCCGGTACGTGCTGCCGCCGCCCGTGGCCGCCGCGCTCGAGCAGGTATTCGCCGAACCCGTGACCACGGTGATCGTGATCGAGCACTCGCGCTACGCGCGGGCGCACCGCGGCATGTGCGCCACGACACGCCCGAACCGCATCCTGCTCGCGATCAGCGGAGGCGAATTCGTCGCACGCCCCGAATTGCTGCTGCATGAGTACTTTCACGTGCTTCGCCAGTGGCGCACCGGACGTCTGACACGCTGGCGCTATGTCGTGGAGTCGGCGCGCCGTGGATACCGGGACAATCAATACGAGCGGGAAGCGCGCGAATTTTCGGCCGCCGCCGCCGAGCGCTACCGCGCGCTCATCGGCACGATGTCGCAGTAGTTGAAACGCGGCGTGCGCATGACCCTCTCGCCCGCCCTGCAGGCGATCGCCCTTTTGAAGATGGGTCCGTCGTAGACGAACGAGTGATACTCGCCGTGTTCACCGCATGGGTCGGCACTTTCCGGCAAATCGCGCAGGAGATCCAGATCGATTTCCCTGCCGGCGAACGATGCGTCTATGGCATGCGTATCCACGCAGGCGAGGATCGCCTTGAACCCCAAGCCGATGAAGGTTCGCACCAACTCATCCGTGTCGCGCAGCCAATTCGGATACACACCGGTCATGCCCGCTTGCGCCAGAAGCCGATCGCGATACTGCTTCACATCCTCCAGAAATAGATCTCCGAAAGCGATTTTCGTGATGCCCCGGGCCCGGAAGCGGCCGAAGGCCTCCCTCATCCGTTCCTCGTAGACTTCATTCGGACAATCCTTTGGGATGACGGCCTTGTGCAGGGGGATTGCCAGGGAATCGGCCTGCTGCTCCAGCAACTCCCGCCGTACACCGTGCATGCTGATTCGATCGAAATCTTCGGTGAGGGTCGTCAAAAGCGCCGCTATTTCATACTTCTGCGAAGCGAGTAAATGATAGGCCGCCATGGCGCTGTCCTTGCCGCCGCTCCATGACAGGACCACTTGCTCCTTCACCGGTTACCCCCGCTCGTCATCGGTTGCCCTCGCTCGTCATCGATTGCCCTCGCTCCTCATCGGTTGCCCTCGCTGCGCCAGCGGATTATGCCTCTAGCACCTCGGCCCAGTGAATATTGACCGGTTCACCGTTCGCATTGGACCGACGTCCATCAGCGCAGACGGGGCGGTTCGGGTGCCGTTTGCGCCGTTGTCGAGCGGTACGAGAATTCGCCAGGGAGGCTCAGCCGCGCTGCCCGGCAACTGCTGCCCCGTTGCCGGGCAGCGGCTCAGCCTGGCGGGCGAATACCAAACCAACCGGTCAACATCACGTGCCGAGGTGCTAGGTTTGTCGTGCGCCGATCGGCAGGACGACGCGGCCGTAGTCGCCGTTGATGATCTCCGCCGCGGACAGATAGGCCGCCAGCCCGGCGCAAATGAGACCCATGTAACCGCCGCCGGTGTGAAGCGCTCCGATGCCGAACCAGTCGCCGGCCGCGAGCAAAAAGAACGTGATCCATAACGTCAGGAATACCAACTGCAGTGCCGTGTTATGACGGAACGACGCGATCCACATATAGAAGGTGAACACGCCCCAAATAAACAGGTACCAGCCGACGAAAGGGCCCGGCGCACCGCCGCCGAATACGTGCACGTAGGCGACGAAGGATAGCCAGAAAGCCCCGTAGCTCAAGAAGGCGACGGACGCGAATGTGTTGCCGCGGAAATAGCATAGAACGCCGGCAAGCATCTGCGCACCGCCGCCGAAGGCGAGCGCCATGGCCAGCACCAGCGCCATGCTCGATTTGTCGAACCACCCGGCGTTCACCATGCTGAGCAGCCATGTCGTGGTGGCAAAGCCGATGAGGCCGAGCGGAGCAGGATTCGCGTAGTGGGTTTCCATCACCCTTCCTCTTTATTGATGATTCATACGAAAACCCGTCTCGTGCGCGGGTTTCACAATATGCCGATCACAATGCGATATGGGCGGGATTATCGACCAGACGCTGGCCGAATACCATCCAGAGGCTCCTCTACCGCTCGACTGCGAGGCGCCATGGTCCAGAAACCATATCCAGACCATCGCGGCAGTGTCGAAGGAGATCCGCGGCGATGCGCAACATTCGGGAATGGGAGCGCGCAGCCGGCCAGAAACTGATGCGCAAGCTCGATGCCGCGGGAGTGGAGAGTTCGCGCAACGGCCTTAGCGCCGGAACGGTCCAGCCGCTCTCACCGGTCAACGATTGCCCGGCAGCAGCGCGGGTACGATGCGGCCGGGCAGATCAAGTCACTGCACGGTGATCTGTTTCGGTCCCTGCTTCACCGTTTCAATCTTCGGGATGTGCACGGTCAAGATTCCATCCTTGCTCTCGCAACGGATCGTATCCGCGTTCACGTTGTCGGGAAGCGAGAAGCGGCGCTCGAAGCTGCCGTAAAAGGTCTCCACGCGATGGAATTTCTCGTTCTTGTCGTTCTTCTGCTGCTTGCGCTCGCCCTTGATGGTGATCATCCCGTCATCGAGCGTCACTTGTACATCTTCCTTGTGCACGGCCGGCAGTTCGGCCCGGATGACGTACTCCTTATCGGTTTCACTGATGTCGGCAGAAGGTGCCCAATCGAGCTTTCTGTCGCCGCTATCCAGCGCCAGCCGGCGCCAGTCCGGCATCAGGCGGTTGAACAATGTGTCGACATCACCGAACGGTTCCCAACGTATCACACGCATACAGCTCTCCTTTCACTGTCGATTGACGCGTCTGAATGGACGCTGGGGATTCTGATCTCGATCGCCGTGTCGCGCTATCCGCGGATGTACGTACTGGGCGGCAGCCCGGCACATGCCGTTGGTGCCGCGCAATCAGGCCGAGATCGCGGCTCAGTAATAGCTGAATGAGTACCCCACGGCGCCTGCCGGCCCGGTGACTCCCAGCCGTGCGCCGCGCGGCGTACGCGGAACCCGATCGATGAACTTCGCCGGCTTGACGACCATGATGTCGCAGGCCAGATCGTCCAAGATCCGCTCGGCCGTATTGCCGATCAGCAAGCGCTTGTAACCCGAACGTGCAATGGCTCCCATCACGACGATCGCACTGCGGCTCGCGCGAGACGCCTCGACGATGGCGTCGATGGGATGGCGGGCGATGAGGTACTGGCGCGAGCGGGCAATCCGCGCCGGCCGCACGGCGCGGCTGAAACGCAATTGCGCCGAGCGCTCTGCATCGTCCTGCATGGCTTTTTGGACTGCGGGCGTGATTCCCTCCGGCGGCACGGCTACTGTGAAGCGCGAGTACGCGTGCACCGCGTGCAAGGTCCCCCGGAGCGCCGTAGCGAGCGCCTTGCCGGCGCGGAGAATCTCCTGGTCGAGCTGCAGCGGCTTTTGGTGCGCAAGCGAGGGATCGATCGCCGCCAACACGGCGGGACGGCGGTACGGATGCGGGTTTTTCACCAGCAGCACCGGGACCGGACTCAGGCGTACCAACTCCCAATCCGTCAACCGCAGGAACCAGGGCATGCGATGCCGTCCCGTGTGGATGGACGCAACGATGAGGTTCGCCTTGGTCGCTTGCGCGTGGCGGACGATGGCCTCATGAGCGGGATAGTCCCATTCGGCCGAAACGGTCACCTTGATGCCGTGCGCGCGCAGCCGGCCGGCGATCGTCTCGAGGCGGCGAAGGACCCTCTGGCGCAGATCCCGTTCGAGATCGCCCAACCCCTTGTCGCCCGCCAAAACGGTATCGGTATAGACCGGCGAAGTCAGCGCATGAAACAGTTCAAGTTGGGCGCCATACGCCCGGGCGAGCTGCGCAGCTTTGAGAACCGCCGGCAACGGCTTGCCGGTGAACTCCTTTATCGTCACGAGAATCCGCCGGACTGCCATCGCTTCTCCATCGAGTGCAGTCGGAACCGCGCCCTCCGGGCGCCATCGCGGCGCAGGGTGGCGAGCGAAACCACTGCACCGGTATTATCGGAAAAAAATGCAATGAGAGGTATCCGTAATACTACGGTGCGCTTGTGGTTGCCGCATCGCCGCACCCCGCCTTCGGCCGGCAATCGTGTGATTTTCGCGTTCCCGGGGCCCCAAGGCCGCCGGCCCAAGGCCGCCGCTTCAGTAGTGAATGCTGCCGACGGACGTGCCGCCGCAGACAAAGAGCGTCTGCCCCGTCACGAAGGACGCCTTGGGATCGGTGAAGAACGTGACGGCGCGCGCCACGTCCTGGGGCGTGCCGAAACGTCCCACGGGTACCTGCTTCGCGGCCGCGGCCATTTTGGCGCTCGCCGGCGGAATTATTTCCTCGAACATTTCGGTGTTGGCTATCGGACCCGGAGCCACCACATTCACGGTGATCCCGTGCGGCGCGAGCTCGAGCGCCCAGGTGCGGGCGAGCCCCAGCATGCCGGCCTTGGTCGCCGAATACGCCGTGCGCTTGGCGAGTCCCAGCGCGGCTCGCGAGGAAATCAGCACGATGCGTCCATACCGAGCCTGTTTCATGGCGGGGAGATTCGCCTGCAGCAGCGACAATGCGGCGCCGAGATGCAGATTTCCGAGCTCCTCGAGATCGGCAAGGGTCGCCTGCTCGATCGGCTTCTCCCGAATCGCACCCGCGCAATGCACGATGGTGGTGGCAGGCTGCCGTGCCGCCACGGACATCACGGTCGCGTAAGTGGCCTTGGCGTCCGCCAGGTCCGCGGTGAGCGAGGTCAAACGCGGCGACTTCAACGGGCAATCCCGCCGCGAGATGGTGATGACTTCGTAACCGTCATCCAGAAACGCCTGCGCAATGGCCAGCCCGATGCCGGAACTGCCGCCCGTCAGCACCACTCGATTCAAACGATCCGCTTGCACTGGTGATCGCTCTTCAAGGAAAGAGTTGTATGGAAGGCAATGCCGCCTCGCAATTCAAGAGTTCGATCTTCTTCAGCGCAATGACGATCCGGCCGCCGCTGTGCTTCAGATGATGCCATGCCACGCCGCCGTAGACCTCCTGCCGGTCCTGCTGATACTCGAGATACATGAAGGGCGTGCGCAGAACCGCCGTTCCGCTCTCCGCATCGCGGCTTTCGATGCCGGGCGTCTGCAGAATGTGCTGGCAGGAGCTCGGGTAAGCCTGCGAGTAAGATTTCGGGTTGCGCAGTCGCTCGATGCGAATTCTGAGCAGCAGCTTGTCTTCGTCGAACAGCGAGGTGTGACCGGCGCCCTCGGGCTGGCCCCGGGTCAGCGGCATCCAATAGCGGCCGTCGTCGGCGAACAAGTCATGCCATTCGTCGAATCGCTTTTCATCGATGAGCCGCGCCTCGTGGTACACGAACTCGATCAGCGTCCTATCGTCGCCGGCTTGCATCAGGCGTCCGTGCCGGCGGTCATCGCCGCCACCCACGCGCGGAACTGCCCCCGCATGGGCACTTCGCTGGTGCCGTTGTAGATGCCGGGCAATCCCCCCTCTGCTTTCTCCGCATCCGAATAGTTGCGATGCAGGCTGATCCACTCGTTGCCGTCCGAGTCCAGGCCCTCCTGCATGGCCCGATAGCAGTACAGGTCGTCGTGCCCCACGACGGATGTGGGTGCGTTGATGACCCGGTTGTAAGTCGCGCTGCGCTCCAGCAGCGCGGCCGGCGCGCCGGCCAGCCGGAGCGTGAAGCTCTCGATCAGTGTCCGATCGACGGCAATGGGCCTGACCACGCGAATGGTCTGTATGGCGCCTTTGACGGTCACGCTCGGATAGTAAACCGTGTTGTGCCGGGATTCCCCCAGTATCGCCCGCGCCCGTTCGGCACCATAGGCCGCCTCCATCTGTGCGGCATACTCAGGTATTGCCGAATAGCTCGAATGAATCGAAAAATTCACGCCGGTGTAGCTGTGGCCGTTGTCGTAAATCTTGATGCCCATCTTGTCGAAGAACTCGTAGTTCGAGACAAAGGGCAGAAATTGCTCGATCACCATGGGCTTGGGCGCATCCGGCGGCTGGTCCTTCCATAACTGCCGCGCGGTGCCCGCGGAGGACTCGTGCGCCACCATCGGATGCATGGTGTCGTTGAGATTCTCCACGAACATTTTCCAATTGCTGTTATGCATGTATCGCAGCGGGGCGCCCGCCACTTCGAGCCGGCCCAGCGGCGAGCGGTCCGCCAAGTTGTCGATGGAACTCAAGGATTCGCCGAAATATTCCTCGAAACTCATGCCGGTGCGGTTCAGCCGGACGAAGACGAAGCCGCGGTACACGGCCACGCCGCCCACCGGCCACAGGCCCTTGGCGGCTTCCGACTCGGCGAATTGCGTGCCGGCATAACCGCTCTTGAGGGGCACCGTGCGCAATGAGCCGTCGAGGGCATAGGTCCAGCCGTGATACGAGCAACGCAGCACCCTGCCGCAGTTGCCCGAACCCGCGCCCACCACCTTGGCGCCCTTGTGCGCGCAGCGATTGAGCAGCACGCGCAACGTGCCGTCGGAACCGCGGAGCATCAACAGCGGCTGGCGGGCAATATCGACCGTGATGAAATCACCGGCGTTCGGCACCTGCGACTCGTGCCCCGCGTAAGTCCATGCCGATCGCCACAGCCGCTCCATTTCGAGATCGAACAGCTCGGGATTGACGTAGACATCCCGATGCACCGCATCGTCGCGCACCAGCGCGCGGATCGCCGCCGCGCTATGCCGGTAACCGGCCGCGGATGACACCATGGCTACAGCGCCACGTTGACGACTTGGACGGTCGTGTATTCCTTCAGGCCGTCGACGTTGAACTCCGTGCCGATGCCGGAGCACTTGACTCCACCGAAGGGAGCCATGGGATGCAGCGAGCCATGCTGGTTCACCCAGGCGGTGCCGCACTCCAGTTGGCTCGCGTACTTGGCGGCCTCCTGCGGATCGTTGCCCCACACCGAGCCGCCGAGACCCACGTCCAGCGAGTTGGCGCGCCTGATCGCCTCGTCCACCGTCTTGTACTTCACGATGGGAATTACCGGACCGAACTGCTCCTCCTTCACCACGCGCATGTCGTCGGCGGCGTTCGAGATGACCGTCAGGGGATAGAAGAACCCGGGTGCTTTCGGCCGCACGCCGCCGGTGACGATGGTGGCGCCGTGGGCGCGCGCATCATCCACGTAGGCGGCCACCTTGTCGAGCTGCATCTTGTTCGACACCGGCCCGATGAGATTCTGCGGATCGAGTCCGTTGCCGACGGGAATCTTGGCGACGTAGGCGGCGAACTTCTTGACGACCTCATCGTATTGATCCTGGTGGACGTACAGGCGCTTCAATGCCGCGCAAGTCTGGCCGGCGTTGATGAAGCAGCCCCAGAACAGCTTCTCGAGCAACGGCTCGATGTTCGTGCCCGGCAGAACGATGCCGGCGTCATTGCCGCCGAGCTCCAGCGTGACGCGTTTCAAGTTCTGCGCGGCGTTGCCCATCACTTTTTTGCCGGTGGCAGCCGAACCCGTGAACACGATTTTATCGATGCCCGGATGGTTGGTGAGATGGTTGCCGACTTCCATGCCTCCCGTCACCACGTTGACGACGCCGGGCGGCAGTACCTGGTTCATGAGTTCGACCAGCCGCAGCGTCGACAGGGGAGTGAAAGGCGACGGCTTGATGATCACCGTACAGCCGATCCGAACGGCCGGCATGATGTGCCATACCGCGATCATCAACGGCCAATTCCAGGGAGTAATGGATGCCACCACACCAACCGGCTTGCGGTGCAGTACGATCTTGCCGTTCTTGTCGTCCTGGATGATCTCCTCCGGGATGGACAGTCCGGCGGTGGCCCGCGTCCAGGCGACGGCGCCGCCCACTTCGAGATTGGCGCCCGGACCGCTCTGCGTCTTGCCCTGCTCCCGCGTGACCAGTTCCGAGAGTTCCTTGTGATGCTTTTCGATCAAATCGGCCACGGCCAGCAGCTTGGCGACGCGCTCCGAATCCGGCAACGCCGCCCACGACGGAAATGCGCGGCGCGCGCTCGCAACGGCTTCGTCCACCAGCGCCGGCGTGCCGTCCGGGCAGGCTGCAACCACCGTCTCGTCGGCCGGATTCAATACATCGAAAGTCTTCGTGGTCGTGACGGGCTTGCCGCCGATGGTCAATGCGTATTGCGACATATCAGATCCTCTTGTGACCAATTGTATAAGATCGCGCTGCCGCTAGCACGCCGCGAAGTACTCTTCGGCCACGGCACAGGCGCGCTCCACCAGAAAGGGCGTCAGCTCGCGCGCCGTTTCGCTGCCCTGCCGTGTATGCACCCAACCGAGGTACGTCGTGCCGCGCGCCGCGAGAAACAGCGGCAGCCACGCCAGTGCTGCTTCGGACATCTCGCGTTCGCTGCGATAGCCGCGGATGAGCGCCTCGCGAGCCGTCGGGTAGATGCTGTCGCCGGTGATGAAATAAAGCGAAGTCGCCAGCTCGAATAGATGCCAGCCGAAGCCGGCATCGTCGAAGTCGATCACCTGAATCCGATTGCCGTCGACCAGCAGATTTTCCGGCACGAGGTCGGCATGAATCAGCCCGTAGCGATCGGGCCCGGTGCCGTAGGCCGCGAGTTCGCCGGCAATTTTCGCGCGGGCGCGGAGCAGCAGGCTTTTCTGCCCCGGCGTAAGCGCCTCGAGTTCCCAAAATCGCCCCCAGAACGGTTGCTCGCCCACCAGGCCGTCGGCATCCCAGGCATGGCGCCGGAACCCGGCCGGGCAGCGCCATTCCGCGCTATGGTTGTGCATGCGTGCCGCGGTCGTGCCGATCATCCGGTACTGCTCGGCGACGGCACCGGCGGCGCCTTGGATGCCGGTCTCGACCGATCCCAACTGGCGTCCGTCGATCCACTCGAACACGTCGATCTGCCGTGCGCCCGCCGCCGGCATCGCGATGACCTCGAAGTCCCGGCCGAGCCGCGAGCGAATCACGCAAGGCACCGAGATGCCGGCCGCCGCCAGCGCGCGCATCCAGACGAACTCCGAATCGAGCTCGGCGTCCGAGTGGTAGCCGCTGCGATGCACCCGGAGCACGGCCCGCCCGCCATCGGCGAGGTCGATCCTGAACACGGCATTTTCGCGTACTTTGATCGGCGCGACATCGGCAACGGCCAGATCCCACTCACGCAATGCGATGAGCGCGAGTGTCCGCATCTCCTCGAGAAAGGCCCCCGACTCAGGCAGCGCATCCCCGCTCACGGGTACAACTTCCGTCACAACGTCGCCATCGCTTCGTCGAGCGTATCGACGAGTAGATCCGCATGCTGCTTCGCGAACTGCAGCGGCGGGCGTATTTTGAGGATATTGTCGTGGGGTCCGATGCGGCTGAGCAGCACGCCGCGCTCGCGCATCAGATTCACCAGCCGTTTGGTTGCCGCCGCCGCAGGAGTCTTGGCCGCGCGGTCGCTGACCAGCTCGACCGCGAAGAACATGCCGGCGCCTCGCACATCTCCTATGAGCACGTGCTTATCGGCCAGCTTCTTGAGCTTCGCAATGGTGTAATTGCCCACGGTCACGGCATTCTCGAGCAGGTGCTCCTCCTCGATCACATCGAGCACCGCGGAACCCACGGCGGCGGACACCGGGTTGCCGCCGAAGGTGTTGAAGTACATGTTGCGGCCCGTAAACTCGTTGACGAGGTTGCGCCGCGCCACCACCGCGGCCAGCGGGTGGCCGTTGCCCATGGGCTTGCCCAGGGTGACGATGTCGGGCACGACCCCCAATTTTTGGTGCCCCCACATGTGGGTGCCCAGGCGGCCGAAGCCCGCCTGCACCTCGTCGGCAATGAAGTAGCCGCCGGCGGCGTGAACATGCGCCAGCGCCTTGGCCATGAATCCGGCAGGCACGGTGGGCAGCCCCTCGCTGGAGAAGGCCGTGCAGAACAGAAGGCCGGCGAAGCGCACGCCGGCTGCTTTGAACGAGTCGATCGCGCGTTTCACGTCGTCCGCGTAGGCCGTCGCCAGCGCTTCGTCGCTGCGCCCGGCCCGGTCTCGATAGGGATCCATCACGGGCACGGTGCGCACGTACGGACCCCTCTTGTCCTCGGGCGTGAACAGTGAGCTGATCCGTATCACGGCCGCCGTGTTGCCGTGATAGGCCCACGCGGTCGATATGATCCCCATACCGCCGCTGCAATCGCGCGCAATGCGCAGCGCGAGTTCGTTCGCTTCGCTCCCGGTGCAGCAGAACATGGCCATGGACAGCTGCGCGTCGAACAGCGAGGTGAGCCGCTCGGCGTAGGCCACCACGTTCTCGTCGAGATAGCGCGTGTGGATGTTCAGAACGGCCGCCTGACGGCTCAACGCCGCCACCACGCGCGGGTGGCAATGGCCCACATGCGGCACGTTGTTGTAGGCGTCCAGATAGCGCCGGCCGTCGGCGTCATACAGCCACACTCCTTCGCCGCGGACCAGGTGCAAGGGCCTGTCGTAGAACAACGGTGAGTTGCGTCCCAGGACGCGATATCTCCGCTCCAGCAATGAATCTGTTTCCATTCCCGCTCCTTAAGTCATTGGCCCTGATAGAAGGCCTCTAGGACCACCGGGCTTTCCGGCAGCGTCGAACCGCCGTCGACGACGATGGTCTGCCCCGTAATGTAGGCCGCGGCGTCCGACGCAAGAAACAACATGGCATTGGCAATGTCGGTGGTCGATCCCAGTCTGCCGAGGGGGATCTGGCTGGCCATTTGCTCGAGTGCCTCGGGCCCGCCCAGTGCGTCCATCGCCGGCGTGAGGATGTAGCCGGGTTCGACGCCGTTCACGGTGATGTTCTGGCGCGCGTACTCGAGTGCCGCGGTGCGAATCAATCCGTTGATTCCGCACTTGGAGGCCGCGTAGTGAGCGGTACCCGGCATCGCGACGTTGGGGCCGGTGACGGACGAGGTGAACAGAAAACGTCCGCCGCCCTGCTTGCGCAGATGCGGCAGCGCCTCCTGAATCAGCCAGAATCCGGCCTTGAGATTCACCGAGAGCGTGCGGTCAAGGTCATCGTCGGACAGTTGTTCGATCGGTATGACGGGGTAGACCGCCGCATTGTGCACCACGATGTCGAGCCGGCCGAAACGCTCCACCGTCTGTGTGACGACGCGTTTCACCTCGGCGCGGCTGCCCACGTCGGTTTGGTTGAGCCAGGCGACGCCGCCGCCCTTGACGATCGAATCCGCCACGGACCGGCCGTTTGCCTGGCTTCGCGTGGCAATCACGATATTGGCGCCGGCCTTGGCGAACACGCGGGCGATGCCCTCGCCGATGCCCTGACCGGCGCCGGTGACGATGACCACTTTGCCTGATAGATCGACGATCATGAGAGTTTTCCTCTATGCACCTGGGAATTCAGCGCGTCACGAAGCCGGCAACCGAACCGGCCGGAGCCACAGAAACTGCGCGATCAGCACTGCGATCGCCGCAATGGCAACCTGCAGCGCGTGCGCCTGGAGCTGGTAGCAGGACACCATGACCGCAACCGACAGGAACAGCGCCACCACCGCAATCGGTGAGCCGCCGAGCGCGCGATATGTTCGCGCAAGCTCGGGTTCCTGCTGCCGAAGACGCAGGAACGCCGCAATGATGAGTACGTGGGAGACGCTGATCATGAAGATGAACACGACCATGGCGCTGCTCGGCGGGAACACCGCCGTGGCGAGCGCAATGACCGCAACCAGGCACACCGCAGCCGCCGGCGCCTGCCGCGCGTTGACGCCGCCGAACATCCGCGGCAGGAAGCCCCCCCGCGCGAGATGGTAGAACTGCCGCGAGCTCGCGTACGCGATCGAAAAGAATGTTCCCAGCAGCGCAACCAACGCCCCGGCTCCCACCAGCCGCACCATGAGACCCGCCCCTGCCCGTCCCGGGTTGGAGGTGACCGCCGCAAACAGCGGATCATCCACGGCGGCCAGCCGGTCGGCGCCGGTACCGCCGGTCGCGATCAAGAGAACGCAGATTCCAATCACGAAAGCGACCCCGATCGCCGTCGCCAGTGCCTTGGGCATGTTGCTGGCCATGTCGCGCATTTCGGCTGCTGCGTGAGCCGACTGCTCGACTCCCAGAAACAGGAACAGCGCGTAAGGGATGCAGCGCGCGGCGCCGGCAAGGCCATGCGGAAGCAGGCTTCGCGAGCCGCCCGCGGTCACGCTGAACAGACGCAGCGACTGGAACTCAGGCGCCATGAAGACGCAGAAGGCAATGAGAATCACCAGCGCGGTCGCCCCGACGGCGACGGTGAGCCCGACCGCCTCGCTCGCGCCGCGCAATTGCAGCCCCATGACGATGCCCAGAAACGCGAGCTTGATCGGCCAGCCCCCGAAGCCCAGCCATGCCGACACATAGGCTTCACTGAAGGACACGGCGAGCCCGGCGCCCACCGCCAGCGCAATGGCGACCGACATGCCGGCGAGATAGGCCGCCGTGGGCCCCAGCGCCCGGCGCACATAGCCGTCGAATCCACCCGCGGCAGGCAGTGCCGCCGCCAGTTCCGCCAAGCTCTGGGTCAGGCAGAGAAACAGCACGGCCATCGCAAGCGCGGCCAGCAGCATTCCGCCCCAACCGCCGACGCTCAAGCCATAGTTCCAACCCGACACATTGCCGGAGATCGCGATGGCGATGCCGAGGGCGGCCACCTGCAGCCAATGCAACGAACCCGCCTTGAGCTTCCCGGGCTCGCCGGCCGCCCCCGCGGGATTATCGCTCATGTGCCACTCCTGCCGCGCGTGCGGCCGTCACTTGCCCCAGTGGTACGCCACGTTCACGCCATAGAGACGCGGCGGCCCGTAAACCGCTTGATTGACGCCGAGAAAGCCCGAGAGATCGAGGTTGTAGATCCGATACAGGGTATTGAAGCAATTCTTGCAATACGCCGCGACGTCCCAACGGCCGCTCGGGTCCGTGTACCCGATGCGGGCATTGGTGAGCGTGTACGAGCTTTGCAGATCGACCGGCGCGTTGATCAATTCCAGGTACATCTGCTTGTTCCATTTCGCATCGACCTCGGCCGACAGCTTGCCGCCGAAGGCCGGCCACTCGTAGCGAGCCACCGCGTTCACGCTCCAAGGCGGCGCCTGCGGCAGCTGTGACGTGACCAGGATGCCGGACGGCGTGGGTACATTGAGCGCCCGGCTGTCGAGGTAGGAGACGCCCATTTGTACGTGAAATCCGTGGAACGGCACGACCGCAAGCTCGAGTTCGCTGCCCTTCACCTTGGCGTCGATGTTCTCGACGATCTGAGTGGCGACGTCGAGGAAGAAGCCCTGATAATTCTTGTAGTCATAGTAGAATACGTCGCCGTTGAGCCGCGCCGCGCCGTCCCAGAACGTCGACTTGAAACCGGCTTCATAGCTGGTCAGCCGCTCCTCGTCGTAGTTCATCTTGATCTGCGGCACGAACCCATAGGCCGGATTCAGATTCACATACCCCGAGCTCGGCGCCGACCAGCCGCCACCCTTGTCGCCGCGGTTGACGCTGGCATACAGCAAGTTGTCCTGATCGACCTTGTAGTCGAGTTCCAACTTGCCCATGGGCATGCGGTAGGTCTTCTCCGCATCGGGGTAGCCCGCTGCCGTGGAGTAGGTCGTGTTGAACGGGAAGCCTCCGGGCGGCGAGATTGCATCGGGCGGTCCGCACACATTGCAGCTGTAGTTGTACAGGTACTGCTTCTGATCGATGGTGTAGCGCGCACCGGCAATGGCGACCCAGTGATCGGTAAAGTGGTACTCCAGCTGGCCGAACACGGAAGGCGAGCTGGTCCGCAAATTCAGGTTCGCATCTCCATTGCCGTAGGGGAACGGCACGGGAGGAATGTAATCGGGCAGGCTGGTGTCTTCGAAATTCGTGGTCTTATAGTTGAGGTAGTAGACGCCGGCGATCCAGCGCAGGCCCTCGTGCTTGCCATTGATCCGAAATTCCTGCGAGAACTGCTGGTAGTGCGCGTCGGTGTCGTAGTTGAAGATCGGATTCGGCGACATGTCCGAGTCCTCGCCGTAGCGCTTCTGCATTTTCAAATAATCCGTCACGGAGGCCAGCGAGAAGCTGTCGAATTTCCAGTTGACCCGGACGTTGGCGCCCCACACCGTGCGGTTGAAGAGGCCGCGGCGGTCCTCAGCCTGGCTGAACGGGCTGCTGCTGGTGTTCACATAGCCGCCCAAATCCGGCGTTCCCGCAGGCAGGAACACGCCGCGGCCGAACGCATCGGGGGCCGACGTCGCCCACGAATAGTTGCCCGCGGTTTCGTGGCTGTTGGTCAGAGCATGCAGCTTGATCAGAATCTCGCCGTCGTCGGTCGGCTTGATGCGAAACTGCAGCCGCATCGCATATTGATTCTGGTCCTCGATCGAGTGCCCGATGCGGTTCGTGATGTAGCCGTTGTGGCTGGCTGTGTCGAAGGACAGCCGCGCCGAGACCTTGTCGCTCAGGGGTCCGCTCAATGCGCCTTCCGATTCGAACGTGCCGAAATTGCCGCCGGTCAGCTGCACGTAGGCTTCCGGAGTGTCCGTGGGCGGTTTGCTGATGTACTGGATGAGGCCGCCCGTGGCGTTGCGCCCGAACAGCGTGCCCTGCGGTCCGCGCAGCACTTCGACCCGCTCCAAATCGAACAGCGACCCGGCGAGCGCCCCCGTCGAGCCGATGTAGGCGTCATCCGCGTACACGGCGATCGGCGCCTCTCGGTGGTCGC
>Ga0070696_100001124_pt1 | contig 17314 bp, 12 predicted proteins | sample KBSK1253metaG_FD_65474 | JGI IMG/M metagenome (GOLD analysis project Ga0070696, IMG submission 65474) | Corn, switchgrass and miscanthus rhizosphere microbial communities from Kellogg Biological Station, Michigan, USA - KBS K1-25-3 metaG | ecosystem: Host-associated > Plants > Roots >... | reverse complement strand
CCCGTACTCCTCATAGCCGTGCACGATCACCTCGGTATCGGACCGCGTGGCGAAACGATGGCCCCGCGCGGACAGCTCTTCGCGCAGCTCGAGGAAGTTGTAGATCTCCCCGTTGAACACCACCGCGATGGTCCCATCCTGGTTGAACATGGGCTGATCTCCGGTGGAGAGATCGATGATCGACAGCCGGCGGTGGCCGAGGCCCACGCCGCGTCCGATGTGGAAGCCGTCGGCGTCAGGCCCGCGGTGGGCCAGGGCGGTGGTCATCTGGCGCAACAGCTCAGGTGAGACCGGGTGGCTCCTGTCGGCGTAGACGATTCCCGCGATTCCGCACATGGCTCAGCGGTCCCCGCGACGGCCGACGGCGTGGAGACGCTCGAAGCGCCCTGCCAACTCGGCGTCGAAGACATGGGGGTCGAAGCCCGCCACCCGGCGGAGATAGCCCGCGTCGAGGCGACGCAGGGCGAGAAGATCGTGGCCCCCTCGATTCTCGCCGAGCTCCGTCGTCACGGCGACGGTCACGCCCGCCGCGCGCAGGATGGCCCGGATGGGCTCCGCCACGCGGCCGCGCGGATACGCGAAGAGCCGCGAGGGCTCGCCCAGCTCGGCCGCGAGGCGCTCGAGGCTGTCCTCGATCTCCCGGCGCGCCTCGGCGAGCGGAAGCTCATCCAGAAAGGCGTGCGATACCGTGTGCGAGCCGAACTCGACGCCCCCGCGGCGCATCTCGCGCACCTGGTCCCAGGTGAGGAGTCCGTCGGCTCCGGCCGTCTCCGGGGGCGCCGCCGCCAGGAGCGCGGCCAGCGCGACTCCGCGCTCGGCCCGCTCCAGGTGATTGAGGGTGTGGACGATGCCACGCGCAACCTCGCGCGGCCCGCCCCTGGCACGAAGGAGATCGAGCCGGGCCGCGAGCCACGTCGGGAGCTCGCGGGCGTCGCGCACCTCACCCTCGGCCAGCCGAGCCACCGCCCGCGCGACCACGTCCCACCAGAACGGCGTCCGGCGATCCAGCGCGCCGGTCACCACGAAGATGCTGGCCGGGATCCCATGCTTTCGGAGGAGGGGAAAGGCGTGGTCATAGTTGTCGACGTAGCCATCGTCGAAGGTGACCGACACCGCGCGGGGCGGCAACGTGCCTCGCGCCAGGCGGTCGGCGGCCTCGCCGAGCGGGAGCGGCGCGTAACCGCGGGCAAGGTGCGCCATCTGGGCGTCGAATTCATCCTGGGGCATGGCCATGGGCGGCAGCGCATAGCCCAGCGCCGCACGCACGGGGAGCACGCGATGATACGTGAGCACGACGAGACGGTGCCCTCGGTCACGGCGCGAGAGACCGGGGACCGAGAGGACACGGGCGACCACCGCCTTGGCCCGCTCCCGCACGCGGGCCGCGTGACGGAGGGCGCGGCGCTCGGCCAGATCCTCGTAGCAATCCTCGTAGGCTGCCACCATCCGGCCCATTGCGTGCTCGGACTCGACCATCGCGCGGCCGGCGGCGCCGAGGGCCTTGGCCAGGCCGGGGTCGGCGAGCACCTCGATGAGCCGCGCCGCCAGCGCCGTCTCGTCGCCGGGCGGCACCAGATATCCGGTCATACCGTCGCGAACCAGCTCGGGATTGCCGCCTACTCTCGTCGCGACCACCGGGCGCGACGCCGCCATGGCCTCGAGGATGGTATTCGACATGCCCTCGAAGAGGGAGCTGTTCACGTAGACATCGGACAGCGTGAGGAGCCGGGCGATGTCTTGCCGGACACCGGGGAAGAGCACGCTGCTTGCCACCCCGAGCGATCCGGCCAGCGCCTCGAGCTCGGACTGCCTGCCGCCGCCGCGCTCTCCACCCACAATGACCAGGCGGGCCTCAGGCCGCGCGGCGTGCACGCGCGCGAAGGCTCGGATCATCGTCGGGTAGTCCTTGACCGGCCTCAGACCGCCGACGGACATGATCACGCGATGCTCGGGCGCCAGTCCGATCTCCTCCCGCGCGGCCTCAACCGGACCGGGATGGGCGAAGCCGTCCAGATCCACTCCATTCGGAATCACCGATACCCGCTCGGCGGGGACGCCCCACTCCTCGATGAGCTCGCGACCGAGGTCACCCGATACGGCGACGAGCCGGGAGACCCGGCCCGCCAGCCACCGGCTGAGCCGCGCCTGCCGTGCCGAGGCCGCGGCCGCCTCGCGCCCGTGATGGCCGTGCACGCGCAGCGGGATGCCGGCCAGCGCCGCCGCCGCCACCGTGTAGAAGAAGGTCTGCCAGTTATGCGAGTGGACGATGTCGACGCGCTCCCGCCGGAACAGGGAGGCCAGCCGCCGGATGATCCCCAGGTCGCGGCCCGCCGCTTTCCGCAGCTCGTGAACAGGAACTCGCGGGTCGAGGATGCCGCGCGTCTCCTCGCGCTGGAAACCCAGGCAGCAGATGGACGGAGCGAAGCGCGCGTAGTCGAGCCGGTTTACCTGCTTGATCACGCCGTGCTCCATGCCGGACAAGGACAGCACGGTCACCACGTGCATGACCCGGATCGGCTTAGCCTCGACACGTTCGGGCCGCCCCCGGCCCGTGACGCCGCGGAGAAGCGAGCCCACCCGGGTCGCGCCGGCGCGAAGGAAGGGGCGGGGATCCCGCCACTCCCACCATGCGAAGGCGCGTGCCCGAACCAGCGAGCCCAGCCAGCGGCCGAGCGCTCCGGGACTCCGTTTCCCTGCGCGTGCGAAGGCGCCCAGGTCCTCGCGGAATCCCAGCCAGTATCTGTTCGCCTGGGCCGGCCCGTCACCCGCGGGAAGCGCGATCGATCCGCCGAGATCACGATACGCAAGGGCGACGAGATTCACTCCGGCGGCGGGGAAGAGCGAGTTGTACCAGGGCAGGCGCGCATTCAGCTCGATGAAATAGAGGCGGCCCGTACGCGGGTCCTGCTTGAACTCCGCCGAGGCGAGCCCGCGGTAATCGAGGGAGGTGAGCAGCCGCACCGCCGCGGTCGCCACCTCCGCATTGTCCTCGGTGCGGCCGTAGGACATGATGCCGTAGCCTGGAGGATACTGGCGCAGCTTCCGAACGCACACCGCTCCCGCCAGCGCGCCGTCGGCCCCTCGCAGGGCATTGAGCTGAAAGATCGTTTCGTCCCCGCCCGGAATGATCTCCTGCCAGATTGTCTCGCCGGCAAGGTCTGGGTGCTCGACATGGAAGCGAAGAAGCGCGGCCGGCGTATCGGCCACGAAATTCTTGAGGTCCGGGGGAAAGTGGGTGCCGAAGCTCCGGCGCGGCTTGACGAGGCAGGGATACAGGAATTCGCGAGCCCGCCGCTCGAGGGGTTCACCGGCCTCGGGGACATGGGTCTCCGGGGACAAGACACCCGCCTGCCGACACAGCCGCGCCATCTCGGCCTTGTCCACGATGGCCGCTAGCGCACCCGGGGCCATGCGGTGGAACGCGAAGCGCGGGGCGAGACGATCGGCATGCCGGTCCAGCATGAAAACGTAGCGGTCATCGGTCGGAAACAATGCCGCCCGCTCCTGCCCCGCCGCCGCGAGGATACCGCTGACCAGGCCTTCGTCGTCCCCGTCGGCGGCCACGGGAATCGCGCGTTCACAGTACCGGGACAGCCGGCCGAACTCGTCCGTCTTACGGTAGAGGCCGGTCACCGGAACCCCCGCGCGCGCGAGGCCTCGGACCAGGCCGTACCCGTTGACTCCGAGACCGAGAACCAGCGCGCGGAGCACCGAGGGCGGCGCGGGAGCGCTCACCGATCCAGCCATCGCCGCGCCCACTCCTCAAGGCTGATCAAGGCCCAGATCTGGCTTCCATGGTCCCGAGCGCCCTGCTGGTGCTGCTCGAGCATCCGTGTCATCGCGCCGTGGTCGATCCAGCCGCGCTGTCGGGCCCGCCGGCCGAGAAGGAGGTCGCGGGCATATCCCTGCAGCTCACCGCGAAACCACGCCTCCAGCGGAACGCCGAAGCCCATCTTGGCCCGAGTGAGGACTTCGGTGGGCAGGTCCCCCGCCACAGTCTGCCGCAGAATGCGCTTGCCGAGCCCGTCCCGAAGCTTGAAGCGCGTGGGCATGGTGGCGACGAACTCCATGAGCTGATGGTCGAGGAGCGGCACCCGCGCCTCGAGCGATACCAGCATGCTGGTCCGGTCCACCTTGGTAAGGATGTCCTCGGGAAGGTAGGTTCGCACGTCGAGATACTGGAGTGTGGACACGTAGTCAGGCGCCCGACCTTCCTCGGCGATACCGCGGAAGGCAGCCATGCGGCCGTCCGCGCCGACCCGCGCGCGCGACTCCGGCGTCAGCAGGTGCTCCAGCGATCGGCTCCGGTGGGCGGTCATCATCCGGAAGTAGCGATCGACCGGCACCTCGCCCCGCAGTTCGGCGTAGCGCTGACCGCGCGCGCCATAGGGGAGAATCCGCCCCGCCGCGCGATAGAGCGACCGGGCGAGCAGGCCCGGCATGGTGTCTAGGCTCTCATGCAATGCCTGGGCTCTAGCGTAGCGGCGATAGCCGGCGAAGCTCTCGTCGCCTCCGTCGCCGGAGAGCGCCACCGTGACGTGTTCGCGCGTGATCTTGGAGACATAGTAGGTCGGGAGCGCGGAGGAGTCCGCGAAGGGCTCATCAAATTGCCAGGCGAGCTGAGGCAGGATGTCCATGGCTTCGGGCTTGACCACGAACTCATAGTGGTCGGTCCCGTAGCGCTTCGCCACCAGCCGGGCCCAGGCCAGCTCGTCGTGGTCTTCCTCGCCGAAGCCGATGGAAAAGGTCCGTACCGGCGAGGCGCCGCCCTGCGCCATCATGGCCACCACCGTGCTCGAATCCAAGCCTCCGGACAGGAAGGCGCCGATGGGCACGTCGCTCACGAGGTGGCTGCGTACCGCGTCCTCGAGATGCACCCGCAGCTCCGCGCTCCAGTCGGCCTCCGTGCGGCGCTCGTCGGGCTCGAAGCGCAGGTCCCAGTAGCGGTGGACCTCCGGTTGCGGCCGATCCACGTCGAGCACGAGATAGCTGGCGGGGGGCAGCTTCTGGATGCTCCGGAAGATGGTCCGCGGGCTGGGGACGTAGTGGTAGGTAAGGTAGTCTCCCAACGCCTCCCAGTCCACCTCACGCTCCACGCTCGGATCCTGAAGGATGCCTTTGAGCTCCGAGGCGAAGAGCAGCCGCCGCCCGTCCCACGAGTAGACGAGCGGCTTGATGCCGATCCGGTCGCGCGCAAGCATGAGCCGGCGGCGGCCTCCGTCCCACAGCGCGAACGCGAACATCCCCCGGAGGTGCCGGAGACAGTCGGTGCCGTACTCCTCGTAGGAGCGGAGGAGGACCTCGGTATCGGAGTTGGTCCGGAACTGACAACCCCGCGCCTCCAGCTCGCGACGGAGCTCACGGAAGTTGTAAATCTCGCCGTTAAACACCACGGCGATCCTGCCGTCGGCGCTGAACATCGGCTGGTCGCCGGTGGCGAGGTCGATGATGGCCAGGCGCCGATGCGCCAGACCCGCCGGGCCGCGTATGCAAACACCCTGCCCGTCGGGTCCACGATGGGCCAGCACGTTAGCCATGGATTCGAGCAGGGTCTCGTCGACCGATTGCCCGTCAGCGCGCAGGATGCCCGCGATGCCGCACACGGCTCAGGACCTCTTGGCGGGGTGCCAGGGCGGCAGCCCGAGAGGACGACCCGGGGCGGAGGCGGGCGCGGGAACCGACGCGGGGCCCCGCGCCGGGACCCGGACCGTCACGCGCGGCCGGCCGCCGGCCGGCACCGGCGCCGGGACCGCCTGCGCAAGATGATCGGCCACCATCACCTTGAGGAGCGCGGTGATCGCCACGAGATGGAAGAAGAGATCGAAGTACGACATGCTCAGGAAGGCTCCCACGATGAGGAAGCCGACCAGGCTGACCTCCAGCATCTGGGCAGTGTCGCGGTGGAACTTCAGCGTCGGGTCCCGGCGCGCCCGCCGCATGATCCACCGCAGATGTCCCAGGGTGACGATGACCAGGAGCACGTAGAGCCCGAACCCGACGAAGCCATGCTCGGCCATCACCTGGAAGTAGATGCTGTGGGCGTCCTGGACCGTGTTCCACTTCTCGTCCGGCGAATAGGCCAAGTACACGGCGGGTGAGAAGGGACGGAAGCCGGCGCCGAGGAACGGCCGGTCGAGGGCCAGCCGGTACGCCACGATCCAGGAGTTGAGCCGCATGTTCGCGGAGCGATCTTCCTCGTAGGTCTGCACCGAGCTCATCCGGTTGATCCAGTTCTCCGGGAAGATCGCGTGGGCGATCTCCTGACCGAAGAATACCGCGACGATGGCGAGCGGCAGTACCATCAGCTTCCACCGGCTCTTGAGGAAAATCAGCGGGAGCACCACCCCGAGGCCGAGGACGGCACCGCGAGAATAGGTGAAGAGCACGGCCACGATCGAGAAGCAGAAGGTCGCCCGGAGGATGAGGCGCATCCAGCGGCGGGGCTCGCTCCGGGCGAGCAGCACGAGGAGCGGAATCACCATGACGAGGGCGAGGCCGATCTCGGTATTGCCGGAGATGAAGGTCTCGGGCGGCCCCAGGACGTGATTCGCCCCGCCGGTAGACAGCGCCCAGATGCCGCCCTTCAGGCCGAAGAAGCCGATGGATAGCGCGATTACATACAGCAGGTACCGGAGCTTCTCGGCGTCCCGGAAGAGGATCAGGGTGACGAAGGTCACGAGCAGGATCTTGGAAACTTTGTTGAACTGATCCCATGCGTCGTACGGCTCGAATGCCTGAAAGGTCGAGAGCAGGAACACCACCCAGAGGATCAGGAGAATGTATACCTCGGCGGTGCGGGGGAGTGGGCGGCGGGCTTTTCCGGCGAAGAGAATGCCGGTCAGCATGGCCACCGCCACCATCATCGCCCAGGGCTGATTGTAGGCAAACCCCCAGGTCAAGCGGTGGGGATTCATGTAGCCGAGCCACGACAGCACAAGCAGGCCGATCCAGGGTCGCGCGAGGCAAAATGGCAGCGAGCCCAGGACGGTGACGGCAACCACGAGATCTCGGATACTCACGCTTCGCTCCTCACTTCGACCCCTTACTTAAGTATATGACAATTAAAGCAAACCATATGCCAGAGGCCGAGACCGAATAACCCCCTGGAATCTCAGGATTTCGCCCCCGGATTCGCGATCGGCCGCCGAACGCCGTCCCCAAACCGGTTGCTTGAGCCAACGGAATGCGGGCGTTCCGGAGGCACGGCGTCATGGCCACATCAGGAGTATTTGCTCCAGCATCGTGATCGTCTCGCTGAACTGGCGGACAGAGACCTTCAAGTATCCCATCCGGCTATTGCCGCCCGCGGGGGCGATGTGGTCCACCGGCCCGCGCGACTTGTTCCAGGCGGCGTTCAGCTTTTGCAGCACCACCTCGAGAACTGGATCCGGAAACTTCTTCTTGGTTGCCCGGATTCCTTGGACACCCTCCTTGGCGGATCGGATCAGGACATAGCCATTCGAGGCGGCCTGGTGGGCTTCCTCGATCGAATCGTGTGGTCCGGCCACCTCGTAGAAGGCCATTGCCTTCCTCTCTTCCGCGATCGCCAGCTTGATCTGCTGGACGATCACCACGGGCTCCGTGCTCACCTTCGCCGTCCCGGGGGGAAGCGTGGTCTTTTGGGCCAGGACTGGCGCGGGGAACAGCATGACAGCGAGCGCCGATGCTACCGCGGCGGAGAGCGTGACGTATCGATTCACGGGCGACCTCCTCTGGACGAAGGGGCGGGCAGGCCCGAGCATCCCGCCGCGACCGCGAGAATGCCGTGGCCAAGGGTGGCGTCATAGATCTCCTCGACCTGTCGGGCATGTTGCTCGGCGGAGAAGCGCTGCACCGCTTCGATTCGCGCGGCGTCCGCCAGGCGAGCACGGAGGGCGCCGTCGCCGAGGAGACGGAGGATGGCGCGCGCCATGGCTCTCTCGTCCCCGGGAGGCACCAGCAGGCCGGTGCGCTCGGGGGCGATGATCTCGCGCGGACCGCCCGCATCCGAGGCCACCACAGGGCGTCCGACGAGCATGGCCTCGACGATCACCCGGCCGAACGGTTCCGGATAGGTGCTGGCGTGCACGACCACGTCGAGGAGCCGAATGAATCCCGGAACGTCGGTCACGAACCCGGTGAAGACCACTCGATCCGCGATCCCGAGCTCTCGGGCCAGCGTCCGGAGCTCGTGGGCATAGGCCTCGCCGCCGGCGGGGGCGCTGCCGATCACCCACGCGCGCGCGTCGGGTCTGGCGGCGATCACATGCTGCGCCGCGCGCAGAAAGACCCTCTGCCCCTTCCACTCCTGGAGCTGTCCAACGATCCCGAACGATAGGGTCTCGGGCCCGACGCCGAAAGCCGCGCGCTCCGGGTCGGGAGCGGCCGTCGCGCTCACCCCCGGCGCGCCGGACTCGGGGCGGAAGTCCGCCAGATCCACGGGGGGAAACACCACACTGATCTGGTGCCCGGAGATTCCCAGCGCCAGGAGATCCTGGCGGGTCGCTTCAGAGTTGGCGATGTAGTGGGTGGCGTGGGGCGCGAGGCGACGCACGAGCCAGGAGTTCCACTCGCTGCCTCGCTGATATGCGATCAGCGGGATCCCGAGCACGCGGCAGAGAACCACCGTCGCCACGTCGAACCCGTTGTTGTGGTGGACTAGCTCGATGCCCTGCCGACGGATGAAGCGACGCAGCGCCAGCGCGTACGGCAAGGTGACGAGAAAGAGGTCCAGGACGGCGGCCACCCGGGCCCGGAGGCCGCCCCGACGCGCCCATCGCGTGCCCTTGAGGCCTCGTCGCGGGGTGATCCGGCTGATGGGAATGGCGCCGTCCAGCCTTGAGCGCGCATAGGTCTCCTGCTCCACCCGAGACACGACGATCCGGGGAGCGAACCGGGCAAGGTCCAGCCGCTTCACGAGGGTGCACAAGCTCAGGGTGGAGCCGGAGAGCCCGAAACTCGCCTCCACGAGGGCCACCGTCACCGGCCGCCGAGCGCTCATGCGTGCCCCTGAAGGATCTCGACGAGCCGGGGCGCGAGGCGACTCGCGTCGTGGCGCTCCTCGACGAGCGTGCGTCCCTCGCGGCCCATGAGAGGCCAGTCCTCAGGCTGGTCCACCAGGCGCTGCAGCGCCGCCGTGATGGCGGACGCGTCGCCGGCGGGGACCAGCAACGCCGATCGCCCCTCGCGCACCATCTCGGGCACCCCGCCGACACGGGTCGCCACCACCGGCAGCCCGGATGCCTGGGCCTCGAGGAGGACATATCCCGCCTGCTCCATGAGGCTGGGCAGAAGAAAGACGTCGGAGGCAGCAATCCAGCGCATCACCTCGGGCGTGGTCTTCGCGCCCAGGAGCTCGACGGTATCGCCGATCTTGAGCTCCTTTACGAGGTCAGCCAAGCGCCCGGCGAGTAGACCGCCGCCGATGATCCGGTACTCCACCTTGAGCTCCGGGTTCTGAGCTTGGAGCTCCGCCACCGCCCGGATCCCATGCTCGAGGCCCTTCTTGTCCACGAGGCGCGCGACGGTCACGATACGCAGCCGTTCGCCGTCGAAGTGGCGCTCGCGGAAGGGAAGGTCGCCCAGCGCGATCACGTGGCGGTAGGTCGCGATCTTCGCGTTGTCGAAGCCATAGCGGAGCAGGGTAGCGCGGCCGTAGCAGTCGGTTTGCACGATGAACGCGTCGGCCCGCTGGCGGAGTAGCGCGAGAGCTTCCGGCCCTTTCTCATCGCCGAGGTCGTAGTCGTCACCGCCGAAGCGGTTCACGAAACGCACGTGCGGAAACACGTCCTTGAGGATGATGAAGTCCATTCCGTTGCCGCCCCAGAAGCAGTAGATCACGTCGTACTGCCGGTCCAGAAACGGCGCCACCATCATCACGTTGTTGAGGACCGCGTAACGGCTGCCGTATCGCGGGAGATTCAAGCATCGGAGCATGGCAAGGGGATGCCGCGGAAAGTTGGAGAGGAAGGTGCGAAGCGCCCGCGCGAAGCGCCCGCGTCGCGTGCGGGGGATCTTGAAGTAGTGTGTGCGCTCGAGGAAGCGATAGCGCACGACGTCAGGCTGCACGGAGCCTTCCTGCGGATTCGCGCGCGAGAATATGTGCACCTCATGCCCCAGGTCCACGAGCCCGGTCAGCTGGCGAAGAATGAAGGTCTCGGACAGCTTGGGGAATCCGCCCACGATGACCGCGATCTTCATCAGCGTGGGCCGAGGCCGGCCACGTGGGACCGATGCCAGGTTCCCGCGGTCAGGACGAGGAGAAGAGGCCAGGTGGCATCCACGCGCCGCTCCAGATGGTCGCCCAGCAGCTTCTTGAGGTAGGGCACGTCGAACACGTCGCCGGGGACCGCGTTGTCATCGCCGATGGTGTCGGCGATGCGGTTCAGCAAGGCGGGCCGACGCCGAATCAACTCGCCCATGTTCGGCCACGAGCCGTGGGTGAAGGTGGGGTCGGGGAGCGCCGGCCTCGCCCTGATCCCGAGCCGTCCCGCCAGGCGGCGGGCTCCGCCGAGGACATGTTCCACGAGATAGTGGGTGCCGGGCGAAAAGCCGGTATTGGCGTCGGGAATGCGGTAGATGTCGGGAGCGAGCAGGGCGAGGGCGCGGCGGTAGATCCGCCCATCCATCCGGAGCCGGGCTGGGATGGTGAGGTGCTGATCGAGAATCTCGTTGTCGAGCGAAATCGTGAGATCCCGGAAGTAGTGCCGGATGCCGAGGACGTTCAGATACGCCGCGAAGCGGGTCGCCAGCATATTCATCCGGACGTACTCGCAGCGCTGTTGGGGTGAAGGCGCGAGGTCACGGGCCCGATCGAGCAGGCCGCCCACGATGGCGCGGATCTCGTCCTCGACATCGGGTTGGGTGGAGGCGGCGAAGAGCCGGCGAGTCGCGGGATGCTTCCACTGACAGCCGCCCATGGTGTTGAGCACGATGTCCACGAGGGCCGCGCGGTCGATCCGCTCCGGGATCTCCAGGAGCGCGTGACGGTTGAGCGGGGTGCCCCGAAATTGCAGCCGACGCCGGGGAATCGCCTCGCCCTTGAGAAGCAGGTCGAAGCCGTACCCGCTCAGCAAAGCGGTGATGGTGGAGGGGAGTGCCTCCCGAAGCCGAGCGAAGTGCGCATTGTCGAAGCGGTAGGCTCCGTCCCCCAATGCGGTGCCCAGGGCCACGAGCTCGGGGTAGAAATCCGGCGAGCGCCGCACGAAGGTCAGCGGGAGGTCGCGGCGGTTTGCGATCGCACGCGCGACCCGGAGCTCGTCGTTCTCCCAATCGCCCACGGTGACGGCGGGCATGGGCGGGGCGACGGCGACGAGGGCGCGCGAGTCCAGCCCTCCACTGAGGAGCAGCGCGGCCCCGTCCCCGGGCCCCATGCCGCGTCGAATGGCCCCCTGCAGGACCGCGGCGAGATTCTCCGCGTGGTCGTTCTCGGACCGTCCGGTATCCTCGCCATACTGAAGGTTCCTGTACCGGGAGAGGCTCCCCGACCCCGCGGCGTACCGGAGCGCTCCTGCCGGGGGCAGGGTGCCCACGCCCTCGACCATGGTGCCCTCGGTGAGGATGGTCTGAAAGACCAGGAACTGCCGGAGGGACGAAAGATCCAACCGTACGGGCTCGCGCAGGATCTCGCCGACGGTTCGGGCCTGACTCGCGAAGACCAGAACTTCCCGGTCCCACCGGTAAAAGAGCGGCTGTGACGCCAGGCGGTCATTCACGAGGACGAGCGAGCGCGCCCGCGGATCGTAGAGGACGAGATTGAACTGCCCATTGAGCTGGGCGCAGCCGACCACCCCCGCCCGATCGTAGACCGCCCGGCAGCGCTCTGCCTGGCCGTCCTCGGCGCCGTCGGGAGCGGGCGCGCCGTGGATCCGTCCGTGGACGACGGTAACCATGCCGTCGGGCCCCTCGCTCTCGAGCGGACGGAATCGCTCGAAGGCATGGCGAACGCGGGCCACGCAGAGGCAGTCGTCGCTCCAAAGGTCCACCGTGGACACGCCTGAGTAGTCGAGGCCGCGCGCACCGGACCTCACCGCGGCGAGATCGTCCGGCGTCAGTCCGAGGGAACGGAAGAGGCCCAGGAACCCCGCCATCAGACGGTCCCGCCCACGCCCAGGGCCGAACCGGTCGTGGTCTCCGGCATCACTCCTTGTGGCCTCCGTCGCCCTCCCAGTGGTGCGGGTAGACGACATGCCCGCTCACCTCCCGGGTGGCCAGGCTGGGACCGTCCACGCTAAAGGTTGCCGCCTGCGACCGGAAGTCGTAGAAGCGCTGGATGCGCTCGTCGAGGGCGGCGACACTGATCTTGTACATGCCCCGCGTGAAGATCACGGGATCGAGCACGAGCCGGGCCACTCCACGGGGCTGTGTCACCTCCAGCTTGAATCCGGCCAAGCGAGTGGTCAGCCCCCCGAGCGCATGCCCGTTCACGTTCTCGAACGTGACGCCGATCACGGGGTCCGAGATCGGGCCCTCCACGGCGTACTCGACCTCCACACACGCCCGCGCGCCATACACCACCGGCTGCCCCACCTCGTCACGATGGTTGCGGACGGCCACCGACACGATGCGGATGGGCGCATCGGCATCGAGCGCGGGCCCGGCCCCGGTGCTCGCGCTCCGCGGCTGCACCTCCTGCAGGTACTGCTCCACGATCGTCTCCGGATCGCCCTGGGCCCGGATCTTCCCATGATCCAACCAGATCACTCGGTCGCAGTGCTGAACGATATTGCTCATGTTGTGCGAGACGAGAATGATGGTCTTGTCGAGCTCGCGAAGCTCGGCTAGCTTGTTGAGGCATTTCGCCTGGAAGGAGGCGTCGCCTACCGCTAGCACCTCGTCCACGACCAGGATATCGGGATTGATGTGCGCGGCGACGGCAAAGCCGAGCCGCACTGCCATTCCCGAGGAGTAATACTTGATGGGCGTGTCGATAAACTGCTCGATCTCGGCGAAGGCCACGATACGGTCGAATTTGGCTTCGACCTCGGCGCGACTCATGCCCATGATGGCACCGTTGAGGAACACGTTCTCCCGGCCGGTGAGGTCGAAGTGAAAGCCCGCGCCTACCTCGATGAGGGCGCCGATCTTGCCCACCGCGGAAAATGTCCCCTTGGTCGGCACCGTCACCCGCGACAGGATCTTCAGCGCGGTGCTCTTGCCGGCGCCATTGGAGCCAATGAGCCCCACCGACTCGCCCTTCCGGATCTGCAGGTTCACGTCGCGGAGCGCCCAGAAGAACTCGGGGGACGTTCCCTGGGCAGGGCGCACGCGCCGGCGGATCCGGCCGATCGCCTCGCCGATCGAGGAGAAGTGCCAGCCCCGGCGAAGCCGGTAACGCTTGGAAACTTGATCGAAGCGGATGGCGATGTCGTTCACTGGGCGCCCCTAGATCACGTCCGCGAAAGTTCGTTCCGCGCGCTTGAATCCGAAGTAGGTGAGGAAAAGCAGGGCCGTCACGAAGAGGAGGACGATGCCGAGGCGAGGCAAGTCGGGAGGCTGACCATAGAGGATGGCTCTTCGGTAGCCGTCGATGATGGGCGCCATGGGATTGAGGAGGTACCACGAGCGCACACTTTGCGGCACCACCGACATCGGATAGGCGACCGGAGTCGCGAACATCCAAAGCTGCAGCCCGAGACTGAGGGCATGTCCGATATCGCGGAAATAGACGTGGACCGCCGAGGTGAAGCAGATGAGGGCCAGGGTGAAGAGTACCTGCAGGCCGAGAAGGAGCGGCACCCAGAGCACTGTCCACGAGATGGTGGACCCGTAGAGCACGAGTAGCACGCCCAGCATGGCGCACGCGATGGCGAGGTCGAGGCTCGCGGACAGCATCACCGCGAGAAGAAGCGTTTCGCGCGGAAAGTAGATCTTCCGCACGAGGTTCGAGTTCGACGTCATCGCGAAGGTGCCCTGGGACATGGACGTCGAGAAGAAGGACCAGAATATGAGCGCGGAAAAGGAAAAGAGGGGATAGGGCGTGCCGTCGGTAGGGATGCGGGCGACCTTGTCGAAGACGAGAGTGAAGACGATCATCAGCGACAGGGGCTGGAGGACCGCCCAGGCGGCCCCCAGCGCGGTCTGCTTGTATCGGGCGCGGATATCCCGGCGGGCGAAACTCAGGATCAAGTACGAGTACTGGACGAGTTCCCGAATAGGGTTCATGAGCGATCAGGCTCCAAGGCGGGGGCCACGACATCCGGCTGGTTGATGGGGGCATTGAGCTCGCGGGCGGCGAGCCACCCTGGCACGAGCGCCCGGGGATCGAAGTCCCGCGGAAGGCTCCAGAACTCGAAGGCGAGGCCGAGGTCGTACGCCAGCCGCTGCGCCCGCGCAAAGTCGCGATCCCAGCGCAGGCCGATGATGGACAGGATGACATGCGCCATCCCGCGAATGAGGGATCCATACAGATAGCGCGGCACGCCGAGGACCGCCGGTGCGGCATGGGGCCGTCCGGCCATCCGGGCATTGCTCCGGCCGACCCAGAATCTCCACCGAAGCGAAAAACTCCGCGAGAGACGCTCTCGGTGAATCGGGTGCTGCACCACGGCGTCGGCGACATACCGGAGGCGCTCGCCGCCCTGCCAGAGGCGGCGGACGAACTCGGTATCCTCGGCGCGCTGCACGGCGCTGCCGGGTCCCAGGTCCTCACGGAAGAGGCCGTAGCGCTCGAACGCCAGACGCCGGAACGCGTAGTTGACACCGGGTGGCGGCGTGTCGAAGGGCTTGATCTCGAAATCTCGGTCGCCGTGGTCGTAGTTGACGATCCCATGGCCGACTGGAGTGGGACCCCCCATAGCAGGAGCGCGTCCTCCGAAGCCGATCGCTTCCGGGTGATGAGCGGCGGCACGCTCGATCGCGCGGAGCCATTGTGGTCGCACCACCGCGTCATCATCGGTGAAAGCGAGAAGCTCGCCGCGTGTCGCTGGCACCGCGAGGTTCAGCGCTCGGGACTTCCCCCGCCGCGGCTCGGACAGCGCCCGCAGGGGCAGCCGCCCCTCTGCGGCAAGGCTCTGGAGCAGAAGAGCGGTTCCGTCCGACGAGCCATTGTCGATCACGAGGAGCTCCCATCCACCATCCGGTGTTTCGAGCGCCTCCAATGATCGGAGCTGGCTCTGGAGCTGGGGCCCGCGATTCCGGGTCGCAATCAGGACCGAGATCATCGCGCTGCGCTCCGCTCGACCTGGGCCCGTTTGTGCCATCCAACCATCAGGCCTAGCTCCCAGAAGAAGTCGATCTGACGCCGGAGCGAGAGCGGCGCCCCCGCCAGGCGGAGGCATTGGCGGAGCAGGCTCCGATACATCCAGAGCGGCAATCCCAGCAGCGAGCGCCCGGCGGGCCGAGGCGGGCCGTTGATGGCTTTCCCCTCCGCATAACCGAAGACCCAGCGCCAGAAGTATCGCCGTCGCATGCGCTCTCGCGGCACCCAGTGATATACGAGGATGGCCGGGTCGTAAACAACGACGAGGCCGGCCTGGAGCACGCGCCGGATCAAGTCTGACTCTTCGCCCTGGAGCAACCGCGTCCCGGTGCGACCGAGGCTTACATTGAAGACACCCACCCGATCCAGGGTCGACCGCCGGACAATCATGCTGCCGCCCCAGATCCGCGTACGGTCCGCGAAGGGATACGTAAGGCGACGGCGCTCGCTTACCGCCATGAGCCCGAGATAGTCGTAGAGCTCGTCGTTGGTGGCCAGCCAGGCCGGAGGCGGCACTTCCCATTCGGGAAGGATGCGTCCTCCCACGAGATCTGCTCCCTCGCGCTCGAGCGTGTCGAGGGCAGTGGCGAGCCACGAGTCCTCGGGCCGGATATCGTCGTCAACGAATGCGAGGATTTCTCCCTTGGCCGCCGCGATGGCGGCGTTCCGGGCGTAGCTGACGCCGGGGCGGGTCTCGAAGACCTGGCTCACCGGGACGATGGCGCGCTCGGCACACCGGCCCACCACGCGGGGAGTGTCGTCGGTGCAATTATTGTTTGCGACGACGATCTCCCAGTCGACTTCCGGCCCCACCTTTTGCTGAACGAGGGCCTCCAACGCGCGGTCGAGCAACCGCGCGCGCTGGTGAGTGGGAATACAGACGCTCACTCGCACTAGCGTTCGCTCCTGACGTCGTGGAGGGGCGCGCTCCTGCGGCGGGGCCGGGAGATCACCCGCGATGCCAACTCGACGATCCACGAGGGCAGCATCGCCGCCACCAGGTATGAGATGACCAGATGCGGACGGCGGCTCCGGACCGCCAGCCGAACGAGGTAGCGGCGGCTCCAGGACCGGTCGAACCGCTCACCGTGATAGTACGCGCGTCGCGCCAGCGAGCGCGTCATCCCGCGGAGTCGCTCGACGATCATGGCGCAGTGGCGACGATCCGCGAAGGCGGCATGCGCGCGGAACACCAGGAACCCATCGAGCCCCCAGGTGAACTCCCGAAGGTCTGCCGGCCCGGACAGGCTCGACGCGACGATACGGTAGCGTATCAGAGCGTCGGCCAGAAAGACGAACGGATAGCCGGCCCCGCCTATCCGGAGCATCAGCTCGTAGTCGCTGCTCACGCGAATACGCGCATCCCAGGGACCGACTCGCGAGAACACCTCCCGCCGGATCATTATCTGCGAGGGGGAATGAATGAGATAGCGCTGCAACAGCTCCTCGTAACACTCCGTGATCATCTCCGTCCCGCCGCGCTCCGCGAAATGCTGCTGGACCGGCCCAAAGTAGAGCGTCGGCGCCAGAACTGTTTCGTCCTCAAACTTCACCCCGTCCACCACGATCACCCCCGCGTCGGGGTGCGCCCGCGCGGCATTGACCTGCGCTCCGATCTTCCCCGGCTCCCAGATGTCGTCGCCGTCGAGAAACGCGAGCAGCGCGCCACACGCGTGACGCATCCCCGTATTCCTCGCCGCGCCCGCTCCGGCATTCGGCTGCCGGAGATAGGTGATGCGGTCGCCGAATCCGGCGCAGATCGCCGCGGTGTCATCGGTGGACCCATCGTCGACGACGATTACCTCCACGGGCTGATAGTCCTGGGCGAGCACGCTCTCGATGGTGGCACGCGCAAAGTGACCCTGGTTGTACAGGATCACGATCGCGCTCACCAGTGGGGCGGTCTCGGCGCCGGAGCTCATTCTACCGTTACGCTCTTGGCGAGGTTGCGCGGCTGATCCACGTCCAGGCCAAGAAAGGCAGCCACATGGTAGGCAAATAGCTGGAGCGGCACCGCCGAGACCAAGGGGGCGATGAGATCGGGCGCGGCCGGGATCGTAATGGTGGCGCTGGCAATCCGCCTGGCCTCGTCGTCGCCGGGATGGCAGATGGCGATCACCCGCCCGTCGCGGGCGC